>Ga0164294_10004257_pt1 | contig 12527 bp, 10 predicted proteins | sample GEODES005metaG_FD_111479 | JGI IMG/M metagenome (GOLD analysis project Ga0164294, IMG submission 111479) | Oligotrophic lake water microbial communities from Sparkling Lake, Wisconsin, USA - GEODES005 metaG | ecosystem: Environmental > Aquatic > Freshwater > Lake | place: USA: Sparkling Lake... | reverse complement strand
GAATTAAAATTTCTACCCGATTCCAAGTCGAAACCATTATTTGGAATAAAATTTTCGTCAGCACCTAAAACGGTAATTTCTGGATCTGTTTTTTTGTTGTCAAATTTTACTTCTGCATTCGCTGAAGCTGTAAAGGATAATGAAGTGGCTGTAAAAGGAAAGTCAAATTTATCTTTAAATGCTTTAGCTTGTGGATAACTAATAATTGGATTTATTTTTTGAGCACCGTCATTTCGGCTAATTTGTTCCGAAAAATCATACTGACTTATAGAAAATGTATTGGCACCCATTGAAGCAAAATTTCCAAATAGATTATTTTCTAAAGCTTTGGTTAAAGTTAAAATTCCTACCAAAAAAGTAATCCCAATAACAATAATAAAAACTGTTAAAAAGGTTCGCAATGCCTGACTTCTAATAGAGTCAATAGCAATTTTTGTGTTTTCTTTAAATAATCCAATCATATCTATTTGACTACCTTTTGTTTTAAATGTTACATGATTTTTGAAAAGAATATAGAAAATAGAGTATAGAGTAAAGAATATAGATTTTGACATATTTGGAACACAGATTAAACAAATTTTATAAATTATTAAAATTTCTTAAATCTGTGTGGTCAATATTCTTGATTCTATAATTGATATTGAACTTTTTCCTTAGCTCATTTTTTCAATTGTCATTTAAAAGTAAGATATTTGCAATTCAATAATTGATAATTGGCAATTTGCCGCATCAACACAGTACTATTATGGCATCCAAACCAAGTATTCCAAAAGGAACTCGCGATTTTTCATCTACAGAAGTAGCTAAACGGAATTATATATTTTCTATTATAAAATCTAATTTTGAACAGTTTGGTTTTCAACCTATTGAAACCCCTTCTTTTGAAAATTCGGATACTTTAATGGGAAAATATGGGGAAGAAGGCGACAGACTGATTTTTAAAATATTGAACTCGGGAGAGTATTTAGATAAAGTTTCAGTAGAAGATTTATCTTTAAAAAATACTAAAAAAATTACTGGTCAAATCTCTGAAAAAGCATTGCGTTATGACTTAACTGTGCCTTTTGCTCGTTATGTCGTACAGCATCAAAACGAATTAGAATTTCCGTTTAAGCGATACCAAATACAACCAGTTTGGCGTGCGGATAGACCACAAAAAGGCCGTTTTAGAGAGTTTTTTCAATGTGATGCGGATGTCGTTGGAAGTGATTCGCTTTGGCAAGAAGTAGAATTTGTACAATTGTACGATACTATTTTTAACGCCTTAGGTTTAAAAGGGGTAAACATAAAAATTAACAATCGTAAAATATTATCAGGGATTGCCGAAGTAATTGGCGCTTCCGATAAATTAATTGATTTTACGGTTGCGTTAGATAAATTAGATAAAATTGGAGAAGACGGTGTGAAAAAAGAAATGCTTGAAAAAGGTATTTCCGAAGCAGCCATTGAAAAAGTACAGCCGCTTTTCAATTTTACAGGAACCATTCCTGAAAAAATAGAAAAATTAGCCACGCTTTTAGCATCTTCAAATGAAGGTTTAAAAGGTGTTGAAGAGTTGAAATTCATTTGTAATGCTATTAACGAATTAGGTTTACAATCGGCAAATTTAGATGTAGATGTTACATTAGCTCGTGGTTTAAATTATTATACAGGTGCCATATACGAAGTAGGCGCTCCAACTGGTGTCGACATGGGTTCGATAGGTGGTGGAGGTCGTTACGATGATTTAACTGGAATTTTTGGATTAAAAAACATGAGTGGTGTGGGAATTTCTTTCGGATTAGATCGAATTTATTTGGTTTTAGAAGAATTAGGTTTGTTTCCAGAAACAGTAACCACAACTTCAAAAGCGTTATTTATAAATTTTGGTGAAGCTGAAACACTATTTTCCTTAAAAGCCATTTCCCAAATAAGACAAAATAATATTAAAGTCGAAATGTATCCAGATGCGGCTAAAATGGCTAAACAATTTCAGTTTGCTGAGAAAAAAGGCATTCAATTTGCAGTTTTAGTTGGTGAAGAAGAAATCAAACAAAATCAATATAAAATTAAAGATTTAGTTTCTGGTGAACAAGAAACGGTTTCGTTAGACCAATTAATAGTAAAATTAAAATAAATTACTAGATAGATAGACAGATTTCAAAGATTAAAACGGATTTTAATTTGTGAAAATCCGTGAAAATCTGTGTAAAATAAAATAGAATGAAAAAATATTTCAAAGAATTCAAATACAATTTCAATTTAGCGTTACCTGTTATTTTAGGTATGGTCGGTCATACGTTAGTTGGAGTAGTAGATAATATTTTTGTAGGACAATTAGGTTCTACAGAATTAGCTGCGGTTTCTTTAGGAAATAGTTTCGTGTTTATTGGAATGTCTATTGGAATTGGATTTTCTACAGCTATCACGCCAATTATAGCAGAATTTGACAGCACAAAAGATAGAGAAGGCGGAAGAACTGCTTTTCAAAACGGATTAATTTTATGTACCATTTTAGGTTTTGGATTGTTCTTTTTATTGCTTTTTGCAAAACCTTTGTTGTCCTATATGAACCAACCAGCAGACGTAGTAAAATTGGCCAAACCGTTCTTAGATATTGTTGGATTCTCATTGGTGCCTCTGGTTATTTTTCAAGCATATAAACAATTTGCAGACGGTATGAGTGAAACCAAATATTCCATGTATGCGACAATTTATGGAAACATTATCAATGTAGTAATTAATGCATTGCTAGTTTTTGGATTATTCATATTTCCAAAAATGGGAATTGTAGGATCTGCGATTGGAACATTATTTGCACGTGTATTTATGGTCATTTATATGCACTATATATTGTCTAAAAACGAAAAATTCAAATCTTTTTTCAAGAATTTTGGTTGGCAATCTTTTCAGAAAAGTGTTTCAGATAAAATTATTAAGTTGGGAATTCCTTCCTCATTACAAATGTTTTTTGAAGTCGCTTTATTTACAGGCGCCATTTGGTTATGTGGTATGATTGGAACAACTAGTCAAGCAGCCAATCAAATTGCGTTAAGTTTGGCTTCGCTAACCTTTATGTTTGCTATGGGATTAAGTGTTACGGCTATGATTCGAGTGGCCAATCAAAAAGGATTAAATGATTATAAAAAATTAAATACGGTAGCCCATTCTATATTTCTAATGGCAATTATATTAGAAATTATTTTTGCAGTGGTTTTTATGTTAGGAAGTCAAATTTTTCCTTCGTTTTTTGTAAATTCAGAAATGGCATTAAATGCATCTGAAATTAAAGAAGTACTTTCTGTATCATCAAAATTATTAATAATTGCTGCATTTTTCCAAATTTCAGACGGAATACAAGTAGTAGTTTTAGGCGCGTTACGTGGTTTACAAGATGTAAAAGTGCCTATGTATTTAACCTTTGTAGCCTATTGGATTATTGGTTTTCCAATATCTATTTATTTAGGTTTATATACAAATTTAAAAGCCGAAGGCGTTTGGATTGGCTTATTAGCCGGATTAACAGCTGCAGCACTAATGCTTTATCTAAGATTTAGATTTCTATTAAAACAACATAGATAAATATCTTAAAAAGATTTGTACTTTTGAAAATTGAAAATTTATAATTTACAATTCAAAATTTTAAAAAATGGAATTACCAAAATTTGTAATAGGAGACAACACCGATTTTCCAGATGATATTTTTATCATTCATTTAGAATATCCGCGATTTTTTATCAATCTTAAAGATGATTCTGTAGAATTTTTAGAAGATGTTGAAGAAGAAGATCAAACCGAGCTAGAAGCCGAAATGGAACATTTAATTACGCTAGCTGGCGAATTTTATGACCGAGAAATGAAACGTTACGAAAAAGCATAAAAAAAACCGATAGTTAATCTATCGGTTTTTTTAATCTAACAACCTAACAACCTAACAATCTAAGAAGTCTAATACGTCTAATTTAAGAACTACAACTCAACATAGAACTTCCTATTTTTTCTCTTGCCCAATCGGGTCTTTTAGCAAACCATTTTTCAAATTTGGGTTGTTCCTCATACGGATGCAAAAGCAGTTGGTATAATTCATTTAATAACGAATAATCTTCTTTTTCTGCCAATTCAATCGCCATTTGGGCCATATAATTTCGCAAAACATATTTCGGATTAACCGAATTTTGAAACGTTTTTCGATCGTTATTTGAAAGGACTTCTTTATTTAAAAGTGTTACATAATTTGCAAACCAAAAATGCCAAGTTTCTAAAATAATTCCTGTAACTTCTTCAGGTTTGTAAAACGCGTCCGTAATTTTTGCTACACAAGCTTCACTTGTATCTGTTTTTTCAATCTGATTTAAATTTCTAAAAAAAATCGTATAATCTGTTTCCGTTTGCTCTAAATTATAAAGCAATTGTTGAATCAGATTTTCGTTTTCGTCATTTTTTAATGTAATACCGAGTTTTTTTAGCATCATTTCTAAAAAATCTTCATCGTATTTTTTGGCGAAATCATTTAGAATTTCTTCCAAAGGCGCCGCTTCTTCAATTAGCGGATATAAAGCATTTGCTAATTGGTATAAATTCCATAAAGCAATATTTGATTGGTTGCCAAAACGGTATCTTTTGCCTGCTGCATCTGTTGTATTTGGAGTCCAATTCGGATTATAATCTTCAAGCCAACCATATGGTCCGTAATCAATTGTTATGCCGTGAATGCTCATATTATCGGTATTCATTACGCCATGCACAAAACCCACACGTTGCCAATGAAGTACCATTTCTCTTGTTTTCTCGGCAACAATTTTAAAAAATGTAAGGTATTTTTCTTTTCCTGTTATATTAATTTCAGGATAATAATTTGTAATCGTATAATCGGCAAGTAATTTTAAATTTTCAATATCATTTTGAGACGAAAACAATTCAAAACTTCCAAAACGAATAAAACTTGGCGCAATTCTACATACAATAGCTCCTTTTTCTAATGCGGCATTTCCATCATACATAACATCTCGAACCACTTCATCGCCAGTAGAAACTAAAGATAACGAACGAGTTGTTGGCACACCCAAATGAAACATAGCTTCACTACACAAATGTTCTCGAATAGACGATCGTAAAACCGCCAAACCATCAGCGCGTCTGGAGTAGGGTGTAGGTCCTGCGCCTTTTAATTGTAAAGTAAATAGCTGATTTTTGTGTTCAATTTCTCCAACTACAATTGCTCTTCCGTCTCCAAGTTGTCCTGCCCAATTTCCAAATTGATGTCCGGCATAGTTCATAGCAAATGGTTTAGCATTTCCTATAATTTCGGATCCAGAAACCAAATTTAAAAACGATTCAGATTGTACAAAATTATCTGAAAAACCAATTAAATCTTGAACTTCTTTTGCCAGATGAAGTAGTTTTGGATGACTAGGTATTTTTGGTTTTACAAATGAAAAAGCAGCATTATTTACTTGACGCGTAAAGTTTTCTTCAATAGGATCTGAAGGCAAATTTGTGGCAAACTTATGAAGAAACTGAATTGACATGGGTTTTAAATAATTTACAAAGTTACAGAATAAAATTTTTATAAAATATTTAATAAAATGTATATTTGTAGCAAATTTCATAGCATGATTGCAATAGAAACAAAATCTAAGTTGGAAATTTATTTTCAACAGTATAGAAAAGATATCATCGGTATTAATCAATCTTTTGTGTCGCCATTTGGAAAACAAAACATTGTTTATACAGATTGGACAGCAAGCGGCCGATTGTACAGACCAATTGAAGAAAAACTAATGAATACTTTTGGACCTTTTGTGGCTAATACGCATACAGAAACTTCTATTACAGGTACGGCTATGACAATGGCGTATCATGAAGCGCGTCATATTATAAAAGACCATGTAAACGCAACCGACAACGACGTATTGATTACAGACGGAACGGGAATGACAGCGGTAGTAAATAAATTTCAGCGTATTTTAGGGTTGCGAATTCCTGAAAACTTAAAAGAATATACCACCATTCCAAATGAAATTAAACCAATTGTGTTTATTTCACATATGGAGCATCATTCTAATCAAACTTCTTGGTTAGAGACTATTGCTGATGTGGTAGTGATTCCAGCGGATGAAAACGGTTTGTTTTCTATAGATAATTTTACAAAATTAGTACACCAATATAAGGATAGAAGTTTTAAAATTGCCTCTATTACATCATGTTCTAACGTAACAGGAATAAAAACGCCGTATCATGAAGTAGCAAAAATTATGCATCAAAATAATGGCGTTTGCTTTGTAGATTTTGCTTGTTCTGGACCTTATGTGGAAATTAACATGCATCCAGAAGATAAAGAAGCGTATTTAGATGCTATTTTCTTTTCGCCACATAAATTTTTAGGCGGACCAGGTTCTTGTGGAGTGATGATTTTTAATAAAGAATTGTATAAAAACAACATTCCAGATTGTCCAGGTGGTGGAACAGTTTCTTGGACCAATCCATGGGGAGAACACCAATATATCGACAATATTGAAGACAGAGAAGATGGTGGAACACCTGGTTTCTTACAAGTAATCAAATCCGCACTTGCTATTCAGTTAAAAGAGAAAATGGGGGTGCAACACATTTTAGAAAGAGAACACGAATTGGTAGACTATATTTTTGAACGATTAGCACCAATTGAAAACATAAATATTTTAGCAGCAGAGCACAAGGATAGGTTAGGGGTAATTTCATTTTACATTACCGATTTACACTTTAATTTAGGTGTAAAATTATTAAACGATAAATTCGGTATTCAAGTTCGTGGAGGTTGTAGTTGTGCGGGTACATACGGACATTATTTACTGAATGTAAACGAGGAAACATCAAATTCTATTACTTGCAGTATTAACGAAGGTGATTTAACCAATAAACCAGGTTGGATTAGAATGTCCATTCATCCTACAACTACTTCAGAAGAAATTCAGTTGGTTTGTGATGCAATTATTAATGTAGCAGAAAACTTCACCACATGGCAAGAAGATTACGTTTATCATCCTACTAAAAACGATTTCAATCATAAAAATGATTGTAGACCGGAAGTTGAAATGGTGAAAAGTTGGTTTAATTAACATAAAAATTACTTTTTCCAAAACCCTTAACCCAACACCCTTCACCCATTACCTCATATGCTTCCAACGTTTATGCGTCCACAAGTAAAATTCTGGTGCCTCATAAATTTGTTGTTCAACTAATTTTAGGAAATTATCGGTGATTTCATAATTTGGAACATCTTTTGTATTTCCATTCGATAGCACTTCAAAACTAGCTTCATAATACCCACGTTTTAGTTTCTTTGTCTTTAAGAAAATCACATTCATATCGTATTTTTTGGCTAACATTTCGCCACCGGTATGCACAGGAACTTCAATACCCATAAATTTTTGCCAGTGATGGGTAGCACTTAATTTAGGAGACTGATCACTAACTAAACCATATAAACTAAACGTTTTGTTTCTAAAATTTGATGCCATCGTAGGAATGGTTTCTTTACTATCGATTAAATGGCTTTTAAATTTAGAACGAATTTTTCGTACTAATTTATCAAAATACGGATTGGCTAATTTTTTATATACGCCATAACCCTTGAAGTGAATATGATAATTCATAGAAACGGCCCATTCGTAACTCGCATAATGCGCACATAATAAAGCAATACTCTTTTCTTTTTTTTCTAAATCATAGTACACTTCCATATTTGAAAATGTGTAGCGTTTTTCAATTTCTTTTTTTGAAATAGATAATGTTTTTATCATTTCAAGAAATAAATCGCACAGATGAGCGTAGAATTTTTTCTCAATAATCGCTCTTTCATTTTCAGATAGATGCGGAAGCGATAATGCAATATTTCCACGCACCACTCTTTTTCGATATTTAAAAATGCGATAAACAAGAAAGTATACAATGTCAGATAGTAAGTATAATACAGGAAAAGGTAGTATGGAAATTATCCAAATGAAAGGGTAAATGATAAGATATAATAAAAATTGCATGAATGTTTTTTTTACAAATATACATGTTTTGTAATTTCTTAGAAAATTATGACATAATATGTTTTTTTATTGATTTTTCAATATTTATAGTACCTTTAGCTTCATTAAATTATTTGATATGTATTCTGTTTCAACCATTATTATTGCTATTACATCCTTGGTTACATTTTTTGGTTTATCCAATGTTACTTTTTTTGATCGTTATAAATTCAACATTTCAAAAATTAAATCAGGCGAACAATTTCGTATGCTTACATCTGGTTTTTTACATGCCGATTGGTTTCATTTTGCATTTAATATGTTTAGTTTTTGGAGTTTTGCCAATTTTTTAACTCAAGAATTTAGTACCACAAATTTTCTAATTATTTATTTTGGAAGTATGTTAATCGGTAGTTTGTTAACCTATTATATACATAAAAATGAGCTCCATTATTCTGCTATTGGTGCTTCTGGAGCAGTAACAGGAATTATTTATTGTGCCATTTTGTTGTATCCAGAAATTGAGCTAAGAATGTTTTTTGCCATTCCAATTCCGGGATATATTTTTGCGTTTCTATATTTGGGGTATTCCGTTTATGGTATGAAAGGAAGATACGATAACATTGGGCATACCGCACATTTAGGTGGCGCCATAGGCGGTTTAATAATAACATTACTTTTGGTACCAAGTTTGTTTCAATCCCGATTAATTTTTATTGGTATTTTATTAATCCCAATTGCGGTTTTGATGTATTTAGTAAAAAACAAAAAAATATAATTTGTATAAAATAGAAAAGCCAGAACTTACTTCTGGCTTTTTATGTATGAAATGTGGCGAGTTGCCATAAACAGCTTTTTTAGATTTTATAACGTTTCGCGGCTTCATGAAGTGGCGATGAACCAACACAAAGCCTTCACTAATATAAACAAAACTTTTAATTAAAAACCTTTCAAATTTCTGATAAATCCCGTGCCTCGCCATTTCTTGAAACCGCTGTTAGCAGTAGTTTTATTGGATACAGTTATTTTAAAAGATTATTCCAATAGAAAGTATATCCTAATAGTGTTGCAGAAAATGTTGTATGTCCATCTTTTTCTTCGGCAGTCAAAACTAAATTATAACTTTCATTGTTATTGTCAACGTAAAATACTTTAAACGTACCGTCAATCTTTTTCACGTGTATAATTCTTTGAAATCCTCCAGACTTTAGTTTTTTGTAAATATCATTTCCACCAAATTTATTTACAGCTAGAAGGCAGTCGGGGAAATTTTCAGTTTTGATATATCCAAGAGAAGTACTATCATCTATGTTTGCAAAAAATAATTCTGACCCTTTATTTCCTACATATAAATCTTTATTTCCTACATGTTCATATCCAGTAGACAATGGCAAATCGCCTAGAAATTTTGGATTTTGACTTTGGCTGTATGAGTATCCACCAAAAACGATTAACAAAATAATAATGTAAATGTTTTTCATTTCAGTTCAAATTTAATTATATAGTTCGATGTTCTTAAAAATTACTGCTAACTTGTATATATGCTCAGTTTTTTGTTGTTTAGTTGAGCAAAGCTGGCTATTTTGATTAGCTTTACTCAACTTTTGTTGCGTATTATTTTTTTATAAATCATCAAAAGGACTTTTTATTTGTTGAATATTTTTAGTACTCACATGAGTATAAATTTCAGTTGTTTTACTGCTATTATGTCCTAATAATTCTTGTATATATCTTAAATCGGTTCCACTCTCTAATAAGTGTGTCGCATAACTATGACGTAGCCAATGTAATGTTACTGGTTTGTTTATTTTAGCTAATTTAATACTTTTTTTCAATACTTCCTCTAAACTTCTAGCAGAATATTGTGTATTTTTTTCTTGTCCTTCAAAAAGATAAATTTTTGGACTGTATTCTTTATAGTAATCTCTCAGTAATTCTAATATTTTTGGAGATAATGGAGTAATTCGGTCTTTTTTGCCTTTTGATTGCCTTATTATTACAACGTTTCTTTTAGAATCAATATCATTTGGTATTAAATTCAATAATTCACTTCTTCTTAATCCACAGCTATAAATCATAGAAAGCATGGCTTTGTGTTTTAAATTCTTAGGTGCTTCTAAAATTGCTTTAATTTCTTCTTTACTCAAAACATTAGGCAATACTTTTTCTCGTTTTGGTCGATGAACTTTATCTATTTCAATTGCGGTCTCTTTTACAATTTTAAAATATAATTTAATGGCATTAACTATTTGATTTTGATATGATGAAGATAAATTATGCTTTAAAATGTAATCATTGTTATAAGCAATAACATCATCATTGGTGATCTCTTTTATTGCTTTGGTATTGCAAAATGTTAAAAACGATTTTAAAGCCTCACTATACGTATTTATTGTATTAGGACTATATCTTTTTGATAATAAATAACGTTTAAAAGTTTCAATACTGGCTATACCTTCTGTGTTAGGTAATAAAGTATGTGCTAAAGGAAGTCTAAAATGCAAACGGTTTTGTTCTGTATCAGGTAAATGCCAGTAGCGTTTAGAAGCACTCCATAGTGCATCTTCAAAAGTTTTTATTCGGCTTATTAATGTGGTATCTTTTTCAAAAAAAATAGCAATTCTTGGCGTTCCTTTGTGACTGATTATTTTGGCGTTCCATTTCATATTTTAGTTGCTTTATCTAACAAATATAAAAATAATATCAAAAATTCACGCTACTGGATCTGTCAGTTTTTTTTGTGTTATTTTTTGTTTAAAAACAGAGTTACTTCGTAGATGGTGTATAGATACTCCGTAGTTAGTGTATAGATAGTGTATGGATAGTGTATGTGAGATGTTTTGGTTTTTAAGTGTATTACTTTTATAGAAATGTAATTTACGGTTTCTTTACTTTTGTAATACTCCCGTTTTCGCCTATATTTAAAGTACTTTCCGGAATATCGGCTTTTGTAAGTTCTTGTATTTCTTTTAAGGCACCATGTTCTTCATCTAGTAAAGGACCTCCCTCACCAATTTGTTTGGTAGAATATATTTTGCCAGAAATAAATTTCCCTTCAGTACTTAATTTTAATGCTACTATCGGTGCAACACCATTAGCACCAGATAAATTAAATCGTCCATATGTAGCAAAATTCCCTAAACTATAGGCTATAAATCGGTCTTTGTATAAATCAATAGCACGCGTTACGTGAGGTCCGTGACCAAATACAACATCGGCTCCAGCATCTATAGCCATTCTCGAAAATTCATACGGGTTGCCTCTGTTTTCTCCTAAAAATAGCTCGGTTTCTCGGGTAATATGTTTTTTGGTTGCTCCTTCTGCGCCTCCATGAAAAGAAACAATAACAATATCACAAACGCTATTTAAATGTGAAATTATTATTCGAGCATTCTCGTAATCATTTATTTTAATCGTCCCGTTATTCGGTGCAAATGCTGCAAAGCCATACTTTACGCCTCCTTTTTCAAAAGTGGTATAAGGACAGGTTTCTAAACCGGCATGAGGTATTCCTAATTTATTTAAAATTGAGGTAGTGTTTTTAGTTCCTATAGCACCAAAATCGCGTACATGATTATTAGCGACACTTAGTAAATTAAAACCTGCTTCGGCAAAATAATTCGCATAGTGGTCGGGCATTTTAAAGGCATAACAAACCGCTGGATTGTCGCATTTTTTTACGTCACCTTCGCCAGAAAGTAATACGCCTTCTAAATTTCCAAATGATACATCAGCGCTACTAATAATGGCTTTTACGGGTTGTAAAATATCTTTTCCATCATTGGGAGGTAAATAACTAGTATTCGGAAAATTAGTACCCAACATCATATCGCCAACACCAATTATTGTTACGGTTTCATTGGAAGTTTTTGTACTGTCTTTTTTAGTAAGGTTTGTTTGTTTTTTCTTGTCCAACTTTGAAGTGGATAAGGCTCGCGTTTCAAATGCAGTTTCAGATGATTTACTAGAATCCAGCAAATTATATTTGCAGCCAATAAGCAAGGTAAAACTAGTAATTAGTCCTAAAAATATAAAATAAATAGATTTCATTTGTGTTATGAGTTTACTTTTTGTAAAGATATGAAAAATCTAATACATCGTTGCTTTTGAGCTTATTTTCAAGTTTTTACAAATCAAAAAAGCACCTCGTTAGAAGTGCTTTTGTGGGGAGAGCAGGATTCGAACCTGCGAAGTTTTCACAGCAGATTTACAGTCTGCCCTCGTTGGCCGCTTGAGTATCTCCCCAGGCCATTTCGATTGCAAATATAGAATTGTTTTTTATTGTGGCAAACTTATTTTTATGTAATGTATAAAATTTTTTACAACGTTCTGGAAATTAAAAACATAAAAAAATCCCATTTTGTAAGTACTAACAAAATGGGATAATTAATTATTATTTTAAACCTAATATTTCTTTTACTTTAGCTTTTAATTCTTCGCTGCTAAGGTTTTTAGCTACAATATTTCCTTTTGCATCTAATATAAATGTGGCAGGAATTTGATCAACTTCATATGCCGTTGCAATAGGATCTTCCCAACCTTTTAAATTAG
>Ga0164294_10004256_pt1 | contig 12527 bp, 10 predicted proteins | sample GEODES005metaG_FD_111479 | JGI IMG/M metagenome (GOLD analysis project Ga0164294, IMG submission 111479) | Oligotrophic lake water microbial communities from Sparkling Lake, Wisconsin, USA - GEODES005 metaG | ecosystem: Environmental > Aquatic > Freshwater > Lake | place: USA: Sparkling Lake... | reverse complement strand
TGGCCCTGTTCCTGCGGGCCGCCAAGGTCGCCGCGGAAGCGGGCATTGGCTGGGACGAGCAGAAACCCGACGCCGCGCGGGCCGCCGAACTTGTGGCCGCTCCCGGTCACCCAGTCGCAAGAGGCTAAGCCCGCTGCTGGGAGCTTGCCGAGCCACTGAGCGGCGTCGGTGTGGAAGGGAATGGTGCGCCTGCGACAGAGGCTGGCAAGTTCGGGCCACGGCTGGAGGACGCCGCTTTCGTTGCTCGCGGCCATGATCGAGACGGAGGCGATCGAATGGACGCTAGCCGTGTCGAGCGCTCGGGCGAGCGACTCGGGCGTGACGACGCCGTCCGCATCGACGCCGATCTCGCTGACGCGGCCCGGAAAGGCAGCGCGGATCGAGGCGTCGACGGCGGTGTGTTCGAGCGGGGAGAGGAGGGCGATAGCCCCAGGGGGAGCCGATGTGGAAAGGTGTCGGGCGAGAAGGTTATTGGCAGCGGTAGCGCCCGCCGTAAACACGATCCGGCCGGGATCGTTGCAGCCGAGCAGATCGGCGAGCCGCTCACGGCAGTCGGCGAGAAGGTCGCGGGCCGCCGTGGCCTGGCCGTAAAGGCTCGAGGGATTGGCCCAGAAGCGATCCGCTGCCTCGAGCCACGCGACGCGGGCGGCGGGATCGAGCGGCGCGGTGGCGTTGTGGTCGAAGTATGGCACGGGGAAGCCGATAGTGGACGACAGCGCCGAAAACAACACCTGTGTTGTGTGCGCGGCACAACCAAAGTCACGCTGGCGACATGCCGATCATCCGCCTCACCCTGCGACTGAGTCCCCTAAGGATGCGCCGACAGATCCCTCTCGCCCTCAGCCGAGTCGCGGCCCAGCGGAATCGGAAATCGCTCCCCGCGCCCCCCTTGCGCAGATGGATCGCGAAACTCACACACCCATCCATGCCTACGGCTGCAATCTTCTGCCCGTACGCTCGGCAAAACGCATCGACCGCCTCTTTGACACCGAAGTCGTGTCGTGTGGCGGACTTCTCAGGATTGTGGTCGTAATCGTGCCCCATGATCCAACCGCCATGCTTGACCACTCTCGCCGAGTTGATGAGGTCGAGCATCGCACCGTTGTAGGAATGATCTCCGTCGATATAGACCGCATCGAAGGAGTCGGCAGGGTAGGTCGCAAGAATGCTCGACGGCGACTTGACGATCCTGACTTCGGGACGATGGCCCATACGATCTCGGGTCGCCCGCTCCAACTGCTCCCCAACGTACTCGCGGATGTTGTTGCCGTCGACGTCGCCCGACGTCATCGGGCCCGGTGCCCAGATGTCGATGAGCACCAACTCCTTCGGGGCACATGCCTCGAGGATTTCCTCCGAGAAATGCCCCTCGAACACGCCAATCTCCGCGACCACAGCCCCCTGAGGGAGGAGCGAAAGCATTTCCCTCCGCGTGCTGAATCGCCGACGCTCATTTGCCTCAGGCATAAAGTTCCTCTCTCCCTCACAAAACGGGACCCACAAACCGAACTCACCGAATCGATCGCGCTGAGCAACGCCCCATGGTACTTTGCCGCACAACTACGACAATCGGCACGTTCCGACCTCGGCAGCAACGCTCACAACGCCTGCAACCACCAAGGCACGCCGGTCGAATTGCTCACGGGAACTGCCCGTATCCTTCGACCCCGACAGAGATCGGGCAAGCCCTCTCCGCATCACAAGTGCACATGCCTCAATCCACTCATCTTCCTCTCCCCAACAGCCACTTTAGGGGCAGGGCCAAGATGCCGTTCCGAGCGAACAATAACGACGGGCGATATCTCATGAGATTCCGCAGGTACTTGAAGTAGACCCGCACCAATTCACCAACGGCCACCTCTCCTCTCCTCACCTGGCCGAGGGCCTCGCCCAACGACTACCCGATCGCAGGCCACATGAACGCCAGCATCTCGCCCCGATTGCTTCGAACCGCAGGGTGCTCAAGAAAAACCGGCAAACGCTCAAGAAACTCAAGCCGACTCCAACGGTGCACGGCACGGCAGTTAATGAGCCGATCATTGGAGACGAGCACCGAAGCATTGCCTTCCGTGACACTGATGACATGAGGCAGGACCTGCGATGACCAGCAATAGGAATACTCAACGACATCCTGCAAATATCGCCGAAAGTGGCACGTCCGCCAAATCGTTCCGCTGATGAAGAGGGCGTCCCCAAAGCCGGTCGCCTCCGTAAATGATTTCAGGTCCCGGCAGATCACCGGTTCGGAGTGAGGCGACTGAAACCAATGATTGAACACGGCGGCATTGGCGGCCGATTCATCGCACAACCGCATCGCTTCTTCGATGCGTGCTCGAGCTTCCGGAACGAGGATGTCGTCATCGCCGAGAATCCACACCCACTCCGTGGTTATGCCTTGGATTCCAGCAACAATGTTCCCCACCACACCGATGTTCGAGGTGTTTTCCCGGACCGTGAGTGGGCCCGAAAAAAGCGATCGATCGATCTCGGCCGCCGAATGCTTTCCTGGGTTCACCTGGACGTGAACGATCACGTCGCTCCCCCACAGAGCCTCGATTTCACGGAGTCGACCGTTCACCTCATGGGGACGGTCAAAGGTGGGGATGAGGATGGTGAGCGGACGGGCCGTTTGAGAATCCATGAAGTTTTTCAAGATAAGGTGCACGAGCAATTCCACCGCCGCGATCCCGCGCCCACCGGCAGCGAAAGAGTGGGCGGAGGTCACCCTCCGAAATCGCCGCACGCTGTGTCGAAAGTATCCACGCGGGTGACAGCCCTTGCGATGGCACCCGCATCGACACCGGCAATCTGCCTGTGGGCAGCCCGAGATCCAAACACCACTCCCAACGATTCTGGCAGACACATCGAGCGAACGTCGCTGTGAGCGCCGATCTGCGATCGCACCATTCCCCGACTCCGCAACTCACCACATGCTCCGCGAGCGTGATGATGCGATAGTAGCGTCGCAGCCCCCGGGGTCGACCGCTCCGGCAGGTCACAGGCTCGCCTTGGCCCGCATATCGCGAGAGCTTGTAGGCGAGCCCGAACCCTTCCCTCGAATACAACCGTGACGCGAGGAATCTCCAATCACGATTTCAGCGATCGGGCCAGAGCACGCCTCCGCTCCCCGAGCCGCGCCCGCATCTCCTTGGGAATCAGTCGCTTCAGTCGCTCGCCCAGAGAGAGTGGAGGCCTCCACAGCCGAAATCCCAACTCCTCCACCAGCATCGACCTCAACGGCTCCCACACGGAGGCCGAGATCTGCCGCCAGCGACGCTCGCCGATGCGGTCCGCCGCGGCATTGAACACAGCCGCGGCCTCCCGGCACTGCTGCGGCCAGCGGCGTTCGATCCAACGGGTGGTCTCCGCCATGATCACCGCAGGTCCCCTGTTCATGAACTCTGCGCTGTTTTGATCTTGCCCGGGATGGCGGCGGATCACGGCAGTCGGAATCGTTGAATACATCAGCCCGCCGGGATCGGCGAGCAACATCGGCAACATCCGGTCATTATCGAAACTGTTCTTCTGTCTTACCACTTCGTCATACGCTGACGAGAAGACCGCCGTTTTCGCCACGAGAGACGAATACAGGAAGGATGTCGAAAGGAGATTGGCGGCGAGTGCCTGGGGAAAGCGAAGATGGAGAATCGGCGGACGAAAGTCCTCTCCGCCTGCCACCCAGACGCGCCACACGCTGTCACCGACAACCGGCGGTTCGCCCTCTTTGATTTCGAGATAGCTCGAGAAGAAGGCGTTGCACTCCGGATGAGCCTCGAGGCTTCTCAGGGCCACCTCGAGGTGATCGGCGGCCCACCAATCATCGTCATGGAGCACGGCCATCCATGGATGACGCACGATCGCGGACAGCAGGCGTCCGTGCTCCAGTGCCGGCACTTCGGGGTCCTGAAACAGATACAGGATGGGCAGGTCTGGAAACTCTTTGCAGACCTCTTCCGACCGGCGATCGCTCCCATTTTCACTGACGATGACGGTACCGACTCGCGCAACCGCCGTTTGCGCCCGCACCGAATCCAGCGCGACGCGGAGATACTCGGCCCGCCGGCGCGTGGGGATGACAACTTGAATCATGGAACCTCACCTCGTGACAAATTGGAACCTGCAGGTTTCGACTTTCCCACTCCTGGACTGGGAGAGGTTTCACACCGCAGCAGCCGGAGTGCGATCGACTTCGAACGGATCGGGCGTCCGGTATCCGAGGGCCTGGTGGATTCGCTTTGAGTTGTAACGTCCGAGAGACAAAACCCATTACACCAGTGCGTCCAACGGAAAAACGTACACTCAAGCACCACGCCCAATCTCTGAGCAGGAACACGCCAGATGAGATGTGCAATGTGATACGAGGAAACGGCACAGCCTCCATCCTCCGGTCAAGACCTGAGCGCGGCCTTCGGATTTAGAGAGCGCCCTCAAGCCGCGATAGGGCCGACCAAAAACCTTCGCCCTGATTATTGTGGCCCTGCCAGATCTCCGGAATGAACGAAGCCTTGGGGCAGGTGCGATCCAGATCTTCCCCGAGTGCCACGAAGTCCATGTCGCCCTCACCGATCTGCAAACCTTCGCCATCCACTCCCAGCGCATCCGCAATGTGCAGATGAGCCGTGTGAGGCCCTACCAGATCAACAAACGCTTTGAACGACTGCTTGAGTTGATTGCAGGCCAGTTTCGAGTGTGACACATCGAAACACACCCTCACATCAAGTCGGCGACAGAGTTCCACGATCTGCGGCGCCTCCACGAACAAATTGTGAAGGCTCTGGCCACCGAAATGCCACGGATACGGAGGCATGGTCTGCGGGATGACCTCAACGCCCTGGCGGTCCAGTCGCACGAGGCTATCGGCTAACAGCTCAACCTTCCTGTTCACCTCGCTGCCATTCAACCGACGGTCAGTCGAGAACCCACCGACATTGGTGATGATGAGCGGTCGCTCTGTCACAGGAAAATGCCGCTGCAACGCGCGGGTGAGGTCAATCACGCGTTGCATCTCACGAATCGACCGCTCACGGTAGTCGTCATCAAATGAACACAGATCCAGAAGATGATCGCCGGCAAACAATTCCGGGGCGTGCACCACAAGCGTTATATCAGGGTATATCCGAGTGACATACTGGCTAAACGCCAGTTCTAAATCCTTGCAACTGAGATGGAACTCGAGCAAATCTGGGTTCGATTTCGCGAGGATGACTTGGTAATCGTGATACCGAACGGGAATCCCCCAGGGGCGTCGGAACCGATATTGCCTCGCCACTTGAGCATCGTCGGCGAGATCGCTCGGAAAGAAAAAGTCCCCAGGAATCAAGCGTCGCTTTGCCTTTCGCCCGACCAGTTTGCTGCGGTGATTGGGCTGAAGACCCCGACCGGGACTCCTAGCCGTCAACGCGTCGTCAGTGATCGTCTCCCCTGGTTCAATCACCCGAGTGGCGACCAGGCTCTTCGCCAACGTATTGCGATTAATGATCTCGCCCTGCGATTGCCTGCGCTCGCCGCCGATCCCCAGAGCCTGCTCCACCTCGCGGATGGCACTAACCATGGCAGCAAACTCAGCGGGCAGCAAAGACACTTTATGGTCATTACCCTCCATGCCGCGATCGACGGTGAGATGCTTCTCGATCACACGGCCGCCGAGGGCAACCGCAGCCAGTGAGGCGTGAAATCCGCGCTCGTGCCCCGAATAGCCCACAGGTACCCCGCTGATCTCCTTCAGGCGCTCGATATAATTTAGATTGATATCATGAAATGGTGCCGGATACGTTGAGTTGCAATGAAGCAGTACAAATGGTGCTCCGCTGGCCTTCAGCAACTGCACGGCCTGCATTATCTCGTCCTCGTCCGACATACCGGTGGAAACGATCAGCGGCTTTCCCGTACGGGCCATCGCCTCTAGCAGTTCATGATTTGTGAGGTCGGCCGACGCGACCTTGTACGCGGCCATACCATATCGCTCGAGCGTTTCGAGGCTCGACAAATCCCAGGGCGTGCACATTGGCATGATGCCCTTGGTCTTGCAGTAATCGAACATCTCGCAGAGTTGTTCATCCGTCAGCTGAAACCGTGCGAGCAGGTCCATCACATACTGCGCACCCAAGTCTTCATCAGCGCCGTCAGAGTGCTCCGTGCTTCGATAGAGTGACGCCATGTGTCGCATCTGAAACTTTGCACAGTTAGCACCAGCTGCGACAGCATGATCCACGAGGGCCTTGGCGAGATCAACGTCGCCATTGTGGTTGTTGCCAATTTCAGCGATGACGAACACGGGGCCAGTGCCGTCGATAGTGAACTCGCCGATCTGCAGATGAGATTCCTCATTCGACGCAATGGCAACGAGACGACCACGCGAGTCCAGCAACGGAACAAAACGGATAGTTTCAGCAAAAAGATCCGCGATTTTCTCTGGTGAATCGGTAGCACGGGCTGACACAAACTTCTTATTCGCCGCCTCGGACACCGGACGAGTGAGATCGGCGTTTTTTTGCCGCGCCAACCATTGGCGCAGATCGCCATCGGTAAATACGCCATCTAGCAGACCCGACTCGGATGTCAGAAGGATCATCCGATGACCTGTCTGGCACATTTTCTGAAGGGCATTGATGACGCTCTCTTCAGGAGAGATCGTGAACGGCTTGATTTGACGGTCAATAATCATACAGAGTCCCTCAAACCAGTTTTCAGTGATATCAGCGAACCTGTTTACTTCTCAACATATAGAACATACTCATCCTGAGATTAATCGCTCAGCCGGTATCGCATACATCACCAAGTCCCAGCCATCAATACCGTGATTTTTTACGAAGTAGCGATAGTCATCGATATGTTCGGAAACTAAGAGCGGAATTTCCCAGCAGTCTGACTGATTGTGGTAAAGACAGATCGAAAGTATGGGACGGGCCCTGGCGATAACTCCCAGCGCCCCCCGCACCGCCGAGACTTCAGCGCCCTCGATGTCCATCTTAATTAAACTAGGGCGGCATTCAGCGAGCACATTGTCAAGCGTATCGCAGGCAACTTTTACTTCACCGTCCCCAGTAATCTTCGAGTCGACCGCCGAGTTTGCGGCAAAACAAACCGACCCCACGACGTCGCTGACCGCTATATTGTGAAGAAAAATGCCGTCAGCCTGCGTTGCCGGAAGAGTCGCCGTCCAATTCTTTATTTTTACATAGTTATTCGGGTCAGGTTCGACAACATGAATTTGAGAAAACCTTCCTCCGGTTAGTTGAATAAAATGCTTTGCCGTGTCGCCGTCGTATCCCCCACAGTCGACGTATGCCTCACGGTCGCTTAGCTTTATCAAGTCGCCTGGAAAATACTCGGTCTCCGGCGACTTGCCTGCAATGTCAACTTGCTCTGGATCTAGCCGCCACGCGATCTGATTGACGAGAACTTGCTTCGACGACTGATCGGCGAGCAGGTCAAAAGCCTTAAGAATTGAAGCTTTTGCGTCAACAATCTTGTCTGGCCAATCAGCGCAGTAATACGGAAGAAAAACCTCCGAATACTTCCAAAACAGCGTAAATACGCTGCAGACGCGCTCGCACCCTAGCGATTTCAAGAACTGCTTGCGTTGCTGCATTGTTTCGGAAGCTAGCGCACGCCAGATTGCCACTACAAAGATGGCGTTCGTGGAAAACTCAGACGCGGCCTCTTCTGGGGTATACACAGGAATACCCATCACGTTTTGGCCTCGAAGGTGATCGCCGTTGTCAGCAAATGCAATCGGCGTTATGCCGGCAGCGATGAGACCTCTGGCTATCTGTTTCCCAAGTCCGCCTGCACCAAACAGAACGATACGCTTGCTGTAAGGACCCGCAATCTTATCGAACGACGAAGCAGATTTAATCCTTAGTTCCCTTGCATCTTGGCTGAGCACTTCCAAGAGGGATATTTCTTCCATATCATTGTTCATCGTTTTACTCCGGCAAGACGGGAATCAGCATGTTCTCATGGAACTCGTGCCGATCCAGGAATGGGAACAAATCTTCGATCGGGCGCGACACCATGCTGCCGTCTTGCCGGCGGAAGGAGGCAAGTCTCGGGATCCGCGGCTCATCGCTGCGGACCACGACCTCGCATACGACCGGCCCTGCGATGTCGAGGATCTCGTTGATGCGTTCGCGTAAGTTCTCAGGGCCGTCAATTTGGAATGCTGGCAGTCCGTAGGCAGTAGCGATTTTCTTGATGTCGGGCAGCGTCATGCCGCTTGTGCGATCGGCACAAACGAGTTGCTTGAAATATCCAGCCTGCGAAGAGCGGATCGAGGCGTAACCGTCGTTGTTGACGACGAAGAACTTGATTGGCAGGTTCAGGCGCCGGGCCGTTTCCAATTCCTGGATGTTCATCTGGAAACCGCCATCGCCGTCGACGCAGATCGTGCGGCGGCCCTCAGATGCGATACACGCACCAATACTGGCGGGCAGTCCGAATCCCATTGAACCTGTGCCGCGGTTGTGGAACATCCGTTGTCCATACTTGCAACGGTAGTTCAACAGAAAAATCTCACAGGCGAAGCCAGAGCTTCCCGGTGCGACGATGTCATTCGGGCCCATTGCGGCGGCCAACTCCGAGGAGAAGTTGTAGGCGCTTAAAGGCAGGGCTGGGTCGACTTGCTCGGCGTTCAGCAGCGGATATCGGAGTTGCCAATCGCGGCAGCGTTTGATCCATGACAGGTGATCCGGAGAGGAAAAGGCTTCGCTTTGGCGGAGGGCCTCGTTGATGAAAGCCTTGGCATCCGCGACAACCGGGACATCCACCCGAATCGGGTACTTGGCCAATTCCGCGGCGTCGATGTCGACAATCACCTTCTTTGCCTGTCGAGCAAAGTTCTCGTATGAATAACCGACGAGCCCGAAGTCGAGCCGCGAGCCGATTACTAGCAAATAGTCGGCATTCTGTATGGTGAAATTGGAGCCACGAGGCGCCATCCCGCCGGGCCGCCCGAAGAACAGCGGGTGCTCGGCATCGATCAGGTCCATTCCCAGCCAGGTGGTCAATACGGGAATCTTCAACCGCTCTGCCAACTGCAGAAAGTCCTTATCGGCCCCTGCCATGCGCACGCCATTTCCCGCGAGCAGAACCGGCCGTTCTGCTTGGGTGAAAAGCCGAAGTGCTTCTGCGACATCCTGGCCGAGCCGAGGGTAGGTGGCAGGCTCGGGGGCTGGACTAAAACCGCTGAGTTGCTCGGGCTCGATGTCTGCGCCTTGCACGTCCAGCGGAAGATCCAGCCACACGGGGCCCCGGCGACCGTTCATCGCAAGGTACAGAGCCTTGTCGACGTGGTACCGCACGGTCTTTGGATCGGTGATCGTGACCGCGTATTTGGTCAACGGCTCAACAATCCTCACGACATCCATTTCCTGGACGCCGTACTGCCGCACGCCACGGGCGCCCTTCAGATCGGCCGACTTGACTTGTCCCGACATGAAGATGACGGGAGTGGAGTCGAGCCACGCTCCGCCCAACCCGGTGATGGCATTGGTGGCACCAGGGCCAGCGGTCACCAGCACGGCCCCCAAGCCCCCGGTGATACGCGCGTAAGCCTCTGCCGCGATCGCGCAGGCTTGCTCATGGAGGTTGCTGATCGTCTCGATTTTAAGTTGACGCCCGAACGCATCGTTCAGATGCATTGCGGCACCGCCAGGCAACATGAAGATATGGCGGACACCGGCTTCGGCGATTCTTTGGGCGATGTAGTCGGCGACTCGCATAGTGATGGCTAGGGTGAAGGTTCGGTTGGTGATATCAACTGGAACGGACCGAAAACAAAACGCTTCTCGAACGGAATCTACAGATCACTACGGACTTGAGAGCGCGAACCCGAAGGCACAAATTGATCCTCACGGGCGGGGTAGAGCGTGCTGGGCCCACATCAAGAGAACTAAGCGATAACCGTTTTACCGTGTAATCACACGAACAATGTTCCTTGGCAGTGTCGAGCGTGCAAGTATCGCAGATTCTATTTCGTCGGCGAACGGCCACGACATGATGATCACCGGAGATCCGTCATCTGGCAATTGTTCCGGGCTTTTCACATACAAGCCCGCAAATTCTTTCGAATGCGCTTTTTGATTACTGTCGACGAACGATGCGATGCTCAGGCCATTTAACCTGCCGTTCGCAACCAATCGTTGACAAAGCGTCCCGACGCCCCAAACGTGGACTGGGGTTCCCTGCTCTCGAAGCCGGGCAAAGATCTCGTCCATCCGCTGATCCAGCGTTTGACTTTTCTCGATATAGTCTACGACAGCCTTGCGAGTTTGATCTTCGTAAATCGTTTCCTGCCGATCGCCGTTTGCGCGGGTTACCACGCGCACAATACTGCCTGTGACACCAGGCCCGGCGAGACACTCACGGTGATCCTCTGCAACCACCTTCAGGCCATGGACATGAGCTAGGTTCCTCAGACTGCCCGCGGAGAAGAAGTTTACATGCTCGACGCTGAATTCCTGGTAGGGAGCATTAACGGCTTGGGCAAAGTGCGCGGCGTCGGGCACTTCGATAACCAAGGATCCGCCGGGTGCCAGCCAAGAGGCAACTCTTTGCACGTTCTCCGCAACATCAGGCAGGTGTTCGAGAACGGCACTCAACACGACCACATCAAATGGCAACACGCCGGCGGGACGATCCTGGATGAGTGACTGAATGACTTCGCAATTGGCCAACTTCGCTGCATTCGTGCAACATGCTGACGAAGGGTCGAGTCCCGTCAGATCGGAAAACCCACGATTCCTGAGTTCGGATAGGAGTCGCCCTGTGCCACACCCCATGTCCAACAGCCTCATACTCGACTGAAAATGGGCGGCTAACCATGCTGCAAAATCACTCAATCGCAGTCGCTCTTCGTGGTGTTCTTGTCCTCCGCGATGAGCGTGTTCGTATTTAGAGCATTCGTTGTAATAGCGGTCGAATTCACTGACGGGAGGTATGCGGTCTGCGTACACGCAGCCACACGACTCGCACGCGACAACGTCGTATCCGGAAAGCAGCGCAATTCCGGCGACTGGCTGGAATCGCTGACGATGGAGAATCGCTGGTTTGTACGTGTCGCACACCGGGCACGAGCGTGGTTCAGCGACTTTATCCATGGGTCAGTCCTTTTCGAGTGGAGTGCGGGGGCTTGGCCCCGCTATTGTTTGCCAAAACTTTTTTTAAGTGCGGCCTCAAGGGGCCGTTAGGTTGCGGTTCTTGCCCGGTTGGATTTAATTCAAAGGCCCGGCATAGAATCGCAACGCCGAGAGAATCGCCTCGTGGAGCGGGATGATCTCCGGCAGATCGAGCTCGCTGCGGGCTCGGGCGCAGCTCGGCACATACCGCGGCACCCCCGCTCCCGGCGTGGGCACCCCGGCCACCGCGAGGTCGCAGCGGGGGCGATCAGGCCACAACTCCGCCCCAGCCTTGATCACCGCCTCGGCCATCTCGCGGATCGAGCGGTCTTCGTCGCTGCCGACATTGTACGCCCGCCCGCCTGTGCCGCGAATGAGGATCGCCAGCAGCCAGATGACGAGGTCGGAGGGGTGGAGATAGGATCGGCGCGGCGTGCCATCCCCCTTGATCTCCACAGAATGCCCCGCGAGGACATCGCGGATGAAGTTCCCCACGGCGAAGTGGACGTCGAGCGGCAGATGGGGGCCTACAAAGGCAAAACAGCGAGCGATCGGCGTCTCAACGCCGTACTGATGCGAATAGATCCCCGCAAGAAGCTCCGCGGCCCGCTTCCCCTCGCCGTAGGCCGACGAAGGGGACGTCTGATCGGGCCCGCCGAAAAACGTCTCCGGGACGTGGGTGATCTCGGAAGGCTGCCGTCCGTAGACGGCCCCGGAACTGATAAGGAGACACCGCTTCACGCCATGCTCCCGACAGAGCCTGAGGACATGGTGCGTGCCCTCCGTGATCACCGAATAGGTCTCCTCGGGATCGCCCGTGGCCACCGGGCCACTGGTGGCCGTGGCCGCGTGGATGACATGCGTGCATCCGCCGGAAGGCCAGGGGATCGAGCGGATGTCGCCGCATAGAAAATCAAGCGACGGCTCGGCGGCGAGATGGGGAAGCTTGCCGAGGAAAGCCGCAGGATTCCGCGACAGCACATGGAGGCAGGCGCCGAGGCCATACCGCCGGTTCGCGCGGACAAACGCCTCCACGATCCAGGTGCCAAAAAAACCGGTTCCGCCGGTGAGGAGGATCCTCGCCTCGGCAAGCGCCCGCCAGTCGCGCTCGGCAAGCGCCACGACGCGTTCGAGATCAGCAGCAAGCGGATTTTCATCCCGGCCCGCTGGCAACTGCTCAAGAGATGTCGATGGAACGGTCATCGCGATCAACCCTCAATAGCCTTGCCGATCGTGGCCGCCTTCCCGATCGCTCTGCCGATCGTGTCGGCCTTCTCGATCGCCTTGCCGATCGTATCGGCCATGTGGGCGATCATGGCCTCCGTGAGGCCAGGATAGACCCCGACGAAGAGCACTTCGTTCATGATCGCGTCGGCGCCGGCCAGATCGCCGACCGAGCGGAAGCCTGGC
>Ga0164294_10004255_pt1 | contig 12528 bp, 4 predicted proteins | sample GEODES005metaG_FD_111479 | JGI IMG/M metagenome (GOLD analysis project Ga0164294, IMG submission 111479) | Oligotrophic lake water microbial communities from Sparkling Lake, Wisconsin, USA - GEODES005 metaG | ecosystem: Environmental > Aquatic > Freshwater > Lake | place: USA: Sparkling Lake... | reverse complement strand
GGCCGGAGAAGGGGGTCGACGATCCTTCGGAGAGAAGGAGCCCGGTGTAGGTCCGCTTCGCCAGATCGAGGACGAGCTGCACCTGATGCCAGCGATCGGCGGCGAGAGTGGCCACGGGGCTCGTCGTCTGACCGTCGCGCGCGAAGAACGCCGCATCGTCGAAGAACATCTCGATCGCCGGGGAAGGGCCCGGCCCATGGCCGATCGAATATCGCCATGTGCCCGCCCCGTCGCCGGCTCGCTTGCCCGGACGGATGTCGAAGCTGACATGGAGCCGGCCTTGCGAATCGGGGGATATCGGCGGGAGCGACAGTCCGAAGCCGTCATACTCGGCCCGGCTGGGGAGCGTGAGTCCGAGCCGACCGGGGGCGTAGAGATTCCTAAACGGGCTTTGGGCCTTGGCGTCGAGGCGGACGACGCTCGCCGGGCCGGGATTCCAAGGGGCCGCTGGGGGCGCTCCGGCCGACTGCATCTCGAGATCGCCGTCGTAGCCCGACAGTTCGCGGAGGCGGGCGCGAAGCGCCTTCGCATCGGGGCCGGCGATCGCAGCCGGGCGCTCGAGGCTCACCGGTGAGATCGGCGTCGATTGGATGGCGAGGTTGTCGCAGTCGAGCGGCGCGGCGGCGTACGCGGTCGTCGGCTCGACGAGCGCCGCGAGCTCCACCCCGTCGATCGGGCCGTCGATCGGGCCGCCGGCCTCGGCCGCGAGCAAAAACGGCCCGAACTCGCGGACGTTCCCCGGGCTGCCGAGGCGCCCCGAGACTTCGTGCGCCGCAGAGTCGATCGCGAGTTGGAGATTAATCCATTCCGCTGCGGGCATCGGCCCGAGGTCGTGCGTGGCTCCGGCTGCGACGAGCGCCAGGCTCTCGGCCGACACGACAAGCTCGATCGCGGCAACGCCGGAAGCGGTGAGCGTGATGCGATGGCGCCCCGTCGCGGCAGGCGCGGGAGCGTGGCGGCGGAGATCCAGATTGAGAAACACCGGGGCGGTGTCCCGCGGCATCCCGTGAACGGCTTGCGTGCAGCGGTAGGGGCGGGCCCCTGCGGCGATGCTCACGCCGCAGCGTCCACCGGAATAGATGTTTTTGAATGGGCTCTGGGCGGCGGCCGTGACGTTGATCGGCCCTTCATACCGCCACGGCGGCACGAGGACGCCATAGCTCCCGCCGCCGGCCGGGGCTTGGAGCTCGAAGTCGCCGTCGAGATCGGTGACCGAGCGGAGCGTCGCCGCGGGGACGGGACGCTCGAAGGCGGCAAGCTCGCCGGCCAGGCTGGCCACCCGGGCCTCGTAGTCACGGAAGCGACGCGCGTCGGGGCCCGGGGGCTCGAGCGGCGCGAGGCTCCGCACCCGCTGCTTCTGTTCCGAGCCGGGGAACGGATAGCGGCTGCTCTCGAAGATCCCGTAGAGGGAGTAGTAGTCGCGGGCGCTGACCGGATCGAACTTGTGATCGTGGCAGCGGGCGCAGCCGAGGCTCAAGGCCATGATCGACTGCCCCACCGTGTCGATCGTGTCTTGGATCGTGAGGTGGTGGTACTTTTCGGAATCGAAGCCGAAGCGGCGCGAGATCGCGAGAAACCCGGTGGCCGCCACGCGCTCGGCATAGGCCTCTGCCGGCCCCTTCGCGGCGAGGATATCGCCGGCGATTTGCTCCCGGAGAAACTCGTCGTAGGGGAGATCCCGGTTGAACGCATCGACGCAGTAGTTGCGGTAGCGCCAGGCGACCGGGACGGGATAGTCTGCCGTCTCGCCGGCGGTGTCGGCGTAGCGGACGACGTCGAGCCAGTGCCGGGCCCACCGCTCTCCATAAGCCGTCGAAGCGAGGAGACGCTCGACGACCGTGTCGAAGGCGCTCGGCGACGGATCGGCGACGAAGGCCTCGACCTCCTCCGGCGTCGGCGGCAGGCCGGTGAGATCGAACGTCGCCCGGCGAATGAGTGTGCGCCGGTCGGCGCGGGGAAGGGGGGCTACTCCCGCTTCTTCCTGCCGAGCGCGAATGAAGCGGTCGATCGGTGTCTGGCACCAGGCCTCGTCGACGACCGTCGGCACGGCGGGATCAGCCACCGGCTTGAAGGCCCAGTGTCCCTCGACCTCGAAGGCCGCGGTCACTTCAGGCCAGAGCGCCCCGGCTGCGATCCAACGGTCGAACGCCGCCACCTGCTCTGGCAGGAGGGCTTTTTCAGCCTCCGGTGGCATCGCCGAGACATCTCCATGGCGCGAGATCGCCTGGATGAGAAGGCTGCCCGTCGGATCGCCAGGCACGATCACCGGCCCCGAGTCGCCGCCGGCGAGGAGCGACTCGCGCGAATCGACGCGCAGCCCCCCCGAGACGCGCTCGCCCCCATGGCAACGGAAGCAGGTGTCGACAAGGACAGGGCGGATCGAGGCTTCGAAGAGGGCGTCGTCGGCCGGCGCGACGCTCGCGGCAATGGCCACGAGCGCCACGAGGCTCCATGAAAGCGACGATCGGAACAGGCCGTTGCACGGAGTCATGGCTCGACCCTCCGCGCCGCAGGGCTCTCTTCTCCGAGCGCCGCAAGCGCCACCCCCACCGGGACGACATCCTCGCCGAGCGTGGCCAGCCGCACCGGCGGGCTTGGCCGCAGCGGTGCCATGAGGAAGCCCTCGAGCTGCCGCTCGACGCTCCCCCGCCACGGCTCGCCGATCGTCGCCACACCCCCTCCGAGCACGATCACGTCGGGGTTGAGGAGATGAACGACGTGCGAGAGCGCGTGGGCATAGTGCCCGGCGGCCACGTCGAGGATCGACTGCGCTGTGGCGTCGCCGGCGGCGAGGGCTGCGGGGAGGAGACGGGCCGAAGGGGGGGCGCTTGTGGCGGTCGCGGCGCGGGTAAGCGCACCGGCCGGCTCGGCTGCCATCGCTTCGCGGACTCTTGTGTCGATCGCCCAACCGGCGGAAGTGTCTTCGAGAATCCCGCCATCGCGACTGAGGCGCAGATGGCCGAGTTCCATTTCGCCGCTCGGGCGGCCGCGGTAGAGCTGGCCGTCGATCACGAGCCCCGAGCCGATGCCGCTGCCGGCATTCGAATAGACGACAACCCTGGCGCCACGGCCAGCGCCGACGAGCGCCTCGCCGAGCGCCGCGGCATTGGAGTCATTCTCGAGGACCACAGGCACCGCGCCGAGGCTGTCGCGGACCTGTTCGGCGACCCAAGCCGCCAAGGGAAAATCGCTCCAGCCCCCGACATGAAAACTCGTCGCCACCACCCCCTGCTCCCGGTTCACAGGGCCACCGAAGCCGATGCCGATGGCGCGGATGACGAGCCCGTTGCCGGCCGCGTCATCGACGATGCCAGCGATCTGAGCCGCGAGGACGGTGCGGATCCCCTCGGCCCCTCCGGCCGGGTCGACGCGGTCGGCGCGGCGGAGGAGGACACGGCCATCGGCAGCGACGACCGCCGACTGGAGCTTCGTGCCGCCGATCTCGATGCCGAGCGCCGCCAGCACGAGCCCTTCAGCGCCGCTCACGGCTTCCAGTTCCTCTTCAGGTCGCGCGATTTGGAGCGTCACGGTGCCACCAAGATCGGGGCCACCCACTTCGCGGCGGCTTCGGCGATGTCGCCCGGGGCGCCGCCGAACCGTGTCACCGAGTCGGCAGCCCCGGCCCCCTTCGCCGCCGCGGAGACAAGGCCAGGCACCTCCGTCTCACCGGCGAGCCACAGGGGCCGCGGCGAAGCGGCCGCGAGGGCTCCGGGGAGGTCGAGGTATTTCCCGGCACCGGGAAGGAAGTCAGGGGAGCGGTAGTCGAGAACGCTCCCGAAGCGGAAGCCCTGGGTGTCAATCGCGGTGACGTCAATCTCGTCCCCGGCGACAGCGCGGGCGGCGGCCACGATTCTCCCGCGCGACCCTAGCCCCACGACCGCCACACGCTTCGGCGAAGGATGATCACCGATCTTGGCGGTGCGGAGGAAATGGACGATCGAGAGGACATCGTGGGCCCGCTCGGCAAACAGCGTCGGGTTGTAGCCGAAGCTGTAGCCGGCAAACTCGCGCGGGTTTTTCACGACGCGCTGCCGGCCGTCGGCATCGGCCGGCGGCGTGAACAGATCGGCCGCGATCACGGTCGTCCCCTGGGAGAGCATCCCGGCCACCGCCTGGATCGGCTTGCCGTCGGCTACGATCGCGCCGCTGCCAGCGTCATCGAGCCACACGACCACCTTGCCGTTCCACGACTTCGGATAGAGCCAGAGAACCGGGATCTCCTCGTGGTGGGTGGCGTTGACGAGCTTGCCGGTCATTCGCACGATGCCGCTGGACTCGGTCTTCTCAGCCATCTCCCAGCGGACCTCACCGGCGCTCGCCGCGGTGCGGCCGATGACCGTCGCCCACGCCGGCGCGAGCACCTCGCGGAGGCCGTCCTTGGTGGCGGCGGCCGCTGTGATCGCCGCGGTCGATTCGGCGGTGAGCTGCGCGAGCAGGTCGCGCTCGAAGCCGGGATCGGCGGCCTTCGGCGCCGGGTGCTCGGCATCCCACACCGTGAGCTTGGCCGGCTCCACGACCTCGTAGTCGCGCTCGATGACCGGCTCGGGAGCGCCAAGCGCGAAGTGCTTGTTGACGAAGGTGTAGAAGGCGGAACGGGTGACGGCGTTGTAGTTGTGCGGGAAGTGCTCGCCGCGCTTCAGGGCCACCGCGTTCTTGGCGCCGTACAGGCCGTAGAGCTTCTGCAGATCGGGAAAACCCTTCGTGGCAAACTCCTTTGTCCAGTCGTCGGCGGTGTTCATGATCTGCGGCTTCGGGGCAAACAGCGCCGCGAACTCGACATTCCCAGTGCCGACGCGGAGGAGCGACGCGTTTTCGCACGTGCAGCCCCCCTGCATCGACGTGCTCACCATCACCATCGGGCCGGAGAGGGTGACCCGGTCGTCGACCGCCGCCACGAGCATCGTCTGCGTGCCGCCGCCGCTGGCGCCGGTGATCGCGATCCTTTTCGGATCGACCTCGGGGAGCGAGAGGACGAAGTCGACCCCGCGGATGCCGTTCAACGTCTGCAGCCCCATGATGCTCTGGAGATGCGATTCGGCCTGCGGGCTGTAGAGCCCCCAGCGCTCGGCCGAGTTCATCTCCGGCCGCTGCTTGGCGAAGCCATGAACGATCTCGCGGGAGAATTGCACCGCGTCGGAATCGGAGAGCATGTCCCACTGCCAGACGACGCATCCCATTCGCGCCAGTTGCACGCAGAGCGATTGAAACCGGCTCCGCCCCCCCTCCTCGAAACGCTCCTCGCCATTGGCGATCTCCTTCCGTGTGGCGGCGGCGTCCTGATCGGCATGGCGGGCATTCTGCCAATGGCCGTGGGCAAAGAGGACCGCCGGCACTTTTTGATTTTCCTCGAGCCCCAGAGGGCGGTAAAGGTTGCCGGTGACAAACAGCCCCGGCGCGCTTTCAAACGAAACGTTGGAGACGGTGTAGCCGCCGGTCCCCTCGTTCCCCTTCGCCTCTGACCCCTTCGTGATCGTGCCGTGGATGGAGGGATTGAGCGGCGTCTTCTTAGGCATCGGCCACAGCCCCTGCGAGACGAGGATCCGCTGCCGCACCTCCGCGGCCCGTTCCTTCCACGCGTCGAGCGTGGCAGGGGGCGTGAAGGGGAAGGAGCCGTCGAGATCCTTGAGCGGCGCGAGGCGCGCGTCGTCGGCACGGAGCACGGCGGGCAGCGCGGCGGGCAGCGCGGCGGCCAGGAGAATGACGAGCAGGGCGCGGCGGCAGGCGGCGGATGGGCGGGGCATCATGGCGAAGAAAACTCTCGGAGGAAGCCGACGCCGCAGGGGCCGGCGGGAAACGATTCATGGCGGCGGGCCGATGACGCGGCCCTGGCGGAGAAACGCGAGGAGATCGGCGAAATCGGCGGCCGGGATCGCTCGGCCGAAGCCCTCCGGCATCAGCGAGCGGCCCGTGCCGCGGACCGATTCGATCCGCTCGCGTGGAAGCTGCGTCCGCTCACCGCCGGGGCGGATGAGGACGATCGAATCGGGCGTGTTGGCGGCGAGGATCCCCTCGAGGACGACGCCTTCGTCGGTGACGACGACGGTCGCCTCGTAGCGGCCCTCGACGGAGCGGTTCGGCTCGACAACATCGAGTAACAATCGCTCGATCGCCCGGTCGGCTGCCTCGGCGAGATCCGGGCCGACGACCTGGCCGATCGGCTCAGCGCCGGGCGCGGCCGTACGGTGGCAGTTGGCGCAGTGGCGGGCAAACACTTCCCGTCCTCGCGGCTGATCCCCCCCGCGGCGGACTGCGATGGTGAGCGTGGAAAGCTCTTCCGGCGCGAGGTTCGTGGCGGCGTCGCCCCACAGCCGCAGAGACGTCTCGCGGATAGCCATGTCGGGGGATTCCAAGAGCGGCTTGCGTCGCTCGAGCGGGATCGCGCCTGACGGGATCGAGCCAGAGTCGAGGGCGGCAAGGAGCGGCGGAATCGCGGCCGGGCGGTCGAGCATTGCTGCAACGGCGGCCGAGCGCACACCCGGCTCGAGATCGGCCGCAACCCGCAGGAGATCGTCGAGCGCTTGCGGGGCGCCACAGGCGACGATTCCGCGGACCGCTTCCCGCTGCACCGCATCGGGCTCGCGCGACGCTGCCAGCGCGACAAGCGCCGACCTCGAGGCAATGCCAGGGATCGACTCATCGACGGCGGCAAGCGCGAGGAGGCGGATGGCGAGGAGACGGAGGTCGGCCGAGGTGGAAGCGTCTGCTGCGATGGCGTGGGCATGGGCCACGACTTTATCGACCGTCGCGGCATCGCGATCCCGCAGCGCGGCCACGGGGCGACGCGCGGCAACGCCGAACAGCGCGGCGACGTCGAACCAATCGACCTGTCCGGCGTCAGCGCGAGCGGCAAGCATCGCGAGCACTCCGTCGAGATCGGCGCCGGTCGCATCGGCCATGGCTGTCGCTGCCAGTTGCGTGACAAGCATCATTCGGGCCGGTTCGGGTGGCAGCGGCGACGCAGCCCCCGCAACGGCTTGCTTGGCGATCGCGGCGAGGAGCAGCCCGGCTCGGCCGGGGCCGCCGGAGAGAATGACCCGCGCCGTCCAATCATCGAGTTGCGGCGATGCGGCGGCGACGGCAAGGGCTGTCGTGGCCGGCGCGTCCGTCGACCCGGCCAGTGCCAAAAGCGCAGCCATCCGCACGCTGCCGTCGGGATGATCGACCGACGGCGCCGCGACGCGGTCGCAGAGCGCCTGCCGGGCCGACGCCGGATCGGGCCCCGCGTCGAACACGATCCCCTCCGCTGCGCGCGAAAGCCTGAGCCCCTCTTCCCGCAGGCCGGCGTCCTCGCTGGCTGTGGCGCAGTCGAGATCGGCGACGGTGAGCCGCGACAGGCCGTCGAGGACACGGAGGGCGTGGACGCGGGCGATCGGCGCTGACGACGAGGCATCGAGCAGGGCCCGCAACGTCTGCTCGGCTTGGTCGGCGGGAAAGCGCCCTTCGACGAGCAGACGCTGCGCCGTGTCGCGGCGCCAGCCGTTGCGGTCGGAGAGGAGCGCGACGGCCTCGGCGGCCGAGCCCGGCGGAGCCCACGGACTTGCGTCGAAATCGGGGCGGCGGACTCGCCAGATCCTCCCCGCATGATCGCCGGCCCGATGATCGACCGTGGCGGCGACACCGGGGGGCATGTAATCGGGATGCTCGACGCTCGCCCGGCAGAAGTCGACGATCCACAAGCTGCCGTCGGGGGCCGTCGCCGTGAACACCGGCCTGAACCAATTCTCGGCCGAGGCGACAAACTCGCTCCCCTCCGGCTCCGGATGCGTGCTCCAGAAGCTGGCGCCCCGCGCCATCGGGCGGCGGCGGACAACCGCATGGGAGACAGGCTCGCAGGTGAAGGCGTCGCCATCGGCCTCGGGGCCGAGGAGATCGCCGCGGAAGATCGTCAAGCCGCAGGCAGACGTGTGCGTGCCGGTGTGGGAGATCGCGGTGGCATTCGTCTTTGCCACCGCCGCCACCCGGCTGTCGGCGCCGCTCGGGGCGGCATCGGTGTATCCCGGACCGAGATCGACAAGCGCGTTCCGGGCAAGCGTCTCTGGCGGCAGGAGGCTGACCATGAGCGGATTGCGATTGCTCACAGTGAAGCGGTGGCCACGCGAGTCGAAGGCGTTGCCAAACTGCCCGAAGCCGGTGACGGCCCGGATCGTGTCTCGCGCGAGATCGAGGCGGAGGTCGCGCCGATCGATCGACACCCCCGCGTCCTCCGAGTCTCCGGGCCGCCGCACCTTGCCGCCGGAGAGGCCGCCGCTGATCCAGACAGCGTTGTCGGGGCCGATCGTCGGGCAGGCGGCCCGCAGCTGCGGATTGCCGACCCGAAAGCCGGTGGCCACGATCTCGCTCCGGTCGAGCGTGCCGTCGCTGTCGGAGTCGGTGAGGAGGAGGACGTCGGGGGAGGCGGTCACGAGGAGCCCGCCGCGGAGGGCGAGAATGCCCTGCGAAAAGGGGAGGTGCTCTGCGACCGGCGTCGAGGATTCGTAGCGGCCGTCGCCGTCGGCGTCGTTCAAGCGGACAACGCGCGAGAGGGGGGGCGAGCCGGCCGGTGGCCCAGAGGGATAGTCGCGGTATTCGACAACGAAAGGGGCGCCATGCTCGTCGAAGGTCACCGCAACCGGATCGACAACCGCCGGCTCCATGGCGACCAGTTCCATCACGAAGCCGTCGGCGACGCGCGTGTCGCGGAGCACGGCCTCCGGGGTCGGCGCGTCGCGGTCGCCCGGCTCCGCCGCGGCGGCACTCGCAGCCATGCAAAGAGAGAGCGCCACCCGCGCGAGGATCGGGGACAGACGGGTCATCCCAAGAGCTCCGAGATCGGCTCGCCGGAAGGGAGGATCGGCATCGGCCGACCGCCGAGGTCGGGCACGGCGAGCTCCTTGTCGATGCCGAGGTGGCGGTAAACGGTCGCCCAAACGTCGTTCGGCGACAGGGGACGATCCTTGGGGTAGCCGCCGCGGGCATCGGTCGAGCCGACCACCTGTCCCGTAGCCAAGCCACCACCGGAGACGAGGATCGACTGGGCCCCGGGCCAGTGGTCGCGGCCCGGCTGATGGACCTTCGTCTGGGTGCCGATCTGGTTTTCGAGACGGGGCGTGCGGCCGAACTCGCCGGTTACGACGAGCAACACGCGCCGGTCGAGGCCCCGCGCATACAGATCCTCGACGAGCGCCGTGACGGCCTGGTCGTAGAAGGGCATCCGCCACTTCGCATCGTCGAAGATGTGGCAGTTGACGGCGTGCGAATCCCAGTTGTAGCAGCAGTTGGACGGCATCTCGCCGCCCGGATGCTCCATGACGACCGTCACGAACGTGCTTCCTGCCTCGACGAGACGCCGGGCGAGGAGGGCCCGCTGGCCGAAGCGGTGGCGGCCGTAGCGGTCGCGGACATCGTCGGGCTCGCGCGCGAGATCGAAGGCCTCGCGGGCGGCGGGGCTGGTGAGCATGTCGAGGGCGCGGGCGTCGAAGTCGTCCTTGGCGCGCATCGACGTGCCGGCATCGACCTCGCGCCGGAGCCGGTCGAGGCTCGACGACAGTCCCGCCCGGTCGGAGAGCCGTCGCTCCATCCGCTCCTCCAGGGAGAGGCTCGGCACCTGGAACTGCGGCGTCGCGGGATCGCCGTCGACGATGAACGGGGTGTGTGAGGTGCCGAGGTAGGCGGCGCCGAAGCTGAAGGTGTCGACATGCTGCCGGCCGGAGTCGACCAAGGCCGTGTAGCCGGGGATACCGGTGACGGCCGCGGGGCGGAAGCGGGAGACGAACGACCCGGCCATCGGGAAGTCGTTGACAAAGCCGGTCGGCTCCTTCGGGGCCCGGCCGGTGAGAAACCGCTTGTGGCCGCCGCCGTGATCGGCGAAGTCGTGGGTCACCGAGCGGATGATGGAATAGCGATCGGCGCAGCGGGCGTGGAGTGGCAGCAACTCGCAGACGTCGATCCCGGTGACGTTCGTTCGAATCGGCCGAAACGCCCCGCGGACTTCCGCCGGGGCGTCGGGCTTCATGTCGTAAGTCTCGAGATGGGGCGGGCCGCCGGGGAGCCAGACGAAGATCACGGCGGTGTCGTCGTGGCCGGTCGTCTTTCCTGTTTCGCCCCCTTGGGCGTCCCGGATGCGGAGAAGATCTGCAAGACCCAGTCCGCCGAGACCGAGCAGTCCGGTGGTTAGCGCGGCACGCCGGCTGACCCGCCGTCCGGAGCCGACCGAATAACCGCCCTGTGGCCGCATCGGCACAGGCCCGGCACACGTGGAAGGGAGGTGGGGGGCGGGCGCAGCATGAGCCATTTCAGTTCCTCCTCAAAGACCGTGAGAGTATAGCACCGGGTGCCGGGGAGATGGCCATGGCGGAAGGGGCGGGAACCGCGAAAAGGAAGCGGTTTTCTGGACGCTCCGGCCTCGCGCCGGTAAGCTTTTCAGGGTTGCTGAGTGTCCATCTTTCTTCTTCCTCCCGGCCTTCTTGCCCACTCATTCATTTTCTGGGGCCTGATCTTCATGCGCAATTCCGATTCCCTGTTGCGACAGACAGCGCCGTTCGGGCTCACCCTGCGGGGCGGTGCCCTGCTGGCGGTGCTTGTCGCCTCGGTGTTGATGGGCCCGGAAGTGGTCTTGGCCCAATCTCCGAAATCGTCACCGAAGTCGTCACCGAAGGCGAAGGCCCCCGAATCGCGACGCCAGCCCCCCAAGGCTGAAGACTCGGGCGCAGAGGGCGAAGCCGCCCCGCTCGATCCACTCCAGCAGGTCGAGGCCGACGCGCAGGCCTGCCGGACCGCGGCGGAAGCCGTGCAGGTTTACCGAATCTTCCTCGCCAATCCGAAGATCCCTGCCGCCGTGCGAAAGTCGGCGGAGAGTCGGCTGGTTGCCTGGAAAAAGATGGAAGACGAGCACCAGCGCCGCCTCGGCAAGAAGTGGGTCACCGAGGAGGACTACGCTGAGATCAATCGCAAGACCGACAACATGATCAAGCACAGCTTCGAACTGCTCAAGCTGCGGCAGATGAAGCTCGCCAAGGACGAGCTGATGGCGGCCAGTCGGCTCAATCCGGAGAGTGGCAAGGCCGACTTCGTCGCTGGCCTCGTCTACATGATGGTGGCCCGGAACGATCTCAAGGCTGCCGAGCACTTCGCCGTCGTTGCCGATCGGGAGCCGAACAACGCCTTCGCACTCAACAACCTCGCCGTGGCGGAAATGCTGACGAAGAAGTACGGCTTGGCGACGCGGCATTTTCGGCGGGCGCTGGAAATCCTTCCCGATTGCCAGCCAGTGGTCGACAACCTCGGGGTGGCCATCGGCGCCGGTGGGATGACCGTGCAGCACCGGCTGCCCGAGAAGAATGCCTCCGACCTCAACGACCTTTACAGAATGGCGATTCACGATCTCCACCTCACCCCATACGACCCGATGAAGGGGCCGGAGGCGATGCAGGGAGCGCAGCAGGGGGGCCAGGGACCTGGCGGACCCAGTGGACCTGGCGGCAATCGTCCGCCGGGAATGGCGGGGCCGGGAGGGAATCCTGGATCCGGTGGGCCGGGAGGGGGGCAGGGGATCACTCTCGCCTACACGATCATGTCGCCCTATGGTCGGGCCCTTGGCAGCTCGGGGGGGGATGGAGCGATTCCCAGTCTCCTCGACGAACCGGATGAGGTGGTCGTCGGGATCGCTACTGGCACCGGTTTCGTGATCGCTCCCGGCTATGTTCTCACCAATGCCCATGTCGTCGAAGGGGCTTCCGATGTCGTGATCCTCGATCCCAACGACCGTGAAAAGCAACTTGTGGCGACGGTCGTCGCCACGTCGGAGAACCCCGATCTCGCCCTCCTGCAATGCACTGAACTCGAGGCTCCGGCGATGCCGTTGGCCGAGACGATGCCGCGCCGCAGCACGGAGATCATGGTGCTCGGCTACCCGGGCGGATCGTTGCTCGGCCTCGAACTGAAGAGCACGCGTGGTCAGATCACGTCGCAGGCAGACGCGAAGATCGACGGGGGATCGTTCCTGTTCGATGCCAACGTCAATCCCGGCAACAGTGGTGGGCCGGTCATCGACCAGACCGGCAAGGCGGTCGGGGTGGTCGTCGCCATGATGCGGACCAACGCCATAGGGAGTGCCTACAGCGTCGGGATCCCGATGGAGCGGGTGTGGCCGTTCCTCGAGGAGCACCTGCCTGAAACGCAGCCATCCACCGAAGATGGTGAAACGGAGGAGTGGGCCGACGTCGACGAGCGGTGTGGTCCCTCGACCGTCTTCATCACCGCAAAGATCAAGCGTGGGGGAAAGAAGCGAGAAGAGTCGAAGCCGGCAGATGACTTCGCTCAAGGTGGCAATGGAGGTGGCAATGGAGGTGGCAATGGAGGTGGCAACGGCCCGCCGGGCGCCCCTCCGGGAGGCTACGGCCGACCGGGCGGAACTCCCGGCGCACCCGGCACGCCTCCTAACTACGGTCCTCCGGGCGGGCTTGCGGGCACGCCTCCTGGTTACGGCCCACCGGGTGGAACTCCCGGCGCTCCAGGCACACCGGGCGCTCCTGGCACGCCTCCTGGTTACGG
>Ga0164294_10004254_pt1 | contig 12529 bp, 15 predicted proteins | sample GEODES005metaG_FD_111479 | JGI IMG/M metagenome (GOLD analysis project Ga0164294, IMG submission 111479) | Oligotrophic lake water microbial communities from Sparkling Lake, Wisconsin, USA - GEODES005 metaG | ecosystem: Environmental > Aquatic > Freshwater > Lake | place: USA: Sparkling Lake... | reverse complement strand
TTTAGCGCACACTTTTTAATGTTTATGCGTTATTCTGCATGTTTTGAAAGCATTTTATGCATTTATGTGACAAAATGTCTAAAATGTTTTAGCCTAAAACATCATAGGTCGGTCATCCTACTCTCCAGTTCCACGAGCATATGAACAATTTCCGTGTATCCGTTTGCAAATCGAAGTGCTGCATTGTATGCTGCAAACATGCATATTTCCAACGGCAAATCAAGAAACACAAATTCCGTGTGACCGTTGGCGCTCGCAAATCGGAGTGCTTGATTGTTGGTCAAACATCTTTCCAACGGCAAATCAAGGAACACAATTTCGGTTTGTCCGTTTGGCGCTCGCAAATCGGAGTGCTTGATTGTTGGTCAAACATCTTTCCAACGGCAAATCATGCGAACAATTACTGTATGTCCGTTGCGGGTTATATGTTAAAGCGTCAAATTACATCTGGAACAACCCATCTTTCAAGGAGCATGCGAACAATTTCAGGGTTAATAGCTGCACATTGAAATTTTACACGCTCGCAAATTTCCAAGTAGCACCAAATGAACGTATTTTGTTTTAACTGCATCTTCGAGCGTAATATTCGCGCAATCGTCCGTAAGACATCGAGTGAAAATTTAAGGCGAGTCTGGTTATGTCCAAAAAACATGAGATGCCATTTTTGCACCTTGCGACTGGGCACATTGCGAATTACGACTGAGCATCCTGCGAATTACGATGAGCACCTTGTGACTGAGCACATTGCGAATTACGACGAGCACATTAAACATTCCTTGCGTTCATCTTCGGCCCGTTTGGCCGCTGCTGCCGTCGCGGGGTCAATCGTAAATTTAATTGCTTGAACCGCAGATTTCGTGTGCAAATAATACACACCCGTCTTGAGCCCCATCGACCACGCATACATTTGCATGCTACTCAGCTTCTGGAATGTTGGCTCATTTGCGTACAAATTGAGACTTTGGCTTTGGCACACGTATCGTCCACGATCCGCAGACATGTCAATTAACGTTTTTTGACTAATTTCCCACACGGTCTTGAAGCGTGCACGCAGGTCCAACGGTAATTCAGCTAAATCCTGAACGGACCCGTTTGCAGCCACAATACGGTCTTTGATTTCCGGCGTCCAAAGCCCTCTTGCACTAAGCGCATCCACCATGTAACGATTGATGACGACGAATTCCCCCGCACCGGTTCGGCGCGCATAAATGTTGGACGTAAAGGGTTCAAAGCATTCGTTGTTGCCCAGAATCTGGCTCGTGGACGCCGTCGGCATCGGCGCAACCAACAGGCTATTCCGAATCCCATCGCGTTGAACGGCTACACGCAAGCCAGCCCAATCCAAATATCCAGCACTCATCGGCGTCGGCGAATCGGTCCACATGTCGGGCTGCAGAATACCCTTAGATGCCGGACTTCCCGCAAAGGTTTCATACGGACCGTCACGTATTGCCAACTCACGCGATGCATTCACCGCTGCATAATAAATGTTTTCGAAGATTTCCTTGTTGATTGCCGAGGCTTCAGGACTCTCCCACGCAAATCCGAGTTGAGCAAAGACGTCCGCGAGTCCCTGTATGCCAATTCCAATCGGGCGATGCCGCATGTTGGAACGGCGCGTTTGCGGAGTTGGGTAAAAATTAATGTCAATGATGCGATTCAGGTTGCCAACAATGAATGCCGTAACCTCCCGCAACCGTGCAAAGTTAAAACGGGCTTCAGACGATTTGTCGATAAAATACGGCAGTGACAGGGACGCCAAATTGCAAACGGCTGTTTCCTCTGTTGATGAAAATTCGATGATTTCGGTACACAAATTACTGGAGCGAATTGTGCCCAAATTCTTCTGGTTACTCTTGAGATTTGCGGCATCCTTGTACAGCAGATACGGCATTCCCGTTTCCATTTGACTCGTGAGAATTTCAACCCAAATTTTGCGAGCAGACAGTGTCTTGCGGGCTCGTCCCTCTGCCTCGTACCTTGCAACGAGGGCGTCAAAGTCGGTGCCGATCGCGTCACTAAGACCAGGACATTCGTGCGGACAGAACAGACTCCAGGATTCGTCCTCTTTCACACGGCGCATAAAAAGGTCCGGAATCCACAGCGCGTAAAAGAGGTCATTGGCTCGCGTTTCCTCTGCACCTTTGGGCGATTTCAGCTTGAGAAAATCCATAAGATCCGCGTGCCAGGGTTCCAAATAGACTGCAATACTCCCGGCGCGGCGACCACCCTGATCTACGGCACGCGCCGAGTTGTTGAATGTACGGAGAAACGGGACAATTCCGCCCGATTGTCCGTTGGTTCCGGCAATGTGCGAGCCCTGTGCACGAATCTCACTAAAATGGATGCCAATACCACCCGAATGTTTGGAAATGGTTGCGCATTGTTTGAGTGCATCGTAAATGCCGTCAATGCTGTCTTCTGCGCCGAGCAAATAGCACGATGCCAATTGCGGAGTTTTGAGACCTGCATTAAAGAGTGTTGGCGTCGCGTGCGTAAATGCCTTGGTGCTCATGAGGGAATACGTCATTTGAATGCGTTCGAGATTTGACACTGCTCCGCTTCCCACTGCTCCGCTGCCCCAAAGTCCCACTGCAACACGCATCCACATGTATTGCGGCGTCTCAACAAGCAGTGCACCCGCACGATTCAGGTATTTTTTCTCGAGTGTCTTAAATCCGAAAAAGTCGAGAAGAAAATCATTCTCCGAGACAATCATGGCATCCAATTCATCTGCATGAGCCGCAATGAACGCAGACACATCGGGTGCAAGAATGGGTGCAAGCATTGCCATGGCCTCGCTAAACCGCTTGGGTGCTGACCGCTGACAATTGCTAATAACAATCTTGGATGCAAGAGTGCCCCAGTCAGGATGGTGCGTGATGTACGTGATGGCAATGTCGGCGGCAATCTCATCCAACTTGGTCGTTTGAACGCCGTCGGAAAGTTCTGCAAGAACCAGCTGCGCCAAACGGGTTGCATTGACGTTAAGACCCGCCGACACTTGCTGAATGCGACGAAGAACTTTGTCAAAGCTTACGGGCTCACGCACACCTGACCGTTTTACGACATACATTGTGTCGGACGTATTGGGCATTCTTGCTACAGAGGTCATCCTGTTTTTACACCGGGTGGGCGCGAAGGGCGGTCAACTTTGGTCGATAAATTCTTTTTAAAAACCGAACGTATTTGCACATGTTTATTTGTGATAATTTCGCAGCAATGAGCAGAGGTGATGAAAGGTATCAAATGGATGTTCTTTTTTGCACTCGCGCTGATTTTGATAACATGGTTTTACACACAGGAAATGGCAAAAGTTGGCACTGAACAGTTCCGTCCGAGTGTTCAACATGCATTGTGTCAACAAAGTCCCGGGCTCTTTCCTGACGTTGAAATAGCAGACATTGGACAAGGGCCGCTACTCTCAGACTTTCTGCGTACAAAAAAACCGGATCAACGGGGCTTTCAGCAACCGGATAGACATTTGGAATTGGGTGGTTGTTACGTTCAGCAAACGAACAATTATCCGCATGACTTTCCGGATGCGGTGTCGCCGTGGACGCATTTTGTGGGCAGTCTGTACGAACGCAATTAGGATTTTGGGCTTTCTAAACGTCGCTCCCCAAAGTCGGTTTACAAGTTCAATCGCGCGTTAGTGCTACGTATTGTTTAACTAAATTAATCCATTCATGCTGCACACGTCTTTCGGGAGCCCAGGAGCAAACGAACAACGTTTGCGTGGTTTTCACTGGTTGCCCATCGAAGTGCGTAATTATTTTGAGCGGATGGATCCACACCTCTTTCCAAATCGAGGAGCAAACGAACAATTTCCGTATGTCCTCCCTGACACGCAAATCGAATTGCAGCATTGTCAAGTGCCGATGGATTCACACCTCTCTCTTGCGGCAATTCCAGCAACAAACGAACATTTTCCGTATGGCCGTTATCACACGCATTAACTAGCGCGTAGTCATTAGCAGCAACACCTATTTCCAACGGCAAATCAAGGAGCATGCGAACGATTTCGGTATGCCCACCGAAGTGCATAATTGTTAACTGCAGATGGATTAACGCCTCGCTCTAACGGCAAATCCAGAAGCAAACGAACAATTTCCGTGCGACCGTTCAGGCATGCATATCGAAGTGCCTCATTGTCGTTTGCTGCTGGATTTACCCCACGGTCTAACGGAAGTTCCGTGAGTGCAGCCGAATCGACACCTCTCTCTAAAGCAAGGAGCAAACGAACAATTTCTGTATGTCCATTTGCGCTTGCGGCTCGAAGTGCAGCATTGTTTCGTGTAGCAGGATCTACTCCTCTTTCTGGCCCGAGGAGCATTCGAACAATTTCCGTGTGTCCCCGTGCACTTGCGCGCAGAAGTGCTTCATTGTCAAGTGCCGCTGGATTCAAGCGCAGCGCGAGGAGCAAACGGACAATTTCCGTATGTCCATGTTTACATGCGAAAATTAAATCTTCGTCATCAACATCATTTTTCAGTAAAAGCAATGGCACCACACCAACGTTATTCCAACACATCGCATTTTTAAGCGACACAATTGACGTTGTACGCGCGATTGTACGAAGGATGTGTAGTGATGGAATGTTTTCTTGCATCGACAAAGCGAACTGGACGAAAGTTAATAGGATCAACACCTCTTTCTGGCTCAAGGATCATACGAACAACATCTGTAAGCTTAAACACTCTTGCCCATCGAAGTGCTTCATTATCCACCGCAGCCGGATTTACACCTCTCTCCAACGGCAAATCAAGGAGCAAACGAACAATTTCCGTGTGTCCGTTTTTGCTTGCGCTTCGAAGTGATTCATTGTCGCCCGCACCTGGATTCACTCCTCTTTCCAACGGCAAATCCAGAAGCAAACGAACAATTTTCGTGTGCCCACTCAGACTGGCCCATTTAAGTGCATAATTGTCATTTGCCGCAGGATTAACTCCTCTCTCCAACAGCAAATCGAGGAGCAAATGAGCAATTTCCGTGTGTCCGTATTCACATGCACGTTGCAATGCTTCATTGTCATTTGCTCCAGGATCAGCTCCTCTTTCTAACGGTAGCCCGATAAGCAAACGAACAATTTTCGTATGTCCGCATATGCTTGCATATTTGAGACCTCTCCCCAACGGCAAATCAATGAACAAACGAACAATTTCTGTGCGCCCGTGTGCACTTCGGAGAGCACACAGAGGGGGAGGAGGGAGTGTGTCGGTCGTCAATTTTTCGCATTTATGGGGCCCCGGAGTGGGGTGGGTGTCATGGGCTACCGGTTCAACTTGTGAGTGAGTGACCAAAAGGGGTGGTGGGGTGGTGTGCGATCGCTCTATTCGTGTGCTTCAAGTGCGACCAAGACACGAACAATCCGTGCCTTGGTCACATATGGACACCGTTCGACATAACGGGGGTGCTCAATCACCTTTGTCAGCATATGTCGTAGACAATGACGTTGTGTATCAGTCATGACATCCGTGGCGTCAATGACTGCGGCCATGAGCGTGTCCAGGCCGGTGTTGGCTGCCACAGGACCTGCTGCGTCCCTAAAGTCGTTGATGAGATGCGTGATGTTCTGACGGATAGGACACTGCGTCTGGTGTTCATGCTCGTGTGCCTCCGCGTATTCGCCGTCTTCGTCGCCAGAGTCGGGTTCGTCTTCGCCCAGGAGTTCAGACCCGTCTTCACGGGAACGTACACGGATACGACAGTATGGACAGCTAATGTCCTTGGTCGTGAAGCTGCCGCTCATACTCAGACGTCGGACGAGGTCGGCCTTGATGGCCGAGGCGACAAAGGCGGGTGTTGCGCCTTCGGCGAGGGCCAACTCACGGAGCTCTGCGACGCGGCACGAGTGAAGGTAGGTGCGGGTAAAGGTGACAGACGTCATTTGTGTTCGGTTTACGGTATTACTACTTTTAACTTTTCGTTTGGAGAGGAGGAGGGACATGTCAGTTGTCAATTTTTTGGGACGACCAAAAGTCACTGAATATGGGGATTGAACCCATGACTACTGGCTTAAAAGGCCAATGCTCTACCAGCTGAGCTAATCCAGTTCTTCGCGTGCACATCAAAGTGCGTCATTATCGAGGGCCGCTGGATTCACGCCTCTCTCCAACGGCAAATCGAGGAGTAAACGAACAATATTTGCGCGCCCATATCGGATTGCATGTCGAAGTGCATAATTGTCTTTCGCAGCTGGATCAATGTCACGGTCCAACGGCAATTCAATGAGCATACGAACAATTTCCGTGTGACCATGATAACATGCACTTCGGAACGCTAAATTGTCATTTGCTGCAGGATTCACGCCACGGTCCAACGGCAATTCAATGAGCATACGAACGATTTCCGCGTGTCCGTTTTCGCTTGCAATTCGAAATGCTGCATTGTCGTTTGCAGCTGGATTCACGCCACGGTCCAACGGCAGTGCGAGGAGCAAACGAACAATTTCCGTACGCCCAAAGTGGCAAGCATTTTGGAGTGCTTCATTGTTATTGGCAGCTGGATTCACGCCACGGTCCAACGGCAAATCGAGGAGCATACGAACAATTTCTGTGCGCCCGTTTGAACATGCATTTTTAAGTGCCCAATTGTCGCCCGCACCAGGATGAACTCCTCTTTCCAATGGCAAATCAAGGAGTAAACGAACAATTTCCGTGTGTCCGTTTTGGATTGCACAATACAGTGCATAATTGTTGCGTGCAGCAGGATTCACGCCGCGATCCAGTGGCAAATCAAGGAGCAAACGAACAATTTCCGTATGGCCGAATTGACATGTAGATCGAATTACTTCATTGTCAAAGGCCGCTGGATTTATGCCTTTTTCTAACGGCATTTCAAGGAGCATACGGACAATTTCCGTGTGCCCATGGTAGCTTGCGCCTCGAAGTGCTGCATTGTCGCATGCTGCTGGATCCACTCCACGGTTCAACGGCAAATCAAGGAGTATACGGACAATTTCTGTGCGCCCGTTTGAACATGCATTTTTAAGTGCCCAATTGTCGCGTGCAGCTGGATCCACGCCTCTTTCCAACGGCAAATCGAGGAGCAAACGCACAATTTCAGTGCATTCACATGCGCGAAGGAATGCGTCATCATCAACAACTTCACCGCTCTCGATTATTAGCTGCACTAAATGTAAATCTCCCGACTTTACAGCATCGTTTAATGTACTTTGTGCTGTTGTGCAAGCGATTGTGCGTAAAATATCGAGTGATGGAAAAAACATTGTTGTTGACCAAAAGGTAATTTTCAGAGTCAACTTTGTTGGCCTTGCGCCAATTGAATTACAACATTGTTGCCCACGTTCCGTTTTTCAAAGTGCTCCTCTCTCCAATGGCAAATCGAGGAGTAAACGAAGAATTTCCGTCCCGCGTTCGCCATCCGAAGCGCCGCATTGTCATTTGCTGCCACACCTCGGTTCAACGGCAAATCGAGGAGCATACGAACAATTTCCGAATGGCCGAATTGACATGCAGATTGAAATGCGAAATTGTTTTGTGCACCTGGATTCACGCCTCTTTCTGGCGGTAGCGCGAGGAGCAAACGAACAATTTCCGTGTGTCCTTTAGTGCATGCAGTTAAAAGCGCTTGATTGCTGTTTTCTGCTGGATTCACTCCTCTTTTTAACGGCAAATCGAGGAGCATACGAACAATTTCAAGGTGTCCGTAATAGCATGCGTTACGGCATTGTCATTGTCTGCAGGATCCACTCCTCTCTCTAATGGTAAATCAAGGAGCAAACGAACGATTTCGGTATGTCCGAATTCACTTGCGTTGATAAGTGGTTCATAGTCTTGTGTTGCAGGATTCACCCCTCTTTCCAACGGTAATTCGAGGAGCAACCGAACAATTTTGGTGTGTCCGCTACCGCTTGCCCAATACAGTGCATAATTGTGATCCGGATTCACGCCGCGATCCAGTGGCAAATCAAGGAGCAAACGAACAATATCCGTATGGCCGAATTGACATGCTGACCGAAGTGCGTCATTGTCATTGGCTGCAGGACCTCTCTCCAACGGCAAATCGAGGAGTAAACGAACGATTTCGGTATGGCCACGGGAGCTTACAGCGCACACTGCTTCATTGTAACGTGCACCTGGCTCGACACCTCTTTCCAGCGGCAGCGCGAGGAGCAAACGAACAATTTCCGTGTGTCCATGGAAACATGCGGTGCGAACCGCTTCATTGTCGTTGGCTCCAGGGTCGACACCTCTTTCCAACGGCAAATCAAGAAGCAAACGAACAATTTCAATGTGTCCGTAATAGCATGCAGCCCGAAGCGCTTAATTTTCATCTGCAGCCACGCTAACATGCGGCAAATCAAGGAGCAAACGCACAATGTCAATGTGCCCGCATTTACATGCGTAAATGAATGTGTTGCCATCAACAACTTCACCGCTCTCAATTATTAGCTGCACCAAACATGTATTGCCATCCTGAATTGCATTGTTAAGGGAAATTTGCACAGGTGTTTGTGCAATTGTGCGTAAAATGTCACGCGACGACATCGTTTTCCAGAAATGAATGCACATAGAGTATGGACGACACGTCAATTTTGTGCATGTCTGGGATTGCTAAGCAAACGGTTCCATGTGTCCTCGTTGGATTCATTCCCGCAGGATTCACATCTCTTTTACACGGTAAATCAATGAGCAAACGAACAATTTCCATGCGTTGCATGCATGTCGAAGTGCATAATTGTTGCCGGTCCTTTTTCCCAAGTAGCATACGAACAATTTCAATTTGCCAGGAATGAAAACGTCGTCATTCACACTTTCGCCGTCCTCTTAGCCACACCAAACATGCATCCTGAACAGCAGCGTTTAATTGCGATGTTGTGTGTTTTTGTGCAACGCAAAGCCATACCAAAAGATAAACGTCTGACGATGGGGCATTGTTCCCGCTTGTCAGCCGCCTCTCTTTCAGCAGAAAAATTAGACTGAACACATTGGGCGGCTGACAAGCGGGATCCATGGACGATGGGTGTCAATTGTGTTTCTGACTCAGTGCTCGGTTGTTGCAAACACAAACGAATCGCGCTTCAGTGTCTTAAAAAATGGATTCCGTGCAACGAATGTGTCCATGACGTCGACATCCTCAGCCATAATGTCCGGCACCGCCATAACACCACTATATTGAAATGTAACATTTCGCTTTGCAATACCAATGAGAAATGTTATAGTAGTATCTTTAATTGATTTGTCATCGACTTTAAATTCAAAGTCAACGTATTGGACAAGTATAGGATTCTCGATACTAAGGGTGCGAATAAATGCCTCAAGAACATCCGTGTCATCTGCGTCAACATCTTCCACCGGTACCATTTTGCGTGTAAGAACAAAGCCGTAAAATACAGTCGCAGACATCTGATCTGACTCTTTACGGCGTGCGAGGGCGTCAATTTTTACGTAAAGTATCCCAACTCCTTCGTCGGCTTCTTTTTCAAGAATAAATCCACATGTTCTCGCTCGAGCTTGAACGGAAGTTTGAACCCTTTGATTGCAAACGGAACATGCGCCTTCTCATTGTAAAACCTCAACATGTTGAGCTTACTGATGACTGTTTGAATGCACCGTTTGAGTTCGCGCACACCTGGCTCATCGCCCGTAAAATGTGCGATAATGTGGGACACGATTTCCAGATTGAATCCGACCTTTTCAAACAGTTCGACTTCACGAAGCGCCTGGGGTACCAGGTACGTTTCGGCAATAATGAGTTTCTGTTTCGCATTGAAGCCATCCACCTGAATATTGTACATGCGGTCGCGCAGAATGGGATTCACCTTTTCGTGATTGTTGTGACTAAAGATGAAAAGACACCTGCTCAAATCGAGGTCAATGCCCGTAAAATATTTGTCCTGAAAACGGTCATTCTGACTCTGATCCGTAAGATGAATGAGCAGATTGTTGATTTCTTCCCCTTTGGGTGTGTCGCTGACCTTGTCCAGCTCGTCAAAGTAAAGCACCGGATTCATGCACTTGGACTTCATGAGCACCGCCGCAATCTTGCCCCAAACGGAGCCCTCGTATGTGTAGCTGTGTCCATCCAAATACGATGCATCCGTCGCACCACCCAGTGTGATGAATTCAAACGGTCGTCCGAGTGCTTTGGCGACACCATCCTTGATGAGCGTGGTTTTGCCGACACCAGGCGGGCCGTGAATACTGAGCACATTGCCTGCCGCTGCTGGATTTGCAATCCACTGACTTACAAATTGCATGATTTGCAGCTTGGCGTCATCGTGCCCATAAATGGCGGATTCCATGCAGTCGTGAACGGTGTGCATGAAGGCGTTGCATTTTTCAGGTCCGTCTTGCAATTTGACGGGCAAATCCTTGAATACACCCAACGGAAGCTGAGTGTAGCCCTGGAGCCACTGATGCGTCTTGTAATATTCGGTTGAACTCGGATCGATATTTTGCAGCGCTTGATATTTGGCGAGTGCTATGCTCTCAATCTCGGGTGAAACTTCCTTGGCGAGAATTTGAAACCTCAGAGGCACCGTTGGCACCGCGGGGGTCACCTTGTTCTGAAGTTTTGCCAACAGTCGTTCTTGAGCGGCTGGCGCGAGTCCTTTGAAATATCCAATGTCGCGGTCAATGTCTTCTTCATCGTTGATTTCCGTTTGAACCAATTTGACGAAACGGCGAACCTGCTCGGGTTCGTTTTTCAGCTTGTATTTTTTGGGTTTGGGAGGAGCATAGTCTCCACCCATTTCGCTGATAATGAGATTGATTCCGCCTCGGCGAGATTTGTATTCGGTGTCATCATCTTCCGTTTCGTCTGTTACTTCAGTGGTTTCGTCCGTGTCGGCTTCCGTGTCGGCTTCCGTGTCGTCGGTTACTTCAGTGGTTTCGTCCGTTTCGGCTTCCGTTTCGGCTTCCGTTTCATCCGTTACTTCAGTGGTTTCATCCGTTTCGGCTTCTGTTTCTTCGGCTTCTGTGCTTCCGACGGAATTTTTGGCCTTTGTTTTAACAGGTGCTACAGGTGCCTTTACAGGTGCTTTCACGGGTGCCTTTGCTGTGGGAGCCTTCACGGGTGCTTTCACGGGTGCTTTCACGGGTGCCTTTGCTGTGGGAGCCTTTACAGGTGCCTTCACGGGTGCTTTCACGGGTGCCTTCGCTTTTGCTACAGGAGCCTTTGCGGGTGCTTTTGCTGTGGGTGCTTCCGTTTCACCACTCCATTCTGTATCTGTCCCATCAATACTCTCATCTTCGTCGCTTGCAATCAACCCACGGATATTTCCTCGACTATCCACATCATCGTCATCACCGCCAGGACGACCTGGGCGACCCATTCGTTTAGCCTGCGGCTTTTTCGCGGTTTTTGCATCGGTTAAACGAGATGAACGCTGCATCTTTACTCTTGAGGCTACTAAATCAAAAAAGGTTTGAACGGACGGGTCAACTTTGGTCCCAACCATTTTGCAAAAAAGATTTATTTGAACTTTTACGAGCAAATTCAGTGCAAAAAAAAACATTTCCATAGACTGCTCCATTTTGACCACATGCATTTTCGACTACCGGACAATTAATAATCTCGGCAATAAATTTATTATCGGACGTCTTATTCCGTTTGGATGCCGGTACATGCAAGTCGAAGTGCAAAGTTCAAGTTTGCTGTCAACGGCAGGATTATACGAACGGTGGAAGGGGTCAATCGCATTCTAACGGAAAATTAAAGAGCAAACGAATTTCGTGTGTCCGCGTTGGCTCGCGGATCACCTCCCCTTTCCACCGGCAAATCAAGGAGTAAACGAACAATTTCCGTGTGTCCGCGTTGGATTGCAGACCGAAGTGCGTTGTCGTAGCCGGCAGTCGGATCGACACCTCTTTCCAAATCAAGGAGCAAACGAACAATGTCCGTATGCCCGCGTTCACATGCAGACCGAAGTGCGTCGTTGTAGCCGGCAGCCGGATCGACACCTCTTTCCAACGGCAAATCAAGAAGCAAACGAACAATTTCCGTATGCCCGCGCTTACTTGCAAATTGAAGTGCGGCATTGTCTTCGGCAGCTGGATCAACCCCGCGGTCCAACGGCAAATCGAGGAGCAAACGAACAATTTCCGTGTGGCCATGTCGACTTGCCCATTGAAGTGCATAATTGTCACCCGCTGCAGGATCAACGCCTATTTCCAACGGCAAATCGAGGAGCAAACGAACAATTTCCGTGTGGCCCTTTCGACTTGCCCATTTAAGTGCATAATTGACACTCGCTGCAGGATCCACGCCTCTTTCCAACGGCAAATCGAGGAGCAAACGAACAATTTCTGTTTTTCCGTGAAAACTCGCAGTCCGAAGTGCGCCGTTGTTGTCGGCAGCCGGATCGACACCTCTTTCCAACGACAAATCAAGGAGCAAACGAACAATGTCCGTATGCCCGCGTTCACATGCAGACCGAAGTGCGTCGTTGTAGCCGGCAGCCGGATCGACACCTCTTTCCAACGGCAAATCAAGGAGCAAACGAACAATTTCCGTATGTCCGCGTCTGGTTGCAACCGCAAGTGCTTCATTGTCAATTGCT
>Ga0164294_10004253_pt1 | contig 12529 bp, 7 predicted proteins | sample GEODES005metaG_FD_111479 | JGI IMG/M metagenome (GOLD analysis project Ga0164294, IMG submission 111479) | Oligotrophic lake water microbial communities from Sparkling Lake, Wisconsin, USA - GEODES005 metaG | ecosystem: Environmental > Aquatic > Freshwater > Lake | place: USA: Sparkling Lake... | reverse complement strand
GATAGGCATGATGCGCTGGTGCTGACAATATATAAAATTTGGCAGGAGCATTTTTATCAGTTGATGAAAACACAACATCCTTCACGCCTTTGCCAATGTAAACACAAGATTGTTTTTGTAACAAGAATGTTTCACCATCAACTTGAATACTACCTTCACCGCCGATGTTAATAACACCCAACTCCCTTCTCTCCAAAAAATATTCAGCCCTTAATTCAGCAGGATTAGACAATGCAATAGAACCTTCAACAGGGACAGCACTTCCTGTAATCACGCGGTCGTAATGAGAATAAACCAATACCAACTTGTCTGTTTCAAACAAATTCTCTATTAGATAAGTTGACCTCAATTGGTCAGTCGTCATTCCCTGAGTTTCCAGCTGGCTATTTGCAAATCTGATTTCCATAAATATTTTAATCACTTTAAATTGTTTCCAAATATACAAAAAACTACCCCTCAGTTATTAAAAACGAAACACGATTTACGCAAACGTTATCATTGATAAATCATCGATTTAAAACAAAAGGAAACTATTGTGTTTCATGTTGTTGTGATATTGCAATTTTTCGTAATTTGAAGTTTATCATTATAATCGTTTATCTAATTTTATTATAACATAACTTTCAAAACAGAAGCATATTAACAGCTAAAAAATTGGAAAAAATAAGATGAAAAAAATAATATTCAATACCACAGCTGCCTTGTTATTTTCATTTGGAATTTTAGCACAACCAACGCAGAAGCCACCTTTGCATGGCAAGAACTGGATGGCCATCACTGGTAAGCCCCTAGCAGCAACAGCAGGTTCGATCATTTTCACCAAAGGAGGAAATGCTGTAGATGCGGCTTGTGCCATGCTGGCATCAACTTGCACCATGTGGGATGTACTCAGTTGGGGTGGAGAAACACAGGCACTGATTTACAATCCAAAAACAAAAAAAGTAATCAGCATAAACGCAATGGGTGTTGCACCAACTGGAGCTACTCCTGAGTTTTTCAAAAGAAAGGGATATAACTTCCCACCAGAATATGGTCCATTAGCTGCCACCACTCCAGGAACACCTGGTGGAATCTGCCACATGCTTGCTGAATACGGAACCATGAGTTTAAAGGAAGTCCTTGCCCCTGCCATGCAGCTGGCAGCAGGATATCCAATCGATGCACAAACCGCTAATAGCATTGAAAGAGGCAAAGAGCGTATCAAAGCTTGGCCTTACAGCAAATCAGTGTTACTCACCCACCCTGGTGAAAAAAGAGAAGCTCCAGAAGCAGGAGAAATCTTTGTTCAAAAGGACTTGTTAGCCACCTTAACTAAAATGGTTGAAGCTGAACAAGCTGCACTTAAAAAAGGAGCAACTCGGAAAGGCGCTATCATGGCTGCCTACAACCGATTTTACAAGGGTGATATCGCCAAAGAATTTGTGAGAGGTGCTCAAGAACAAGGTGGATTGATTACCATGGAAGACCTTGCCAATTGGAAACCGATTGAGGAAGAACCCACGCATACTAACTACAAAGGAATCGATGTTTACAAGCTTCAACCATGGACCCAAGGTCCTGCACTTTTGCAATCATTGAACATTCTTGAAAATATTGATTTAAAATCCATGGGATACAACAGCACAAAGTATATCCATACGATTTATCAAGCCATGAGCATGGCGTTTGCCGACAGAGACTTTTATTATGGAGATCCAAAATTCTCGCCAAACTTGCCACTAAAAGGTTTGCTGAGCAAGGATTATGCAAAAAAACGTGCAGCTGAAATAAACCTCATAATGAACGATCCGAATATCGGTCCTGGCGACCCTTATCCTTTCGAAGGAAAGAAAAACCCTTACATTAAACTACTTTCAGAAAGAGGCTTCAGCGGATTTGATACCACAACAAGAAATTTTGTGCCAGCACACGACGCTCGCGAAATCGCTTATGTTGATGCAGATTACCAAGACAGGTTGTGTAGAGGAACAACTTCTGTAGAGGCGGCTGACAAAGACGGATGGATTGTTTCCATAACACCAAGCGGCGGATGGCTTCCAGCTTGCATTGCAGGCAAAACAGGCGTTGGCATGAGCCAAAGAATGCAAAGCTTCGTGTTAGATTCCTCTTTGAATCCATTCAATGTGGTGGCACCAGGAAAAAGACCAAGGGTAACATTGACTCCATCATTGGCCATGAAAGAAGGAAAACCATTTTTATCATTTGCCGTTCAAGGAGGTGATACGCAAGACCAAAATCTGTTGCAATTTTTCTTAAACATGGTTGAATTTGGCATGACGGTTCAGCAAGCATCAGAGGCGGCAAACATCAATTCAAATCAGCTTTGGCTTTCATTAGGAGGAAGTGAAATAGAAGACAGAAAACCAAGGCCTGGCAATATCTTGCTTCAAAACAAAACTCCAGAATCGGTGAGATCAGCACTCAAGAAAATGGGGTACCAGCTAAATTTTGAGGAAAGAACATCCGGACCAATCAACGCCATTTGGTTCGATTGGAAGCATGGAAGTTTATGGGGAGGATCCAGCAACCACGGAGAAGATTATGGGATTGGATGGTAGATGGAGGGGTTGAAGGGGCATTTACAGTTGAAGAGGTTGAAGGAGTTGAAGGAGTTGAAGGGTTTAAGGTTTAATGAAGAATAAAGCCATTGCTTCAACCCCTTCAACCTCTTCAACATCTTCAACTAATTTCAACCCCTTCAACCTCTTCAACTCCCTCAACCCCCATTAATACCAAGGCATCACCCTGCGCAACTCATTCTGGTCAAAAAAATGATAGATTATAGAAAGTTCGAAACTCTTATTCCTTGAATTACTTATTTGAAGGTTCGTGGTATTTACATCATAAGTAACTCCGATTTGCAAATCATTGAAAAGATAGCCTATATAAGGGTAAACAGCATCCTTATGCCTGTAAAATAACCCAGCATAAAAAACATTCTCGTCGTTAGATTGATGTGGACTATAACCATAAGCAGCTCCAATCACCTGATTTGTAGAACCGCCTTGTGACATGTATTGTGCATTCAAAAACAATTCACCCTGCGACCCTACCAAGAATGAAGCGCCACTGTGAACGGTAAACCTGGCGGGTAGAATATAAGGATCATTTCCCAAAAATGTCATATTTGGTTGGTTTACATGGTAGTAGCTTGTACCAATATAAAAACGTTTTCTGTCCTTTAGATAGTTATACATCAACCCAACATTGAAATCCAGATAACTCGCCCTGCGCGTTACAAAATTTTCATTGTTAGGTAATGTAAGGTCAAAACCCCTGCTTGCAAACTGAGAATTGAATGAAACTTTGTTGTAATCAAGAATTCTTGTTCCCATGCTACCTTGAAATCCTATTCCGAGATGTTGGTAGCCTTCCTCATCTAATGATTGATGGTAAGCAGTTGACAAAGAAACATAATTGCTGTTGTAAGAACCTGACGCTGTTCGATCTGTAATGGCCATAACGCCTATACCAAGCAAGTTCTTGTTTAGTTTTTCCCTCATCACCCTGGTATCAAATGATACTGAAGCAGTTGTGAATGGATCTCCCGCTCCTACCCATTGATTCCTGAAATTTGAAGCAATGCGGTGGGTGCCATCGTAGTATCCGGTAAATGCAGGATTCAACGACAATGGTGAAGAGAAGTATTGTGAAAACTGAGGATCCTGGGCAGTTGCACAATAACAAAAAACAGAGAACAAAACAGTAAGCCGTATATTTAGTTGCATCTTTATAAATTGAATTTCTACCTTATCAGTATTAAGCTACCCGATTTCGCTATTACCCTTCCGTTATTGCCTTCTGCTAGAACAACCCATGTGTATGTATCTGCTGGCTGATCTTTTCCTTTGTACCTACCATCCCAACCTTGATCAGGATCTGTTGAACTGGATTGATGAACAACAACACCCCAACGATTGTAAATCTTAAAATAACTGAAGGATGAAATTCCAGCTAACATTGGATAAACCCTGTCGTTGTTTCCGTCGTTATTAGGGGTGAAGCCGCCAGCAACGAAAACATCACTTTCGTCAAAAATCCTTACCAACATGGAATCTACTGTTAAACATCCTGCCCTATTTACAATTTGAATTGTATAAAGTTGTTCAGTGGTTGGTGTTAAAATAGGAATTCGTATGAACGGACTATTCAAGCCTGTAGAAGGTCTCCATTGATATGAATCTCCAAATGACCTGGCAATTAAACTAACAGGTTTCCCCAACAAGGCATTCAGTGGCGTATAAGAAACACCCTTAGAAGGTTGCTCTACATTAATGTTAGCACTTATTGAATCTGTCAATTGCGGACAAGCAGCAGGTATAACTGAAAGGTTTACCCGATACAATCCATATTTAGAATAAGTATGTATTGCGTTAATGGAACTGTCTGTTTTACCATTTTGGAAACTCCACAAATATTTAACAGTACCACTATTTGTGCTAACTGATTGATTTGTAAAAGAAGCAGGTACATTGACACAATAATAATCATAAGTAAAGGCAGCAGCTGGTTTCTTTATTAGCGATAGATTAACAAAATTCGAACTCATGCTTTTACAACCTTTATTGGTGGCAAACTCTACTTTATACACCCCCGGATTGTTAGCTAAATAATCAGCTGAATTTGCACCAAATATTTTGGTATTGTTCAAATACCATTGATATGCAAAGGCATTTGTTGCATTCATTGTTACAGTATAACCATCACACAATGCAGTAACTGCAGGTACAACCAAGGTTCCATTTGGCAGTGGCAATAAATCTAGTACTGTTTCAGGAGATGGAACCGTACAACCATTTAACGTTGTTAACACCTTATATTTTCCTGCTTTATTAGCTGTTATACTAATAGACTTTGCATTTGTAATAATAGTACCATTATAATACCATTGGTAAGTAGCATCTGTAACAGATGATGTTCTTAAAATTGTGTTGCTGCCCGTACATATATTTAGCTGACCTGTTGGAGTAATTTCAGGAACTGAAGGATCTGGGATGATTGTAGGGGTTATAGGAAACTTATTTACAGTAACAAAAATTGGGTTTGACATCTTTGTACATGCGAAAGTATTGACAATCCTCAATCTATAAACGCCTGATGTATTTACAACCACTGACTTAGTATTGATAGCAAAAATTATATTATCTCTTGTCCACTCTCTTCGATCTAATGTTTGCTGTGCATCAAATAAAGCAACTGAATCACTTTCACAGAAAGTGGTAGGAGCGCCACTTGCTGAAATAGATGAAACAGGCGTAGGCTTGATGGTAACAACAACAGAATCAGAAGGGGCGCTAAAACAATTTTTTGAATCGATGGCTCTTACAAAATAGTTAACACTGATGGGTGAAGAGCCCATTGCTGTAGGACCTTTCACAAAATAACTTTTTTGAGCAGCTCCTGTAATTAAAACTGGTGCCAAAGACGTGCCGGTATACCATGCATATTTATTTACAAAACTTGAAGTTGTGGCCTCTAATCTAGTGCTGTCAATTTGACAAATTGTATTTGTAAATCCAACATAAGGTGCCAATACTGGTTTTGCAGGAAGAGAATTAACTGTTACAGAAATTGAAGAAGAGTCTTTACAGCCATTCAAATTGATTGCTTCAACAATATATGTTCCACCTAATTTTGCGAATAATTTATTGGTGATAGAAACGGTATTACCTCCAAAAATCCATTTATAAGAAGAAAAGTTCTTTAAATCTTGACTAACTATTGTAGTTAAAAAAACAGAATCATCTGCACAAAAAACATTAGACCCTGGAGTAAAAGTGATAAGTGGGTTTGTTGGCGAAGCTAGAATTATTATTGGTTTGGTTGCAATAGATTTGCACCCATTCAAATCTTTAGCTGTTAAAGAAACAGTAAAGGTATCTACTCCGCTGTATTTGTGGCTAATGGATTTCTGTGTGGAGGATTGTCCATCACCAAAATTCCATAAATACGTAGCTGTTGGATCAGAAGTTACGGTTTTGTTATTGAAAATAATATTGTTTTGTTTTAAGCAGGTAACAGATGTTGAATTGATATCAAATTGAGCTGAAACAAATACGTCTATAACCTTAACTTTAGTGGTATTGCTTGTTGCAGTATTTCCTAAATAAGAAACTTGAACAGCATACCCATCGCTTGTATTAGGAGATACGTATATAGCTGAAGCATTTGAAGCATTCGTCCACAAAAAACTCATATCAGTATGTGGAATTTCTGCGATCGCATATCCTTTGTATTGTGCAGGAACGGCATCTGACATGTCACTCCATTGTCCAATTGTGTTATTTAAGCCTAGTGAGGCAAAATTTGCATTGACGGAGGTTGCAAAAATATCATTAGGCTCAGAAGAATACCAATTGGTGAAAGTAGTGTCTAAAGACCTTCCATCAATCCAAAACCAACCCCTTCCTGCATCTGAAGGTGCTTCATTTGCATAATTTTGATATAGTCCAAACCAAAAGTAAGTATTAGGATTTGTCCTATTTGGCAGTAAATTATAATACACAAAATTATTTTCATTAACACTATCTATAACCCAAAGATCCATGCCATTTAATTTAGCTTCGGCTCTTGCTTGGTTCCAACTTCTTGAAACAGTATCAACAAAATAATCGCTTCCGTCATAAGTACCAATAAACCTGAATGTACCTATTGACACAGTTGGATATAAAATAAGGTTGCTTCCTCTACAAAGAGTAGTATCCGCTTGCGTTAACTTAACAGACAAACCTTGTCCATTTGATATAAAAAATGAAAACGTTAGAAGGAAAAAAAGAGAATATTTTCTCATAAAAATTAGTATAATAAATTTTTATAACCTTCAATTTTAGGGTTATTATAGCATATACAAATAAAACCCCTTTAACGCATTTATTGTCAATAAATTGTGTTAAAAATAAATTCTAACGGTAACGAAAAGATAATGTTAGCGAAATCTTGAAAGATATCGCTAACATCATCATCCAAAACTGATTAACTCAAATCCAACATAGCCTTCGCAATTCTTGCCATAGCCTCTTCAATTTTACCCATGCTGTTGGCAAATGAAATCCTGATGCAATCTGGTTCACCAAATGCACGTCCGGTTACGGTTGAAACGTGAGCTGTATTTAATAAATACATGCAAAGGTCGTCGGCATCCTTAATTAATTGATCGCCAATCTTCTTTCCAAAATATGACTTTATTACTGGGAATACATAAAATGCGCCGTCTGGTTCAGCAATTTCAACCCCAGGTATCGATTTCAGCAATTCCAGCATCCTGGCCCTTCGCTTGGTGAATTCTACATTCATGGCGATGCTTGGCGCTAAATCACCTGTTAGTGCTACAATTGCCCCACGCTGAGTAACAGCTGTTGCGCCACTTGTATATTGTCCTTGTAATTTTTCGCAAGCTTTTACGATGGTAGGATGTGCTGCAATATATCCCAAACGATAACCCGTCATAGCGTATCCTTTGCTCAATCCATTGATGACAATAACCCTGTCTTTGATATCATCAAATTGTGCGATGCTTTCATGCTTGCCAACGAAATTGATGTATTCGTAGATTTCATCTGAAATGATGAAAACCTGAGGGTATTTTCTGAATACTGCCACCAATCCTTCTAACTCTTCCTTTGAGTAAACAGAACCGCTTGGGTTGCAGGGAGAAGAAAACATGAAAAGAGTAGTTTTCTCTGTGAGTGCAGCCTCAAGTTCTTCTGGTGTAATTTTATATTTATTTTCGATTGAGGTCCTAACCAGAACAACCTTTCCTTCTGCCAACTTTACAATTTCTGAATACGTTACCCAAAATGGTGTAGGAATAACCACTTCATCACCTTTATTAACAATAGCCATCACAACATTGGCCAAACTTTGCTTAGCGCCAGTCGAAACCAAGATGTTTTCTTGCTTGTATTCTAATTGATTATCTCTCCTCAATTTAGTACAAACAGCTTCCCTTAAATCAGGGAAACCTGCCACGGGTGTGTAATGACTGTAATTATCATCAACAGCTTTTTTCAAAGATTCCTTGATATGTTCCGGAGTATCAAAATCTGGTTCACCCAAAGAAAGATCAATAACATCAATACCTTGCGCCCTCAATTCTCTGCCTAACTTGGCCATTTTCAGGGTTTCTGGTTCTGCAAAAAGTTCAAGACGGGAAGAAAGTTTCATGTGCTAAGATTTGATGCAAATGTAAAGAAAAGTAAAATAATACATTTAAAACAGCCGCTTGAGTAAAAAAAGATTTCAATAGAAATCATTTGCACTGATATAAATAAAAAATACTGAGATATTCGTCAGAAAGCCCTAACTTAAAATCGAAGATAGAAGAAAGGATTTTGAGCCCAAAATCCCTATCTTTGCCCCCCTTATAATAAGGGATATTATAAAGCATAAACCAAAATTTATATGCAACTGAAAGGTTTGGTACGTTTTTTTGCCATTGCGCTGATTGTAATTTCTTTCTATCAGCTTCATTTTACGTTGGTTGTACGCAGCCACGAGAGTAAACAAAAAGAAAAAGCCACCGCATATACCAATGCGAATTTTTCTAAGGAGAGTACAGAAGTCAAAGACATTGAATTTAACAAGAGACTTCGCCGTTTGTTAGACAGCACAAAGGAAGTTACTGTAACTTACGGCATTACGGGTGCTATTAGCTACCAAAAAGCCAAAGAACAAGAACTTAACCTAGGTCTTGACCTTCAAGGTGGCATGAGTGTTACACTAGAAGTAGAACTAGAAGGATTGCTTAAATCATTGGCCAACAATCCAAAAGATGTTGCCTTGAACAATGCAATCAATGCCGCTAACCTTGAAAAGTCGAACAGCGATGCAGATTTCATTACGCTTTTTGCCAATGCTTATAAAAAGCAAAACCCCAATGCAAAGTTGGCTACCATTTTTGCAGGAACGGGTGGCAGAACAGTAAAAATTGAAGATAATGACAATGATGTAATCACTAAATTAAAAGCATCCGCCGAAGGCGCCATCAGCAATACTTTCAATGTATTGGGGAAACGTATCGACCAATTTGGTGTTGCCCAACCTAATATCCAATTGGATAAAAATAAGGGAATCATCACGGTAGAACTTCCAGGTGTTAAGGACGATCCTGAGCGTGTTAGGAAATACCTACAAGCCACAGCTAACCTTCAGTTCTGGGAAGTTTATAACATAGGAGAACTCGACAAACCCTTTACTGATGCAGAAAAAGCATTGCAGGCTTATTATGCAACCAATAAAAAAGTTGATACCATAGCAGCGCCTACAACAACAGAAACTACAAAAACGATAGATACAACCAAATCTGCTACGATAGGAGAATTAGTTAAAGGAGGTTCTAAAGCATCCGTTGATACGAGCAAAACACAAGCATCTGTTCAATCATTTTTCAAAATATTCCAACCAGTTCCTCCACAACAAGATGCACAAGGCAGGATGTCTTTCGCACCTTATTTGGGTTTCATCTCTGGTAGAGATACATCAGTTTTTAATGAATATATTAACCTAGAGTCGGTTAAAAGCCAATTCCCTGGCAATGTTCGTTTTGCTTTTGGCATACCTGAGTTAAACGACAAAGGAGTTAAAAGCGATGTGGTTGCTATCTATGCATTAAAAACCATTGAAGGCTCTGATAAAGCAAAATTAGAAGGTGATGGCGTTCAACAAGCTTCACAAGATTTTGACGACAGAGGAAGACCTGCCATCAAAATGCTTATGACCAAACAAGGTGAACGCATTTGGGGTGAGCTTACAACGAACAATGTTGGAAAACCAATAGCCATTGTTTTGGATAACATTGTGTATTCAGCTCCTAATGTAATTAATCCAATAACTACTGGTAACTCAGAAATTAGTGGAAGCTTTACGATTGAAGAGGCTCAGGATCTTTCTAACATCCTTCAATCAGGTAAATTACCTGCACCTGCTAAAATTGTACAAGAACAAGTTGTTGGTCCAACACTTGGTGCTTCTGCAATCCAAGGTGGTGCTATGGCGTTCGGAATATCTTTCCTTGTTATTTTCATTTTAATGCTTGTTTATTATAACACAGCAGGATGGGTAGCAAACATCGCTTTGATATTAAACCTTTTGTTTACAGTGGGTGTTCTTAGTGCCCTTGGTGCTACACTTACCGCACCTGGTATTGCAGGTCTTGTTCTTACAATCGGTATGGCTGTTGATACAAACGTTATCATATTTGAAAGAATCAAAGAAGAATTGAACCTAGGAAAAAGTTATCAAGTAGCAGTGGCAGAGGGTTACAAGCGCTCTATGGCTCCTGTATTAGATGCTCACATAACTACATTGCTAACTGCAATGATCCTGTTTTACTTCGGTTTAGGTCCAGTTCTTGGATTCGCAACAACCCAAATCCTTGGTATTATCTTGTCTCTTTTCTGCGGAATTTTGATATCCAGGTTAATTACTGATTTCTGGACTAAGAAAAATCGCCATTTTAATTATTTCACAAAGACGAGCAAGAGTGTTTTCAAACACGCTAATTTCAAATTCATTGAATATAGAAAAGTAGCTTACATCATTTCTGTTGTGGTGCTAATCTTAGGTGTTGGTGCGTTCTTTAATGGCTTCGACCAAGGTGTAGAATACAAAGGTGGTAGAAGCTACACTGTTAGATTTGACACCCCAACTCAAAATGAAAAAATCAGGGAAGACTTGAAAGTTTCTTTTGGAGAATCGCCTGTAATCAAAACTGTTGGAGACAACAAAACATTGAATATCACTACTTCTTTCATGATAGACAATGTGAGCAAGAGTGCAGATTCAGTTGTTGATATGAAACTTTTTGAAGGTTTAAAAGAAAGCTTGCCTGCTGGATTGAGTTATGCTGAATTTAAAAAAACGTACAAACAAAGTTCACAAACTGTTCAGCCATCAATTTCTGATGACCTTAAAAAAGGTGCAGTGCAAGCAACAATATTTGCAATGTTGGCTATTTTCCTATACATCTTCTTGCGCTTCCGCGACTGGAGATATTCATTGGGAACAATCATCGCCTTGTTGCATGATGTGTTTGTAACTTTAGCGGTATTCTCCTTCTTGAAAGGAATCGTTCCTTTCCCTCTAGAAATTGACCAGCACTTCATTGCAGCAGTTCTTACAGTAATAGGATTCTCGATGAATGATACGGTTATCGTGTTCGACAGGATTAGGGAGTACAGCAAAAAGCTTAAAGGTGAAACTAAATCAAGCATCATCAACCAAGCCATTAATCATACGTTGAGCAGAACGATTATGACTTCACTCACCGTATTCTTAACCTTGCTTATCCTTTTCATCTTTGGTGGAGAAGTAACAAGGGGATTTGCTTTCGCGATGTTAATTGGAGTTCTTACTGGTACATATTCTTCAATTTTTGTAGCCGCGCCAGTATTGGTAGACATTGCAAAGGACAAGCCTTTGGGTGAGGCTGACAAAGCATTTGCAAAGAAAAAATAAGATTATAAAACGCATAAAAAAAGGGCTTGAAGAAGATTCAAGCCCTTTTTTTATGCGTTTTATTTAAATTAAACGGCAAATGAAGTACCACAGCCGCAGGTTGTAGTAGCATTAGGATTGATAAAAATGAATCCTCGTGCATCTAAACCACTTTTCCAATCAATTTCCATCCCAAATAAATAGATGGCATGAGCAGGGTTTATCACACAAGGAATTCCATCAATAACATGAAACTCGTCTCCCTCTTTCTTTTCATCAAGTGCGAGTAGGTAACTCAAGCCTGAACAGCCGCCACCTTTTACGCCAATCCTAAGAAATTGTTCCTTTTCGTTATTGCTATTTTCAAATAAATTAAGCAATTCTTTATTTGCTGTTACAGATATCTTTATTGGTGAAGTTGTTGTTTCCATCTTACAAAATTAATAACAAATAACACAACAACAATTCAAAGCCCAAAGTGTACTTTTGTTTTAACAAATTATGGAAAATATAACCTTAATCAATGCGCTCATTCTAATAATTGTGATAGTAGCAGGAATATTTCTCTATTACAAAATCCCTAAAAAGAAAATAATCAAAGATGTACAGGCTGATATCCCTGCAAAATCCAGTCAACAGTCATCTTTAATGAAAATTCAATCATACGAACGATTGGTGATATTTGCGGAACGAATAGGTTTTAAGTCACTGATCGACAGGCTTTCATCAGACATTTTAAATGCAAAAGAACTAGGTATCGTTTTTAGTGAGGCCATCAGAAATGAATTCGACCACAACCTTTCACAACAAATCTACATTTCAGAAAAAGCCTGGCAAGCCATTGTTGACCTCAAAGACCAACAAATCTTCATCATAAACTTACTTGTGAGCACTCTTCCACCTGAAGCAAGCGGAAAAGAACTTTCTGAAGCGATGATATCTTTGTTGAAAGCAGACGAAAATGCATCCATGCAAACAACAGTACTTGAAGCTCTTCGTTTCGAAGCAAGACAAATCCTGGCAACTACCTAAAATATTTTTTATGAGCGATTCTAGAAAAACAGATTCGGGTATTGACATAAAAAAGATATATACG
>Ga0164294_10004250_pt1 | contig 12532 bp, 11 predicted proteins | sample GEODES005metaG_FD_111479 | JGI IMG/M metagenome (GOLD analysis project Ga0164294, IMG submission 111479) | Oligotrophic lake water microbial communities from Sparkling Lake, Wisconsin, USA - GEODES005 metaG | ecosystem: Environmental > Aquatic > Freshwater > Lake | place: USA: Sparkling Lake... | reverse complement strand
GCGTTGCAATGGGTCGCGCAATTGTTCGTGAGCCACAGGTTTTCCTTATGGATGAACCACTATCAAACCTTGATGCGAAGTTGCGTGTTGCAACTCGTACACAGATTGCTGCATTGCAGCGTCGCCTCGGAATCACAACTGTTTATGTAACACACGACCAGGTTGAGGCTATGACTATGGGCGATCGCGTTGCAGTGTTGAAGGATGGCTTGCTTCAGCAAGTTGATACTCCTCGTAATCTGTATGACAACCCAGCAAATGCATTCGTTGCAGGTTTCATTGGATCACCTGCAATGAACCTACTTATCGCACCAGTGAGTGGCGGTAAGGCAATGCTTGGAGATCTAGCTATTGATGTTCCAGCATCTGCAGGCTCATCTGTAATAGTTGGTGTTCGCCCAGAAGGCTTCACACCATCATCAAAGGGCTTCCATGTTCTTGTTGAAGTTGTTGAAGAACTTGGTTCAGATGCTTTCGTATACGGAAAGCCAGCTGATTCAACAGTGAAGTTTGCTAATGCATCAGATGAAGGCGCACAAGTAATTGTTCGCTGGGATCCAAAGAATCCTCCAAAGCCAGGCGACACAATTACTGTCGAGGCTGTTAAGGGATCCGTCCACTTGTTCAACTCAACAACAGGTGAGCGTATTTAACTCGTTTCTTACATAAGAAAAGCCCCGCTGGAGACAGCGGGGCTTTTCTTATTCTTTTAAAGTATGAAGGATTAAGCCATAGCTTTCTTTAGGTTCTCATCAATTGAATTCAAGAACTCCTGTGTGGTTTGGTAAGGAGCAGTCTTTGAAATCAGAAGTGACAAATCCTTAGTCATCTTTCCTTGTTCAACTGTCTCGATACACACACGCTCTAGAGTTGCACAGAACTGTGCAAGCTCTGCGTTGTCATCAAGCTTTGCACGGTGTGCAAGTCCCTGAGTCCACGCAAAGATTGAAGCGATTGGATTAGTTGAAGTTGCCTTACCTGCTTGGTGATCACGGTAGTGACGTGTGACAGTTCCGTGTGCTGCTTCTGACTCACAGATTTTTCCATCTGGTGTCATCAATACTGAAGTCATCAAACCAAGTGAGCCGTAACCCTGTGCAACGGTGTCTGATTGAACATCGCCGTCATAGTTCTTACATGCCCAGACATATCCGCCTTCCATGCGCAATGACATAGCAACCATGTCATCGATCAAGCGGTGCTCATACCAAATACCTGCAGCCTCAAACTGTGACTTGAACTCAGCCTGATAAATCTCTTCAAAAATATCCTTAAAGCGACCGTCGTATGCCTTAAGGATTGTGTTCTTTGTTGAAAGATAAACCGGGAACTTGCGAAGAAGTCCGTAGTTAAGAGATGCACGGGCAAAGTCGCGAATTGAATCATCAACGTTATACATCGCCATCGCAACACCTGAAGATTCAAAGTTGAAAACTTCAGTGTTAATTGGTGTTGATCCATCTTCAGGGACAAAGGAGATTGTTAACTTTCCTGGACCCGGAACCTTGAAATCTGTTGCGCGGTACTGATCACCAAATGCGTGACGTCCGATAACAATTGGCTTAGTCCAGTGTGGAACCAAACGAGGAACATTGCTGATGATGATGGGTTCGCGGAAGATTACGCCGCCAAGAATGTTGCGGATTGTTCCGTTAGGAGACTTCCACATCTTCTTCAGACCAAACTCTTCAACGCGAGCTTCATCTGGGGTGATAGTTGCGCACTTGATGCCCACGCCATGCTTTTGGATCGCACGAGCTGAATCAACCGTAACCTGATCATCAGTGGCATCGCGGTGTTCCATGCCTAAGTCGTAGTACTCAAGGTTCACATCCAAGTAAGGCAGGATCAAAGAATCCTTGATGAACTGCCACATAATGCGTGTCATTTCATCGCCATCTAACTCTACAACCGTGCCCGTTACTTTGATCTTGCTCATCGTGACTCCCCTATGTGTCAATCTAGAAATTACTTACAGTGTTTGAACATCTGCTTGCTTTGCACGAACCGCTTCTGCTGCCTCTTTGAGTGCAGTTACTTCTGAATCGGTAAGTGTTCCTTCTACAACCTTCTTGATACCGGTGCGGCCGATCTCGGCTTCAACACCAAGATAGACACCAGAAATTCCGTACTCTCCATCAACCCAAGCACACACAGGCATTACCGCACCTGAATCTTCAATAACAGCTTTAGCCATACGAGCTGCCGCTGCTGATGGTGCGTAGTAAGCAGAACCTGTTTTGAGTAGTGCAACAACTTCAGCACCACCATTGCGTGTGCGATCAACAAGATCTGCAATCTCTTCTTGTGAAAGAAGATCGCTCAGTGCCTTGCCATCTACTGTGCAACGACTTGGTACTGGAACCATGGTGTCACCGTGTGAACCAAGTGTCAGAGTTTTAACTGAACCAACTTTCACACCAAGCTTTTCGGCAACGAAGTTTGTAAAGCGCGCTGTGTCCAGCATTCCTGCCTGACCCATTACGCGGTTCTTTGGAAACCCTGTTGCGATCTGTGCAAGAGCTGTCATTTCATCTAATGGGTTAGAAACGACGATGATCACAGCATTAGGTGAATGCTGTGCAATATTTTCAGCCACTCCGCGAACAATGCCTGCGTTAACACCGATGAGATCCATGCGGCTCATGCCAGGTTTGCGAGGAAGTCCTGCTGTAATGACAACGACATCTGAATTAGCTGTAGCTTCATAGCCAGCACCTTCGGCTGTAGTTGTTGCGCCAATAATCTTTGTTTCAAAACCTTCAATGGAACGAGATTGATTCATGTCTAAAGCCAAACCTTCTGGCTTTCCTTCGACGATATCTGTGAGAACGACGGTATCGAAAACATCGTATTCAGCTAAACGAAGAGCTGTTGTTGAACCGTAGAAACCTGCACCGACTACTGTGACTTTGCCACCCATAGTGACTCCATTCATGCGTGTGTGTGAATAGGTGAACTCTATCGTCCGCGAGGAAGTGCAATCGCCAGCACAAAAAGGGCTATTGCGATAACAATGGGCAAATAAAACTCTATGCGGCGAAAATTACGAGATTTAAGTGCAATCCCCAAGGTTCCAGCGGCGATAAAAAGTGATCCACCTCGCACTATCCCTGAGGCTCCAAGAGCCACCCCTATCAGGACTGCGGCGTAACTGAGTATGGAAAGCAGGCGATCATTTAGCTGCATGCATCAACCACATTAGTAAGCAACATTGCACGAGTCATTGGGCCAACTCCCCCTGGCATCGGAGAAACGTATGAGGCCTTGCCAAATACGCCAGGGCAAACATCACCGTCTAATCCATCTGCTGTTCTAGAGATGCCAACATCAATTACTACTGCACCTTCTTTAATCATTTCTGCTTTCAAAAAGTGTGACTGGCCAATTGCAGCAACAACAATATCTGCATTCTTTGTATGCATCGCTAAATCTTTTGTGCCGGTGTGAGTCAAAGTTACTGTTGCATTTTCTTGCTTACGAGAAAGCAGTAATCCAAGTGGGCGACCCACGGTTAATCCACGTCCGATAACAGTTACTTCAGCACCTTTTGTCGAAATCTTGTAATGATCAAGCAAAGCCACAATTGCACGGGGCGTGCACGGCAGTGGCGCCTCAAAGCCAGAAACTAATCGACCAAGGTTAAGTGGATGCAACCCATCAGCATCCTTGTTTGGATCAATAGCTTCTAAAACTTTTTGAGTATTTATCCCTTGTGGCAACGGAAGCTGAACGATGTATCCGGTGCACTCCTTTGAGGCATTTAAATCTGCAATTGCAGCCAAGACATCTTTTTCAGTTGCACTCTCTGGCAAATCAATACGTATTGAATTGATTCCAACTTCATGGCAATCACGATGTTTCCCGGCCACATATGAGAGTGAGCCAGGATCATTTCCCACCAAAACAGTTCCGAGTCCTGGTGTAATCCCCTTGGCTTTAAGCGCCACCACACGCACTGCCAATTCATCTTTGATCGCAGAAGCAAGTGCCTTGCCATCTAGAAGCTGTGTGATCATGGTTAAACCCTATCTATTTATGCGTGTGAAAAATGACGGGTTCCGGTGAAGAACATTGCGATTCCAGCGGCCTTTGCTGCAGCAATAACCTCTTCATCACGCACACTTCCACCAGGCTGAACAACAGCACTGACCCCTGCATCAATCAAGATCTGTAAGCCATCTGCAAATGGGAAGAAGGCATCACTTGCTGCAACAGAACCCTCAACACGATCGCCTGCACGAGAAACTGCAAGACGCGCAGAATCAACGCGGTTTACCTGCCCCATTCCAATTCCTACAGATGCGGTGTTTTTAGCGAGCAAAATTGCATTGCTCTTCACAGAACGCACACTTCTCCAGGCGAACTCAAGATCCTTCATCATCTGTGCATCGGCTGGCTGACCACTTACCTGAGTCCAATGTGCTGGTGCATCACCATCTGCATCAATTAAATCAGTGCTCTGTAGAAGTACTCCACCAGATACTGGTCGTAATTCATATGGATTAATTGCTGTCACATCGCACTTTAAGATTCGAATCGATGGCTTCTTCATAAGAAGCTCTAGTGCATCTTGATCATAGCCAGGTGCAATTATTACTTCAGTAAATATCTTTGAAAGTGGCTCAGCCATAGCAAGATCAACTGTTCTGTTTGCTGCAACTACCCCACCAAATGCTGACACTGGGTCGCACTCATGTGCGTGTTGATATGCAACGGCCACACCTTGTTCGCAAACAGCAACACCACATGGGTTGGCATGTTTCATGATTGCAACGGCTGGATCACGATGATCAAGGACTGCGCGCCATGCTGCTTCTGCATCGGTGTAGTTATTGAAAGACATTTCCTTGCCATGTAGTTGTTGTGCTCCAACAATTCCAGCAGATCCTCCAGAGTAGATCGCTGCACTTTGATGAGGGTTCTCGCCATAACGCAACGAGTTTTCGCGCTGCCAGATGTGTCCAAACCAGTCAGGTAAATCCTTTCCATCTGATTGACCTAACCATGTGGCGATCGCTAAATCGTATTCAGCTGTTGTGCGAAAAACTTCTAGCGCTAATTGGCGACGCTCAGCCTCTGTAAAGCCACCCACTTTGATCGCATCTAGCAACTGGTCGTATTGAGAAGTCTGGCAAATAACAGCCACTGAGCCATGGTTTTTAGCAGCCCCACGAAGCATTGATGGGCCACCAATGTCTATTTGCTCGATGCACTCTTCAAAATTAGCACCTGAAGCAAGTGTGGCGGCAAATGGATATAAGTTAATAATTACTAAATCAAAAGGTGCGATATCTAGTTCGGCAATTGCAGCTAAGTGCTCTGGATTATTTTGATCAGCCAAAATTCCGCCATGAACACGAGGGTGAAGAGTCTTTACACGTCCACCCATGATTTCAGGAAAGCCCGTATATGTGCTGACTTCAGTTACGGCAATGCCTGCATCAGACAAGTTCTTTGCTGTTGAGCCAGTAGATAAGATTTCCACACCGGCAGAACTCAATGCCTTGCCAATTTCAATCAGACGATCTTTGTCATAGACACTTATAAGTGCACGGCGAATTTGTTTTCTCATCGTGAATTAGTCTCCAGTGTCGGCGTGATCAAGGCGATGGTCGCAACAATGAGACCGCGTTCTACTTTCTTAATTCTCTCATGAAGTGTCACTTCGTCATCTCCGGGCAACACCGGAACCTCCATTTGGGTAATGATTGGACCAGTGTCTACGCCTGCATCGACCCAATGAACAGTTGTTCCAGTCACCTTGACGCCGGCAGCTAAGGCATCACGAACAGCATGTGCACCTGGAAATTCAGGAAGCAAAGCTGGATGGCTGTTAATTGTTGGAAAGTAATGTACAAATTCAGCTGAGAGAATTTTCATGAATCCAGCACTGATGACTAAATCTGGTTGGTACTTATCAACCTGCTCAAACAACTGCTTATCCCATGCTGCGCGATCACCTGTTAAGGAAATAGTGGATGTATTGATACCGGCTTTTTTCGCCCGCTCCAAAACTTGGGCATCTGCCTTATCTGATACGACCGCAACGACTTGAATATCTAGCTCTGTCGCATCAATGATTGCTTGAGTCAGTGATCCTGTTCCAGAGGCAAGGATTACTACACGCTTTCTCATGTCCGCTTAAACATTCGAGGCAAATACAGCGCTAATGCCGCGCCTATGGATAGCTCAGTAGCTATTGCCAGGGTGAACTGCCATGTAGAAACGCCAACTGCAGACATCGCATCGGTTATCAGTGCGCCACTTGCTGAATAGCCAATAAATGCGGCAATCACGATTGCCACGATCAGGCTTTGATGTAAAACTCTTAGGTTAAGCGCAACTGTCCAACTAGCAAGAAGTGCACCCGCAAAAATAATGAACGCTATACCGATCATCGCAATAGTTGACTTACTTTCTGGCAATGCACCGAGCAGAGGCATCGCTGGAATCTTATTTAACCTATGTGAAAATGGTGAGACTAGAGTTCCAGATCCCACAGCAAAGCCAACCCCTGAAAAGTAAGCAAGAGTGGCAACAATTGCATTTGGAATATACAAAATATTGAGCATTAAAAGAAGTAGGCCACCAAATATTCCGGGTTGCAGCACAATGGTTAAATCCCTCACCATTGAAATATTGAGCAGCAAACTTAAGCCAAAGATTATTGAGGATGCACCGAGCAGTAAAGCGATGATTCGTGAACCAAACAAGAATCCTTGTCCGAGTGCAACTTTGCGACCAACGGTAGCGCCAACTAATAGCGTAAATGGTAAAACATAAATAATTGCGAAATACCAGACAGGCTTTACTGATTCAGTCTTTGAAAACAACGAAGCAAGTAAGGCAAAGAGGGTATATCCGATAGCAAAGATTGCTCGTGCAGCACCAACTAATGATGAGTCATTATCCAAACGTTCAATTGTGCGGGCAATGCCATTTCGGATTGCTAATACCGGAAATATAAGTGCGCCGAGTGGAAGATATGAAAGGTAGCCCTCTAAACCTGATGGCGGTAAGGAGAGTGAAAAGGGAATCTGATGAACGCCAATCCAAATCCAGAGCGCTGCACGCAAAGGATCTCCGGTATTTCCTGTTGCACTACCTGCCGTTGCCCACGCTAATAGTGCGACAAAAGAAGTTGGGAGTAAAAGCCACGCAACGCTACGCAGGACCTGGGGCAATGCAGCTCCAAGTACCCGCGTGATCATTGTTATCGACCCAGTATTGCGCGCAGTAAACGCGCGGTTTCGCTAGGTGTTTGACCAACTTTTACGCCGGCTGCTTCCAATGCATCTTTCTTGCCTTGAGCAGTTCCTGAAGAACCAGAAACAATCGCACCTGCGTGTCCCATGGTTTTACCTTCAGGTGCAGTAAAGCCTGCAACGTAGCCAACAACTGGCTTAGTTACATACTCTGCAATAAATGCAGCTGCACGCTCTTCAGCATCTCCACCAATTTCACCGATCATTACAATCGCTGTTGTCTCTGGATCATCCTGGAATGCACGCAAGCAATCGATATGAGTTGTTCCAATTACTGGATCTCCACCAATACCAACAGCTGTGCTAAATCCAATATCGCGTAGCTCATACATCATTTGATATGTAAGAGTTCCAGATTTTGACACTAAACCAATCGGACCTGCACCAGTGATATCTGCAGGAATGATTCCAACATTTGATTTACCGGGACTAATCAATCCTGGGCAGTTAGGGCCAATAATCTGAGTTGTTCCTTTTGTCAGTGAATACGCATAGAAGCTCGCTGAGTCATGAACAGGAATACCTTCAGTGATCACAACAACAAGTGGCATCGTTGCATCAATTGCATCGATGACGGCAGCCTTTGCAAACTTAGGTGGAACAAATACAACAGAAACATTTGCACCAGTTGCACTCATTGCTTCAGCAACTGTGTTGAAAACAGGAAGTTGGTGGCCATCAATATCGACAACCTGTCCACCCTTACCAGGTGTTACTCCCCCAACGATCTTTGTGCCTGAAGCCAACATACGACGAGTGTGCTTAGTTCCTTCAGAACCAGTCATTCCCTGAACGATTACTTTGCTTGCATCATTAATGTAAATAGACATTACTTCGCCGCCAATTCTGCAGCGCGATTTGCTGCTCCATCCATAGTGTCTGCCTGTTCAACCAATGGATGACCAGCCTTTGCCAAAATAGCGCGACCTTCAACAACATTGTTGCCATCAAGGCGCACAACGATTGGTTTTGTTGCCTTTGGCCCTAGTAATTCAAGGGCTTGAACAATTCCGTTCGCAACCGCATCACATGCAGTAATTCCACCAAATACATTAACGAACACGCTCTTTACGTCGGCATCTCCCAAAATAATTGATAGTCCATCAGCCATGATCTGCGCAGATGCTCCGCCACCAATATCTAGGAAGTTAGCGGGGCGTACTCCGCCATGCTTTTCGCCTGCGTAGGCGACAACATCTAATGTGCTCATAACTAGTCCTGCACCGTTACCGATGATGCCAACCTGTCCATCAAGCTTGACGTAATTGAGTCCCTTTTCCTTTGCAGCAGCCTCTAGAGGATTTTCTGCATCTTGGTCAACAAGTCCTTGGTGATCTGGCTGACGGAAATCAGCGTTGTCATCAAGAGTTACCTTGCCATCTAAGGCAATAACTTTTCCATCAGTGGTTTTAACTAATGGATTAACTTCCACAAGTGTTGCATCTTCGCCCTGGAATACATCCCACAACTTGAGCAATACGTTTGCCACTTGATCTGCAACATCTGCAGGAAAAGCCGCAGCTGCAACAATCTCTTTAGCTTTGGCAAGTGAGATGCCATCAACTGCAGAAACAGGAATCTTTGCAAGCTTTTCTGGAGCAGTATGTGCAACCTCTTCGATATCCATTCCACCTGAAACAGAAGCCATAACAAGGAAGGTTCTGTTTGAGCGGTCTAACAAAATTGAAAGGTAATACTCAGCTTCGATTGGAGCTGCTGCAGCAATCATTACTGTGCGAACAGTGTGACCCTTGATATCCATTCCAAGGATTGCTCCAGCTTTTTCACGCGCATCCTGTGGGTTCTCAGCAAGCTTTACGCCACCTGCTTTTCCACGTCCACCAACTTTGACCTGAGCCTTAACTACTACTTTGCCACCAATTGTTGTTGCAGCTTTTTCCGCTTCATCTGCTGTTGTTGCAATAGCTGCAGCTAAAACAGGCACGCCATGTTTTTCAAAGATGTCTCGGGCTTGGTATTCAAAGAGATCCACTGGGGCTCACAATCTATTGGCCGGCTGATATACGGGGTAATCCTATAGTTTCTCAACAGGTGCATAACGCAGTAGTAATCGCTTCTCACCGTACTGGCCGAAGTTAATTGTGGCTTCGGCTTTATCGTCAGCCCCAGCAACCGCCACAACAGTGCCCAATCCGAATGTGTCATGTGACACACGCTCACCAACTGCGAGCTCCATCGCAACGCTCTTTTTGCCTGTGGCTCTAGGTGGGGGCGCAGTTGCAGTACGAGAACGAGTAACGAGTGAAGGCGACAGAGATGAACGTCCTTGATTGCGCCATTCAATTACATCTTCGGGAATCTCATCAAGAAAACGAGATGGTGGATTGTAATTAGGAGCACCCCATGTTGAACGATATTCAGCACGTGAAATATAGAGGCGCTGACGTGCACGTGTTAAACCAACATATGCAAGACGACGTTCCTCTTCAATCTCATCTTTTTCACCAAGCGTTCTCGAGTGAGGGAAAATGCCATCTTCCATTCCTGTTAAAAACACAGTTGGGAACTCAAGACCTTTAGCGGTGTGAAGTGTCATCATCGTGACAACTCCCCCGTGATCTTCACCTTCTGGAATTTCATCTGCATCTGCTACTAAAGAAACTTTTTCTAGAAACCCTGCAAGTGAAATTTCTTCATCTTCGCCAAGCTCATCAAATGGGCGCTCTTCATACTCCATTGAAACAGCAACTAATTCCTTCAAGTTCTCCACGCGAACTTCATCTTGAGGATCAGTGCTATCTGCTAGCTCCTTTAACAACCCTGATTGTTCAAGTGCTGCTTCAACAATTACCGAAGGCTTCGTCTTTGCCTCTACTAGCACAGCTAATGCACTGACCATGGATGTGAATTCATTGATTGCTTGTGCAGCACGTGCAGGTACTGATCCATTCTCGCTAACCCTTAATAAACCTTGCCAGAAAGATATGTCGTTAATCCGAGCAAACTCATCTACATAATCCAATGAGGTATCACCAATACCTCGCTTGGGCACATTAATGATTCTGCGAAGTGAGATCTCATCTTCTAGATTGGCCAGAACACGCAAATACGCAAGTAAATCCTTGACCTCGCGGCGCTCATAAAATCGCAAGCCCCCAACAACTTTATAGGGCAGAGCATTGCGCATGAAAACTTCTTCAAACACACGAGACTGCGCATTGGTGCGATAGAAAATTGCAGTATCCCCTGGAGTTGAAACACCTTCGCGCTGGAGCGATCTAATCTCATCTGCAATGAAGTTGGCCTCATCATGTTCGCTCTCGGCAACATAACCCGTAAGTGGTGAACCAGCTCCTGCATCCGACCACAAGTTCTTCTCTTTACGGCTTTCATTCTTAGTGATGACTGCATTGGCAGCGTTTAGAATGTTTTGTGTAGAGCGATAGTTTTGTTCAAGCAATACCGTGCGGGCATTTGGATAATCCAGTTCAAACTGCAAGATATTTCGAATGGTTGCCCCGCGGAAACCGTAGATTGATTGATCGGCATCTCCCACCACGCACAGTTCTGCTGGAGATTGCCCTTCAAGTTCGCTACCCACTAGCTCCTTTACCAAAATGTATTGAGCATGATTTGTGTCCTGATACTCATCAACTAGCACGTGGCGAAAGCGTGATCTAAATCTGGCCTTTGCTTCGGGATAACGTTCCAGAACTTCTACTGTCTTTAATATCAAATCATCAAAATCCATGGCGTTAGCACGAATGAGTCTTTGTTGATAGACCGCATAAACATCAGCAACTACCTGCTCAAACTGATTACTTGCAGCATTTACGTAGTCCTGCGGTCCCATTAGTTCATTTTTTGCATTAGAAATCATTGATTGAAATTGGCGGGCGGGATATTTCTTTGGATCTAAATTCAACTCTTTAGCAACAATCGTTATTAACCGCTGTGAATCAGCAGAGTCGTAGATACTGAAAGAGTTGCTATATCCGAGGCGGGTAGCTTCTTGACGCAAAATACGAACACATGCTGAGTGAAATGTTGAGACCCACATAGATTTAGCAATTGGCCCCACTAAGTCGGCAACTCGCTCCTTCATTTCACCTGCGGCTTTATTGGTGAAGGTAATTGCCAAGATTTGATATGGGGCAACATTGCGCCTAGACATTAAATATGCGATGCGGCGAGTCAACACTCGAGTCTTTCCAGATCCAGCGCCAGCAACAACTAACAATGGGCCGCCTGCATGTGTGACCGCTTCCGATTGTTGAGGGTTGAGTCCCTCGAGCAATGGATCGATTTCAGTCATGAGGGTGAGTCTATTAGGCTTCATGCATGGAACCGATTGCAGATAACGAAATCAAGCGCGTCTTGGTCATCAGTGCCCATCCCGATGATTCAGATTTTGGCGCATCCGGAACTATCGCCCAATGGGTAAAAAAGGGAATTGAAGTTGCCTATGTCTTTTGCACCAATGGTGATCAAGGCGGCGAAGAGTCTGGTTTCACCAAAGAGGAAATGCCTGCAATTCGTCAACGAGAACAGCGCGAAGCCGGTGCAGCAATTGGTGTCACAGATATAACTTTCTTGAATTATGTTGATGGCCACTTAGTACCAACAATTGAGTTACGTAAAGATATTGTGCGTCAGATTCGAATATCAAAACCAGATCGAATGGTGTGCCAAAGCCCAGAGCGTAATTGGGATCGGATAGGTGCAAGCCATCCCGATCACTTAGCTGCGGGAGAAGCAACAATTCAGGCTGTCTATCCTGATGCGCGGAATCCATTTGCATTTACTGATTTGCTTGAAAACGAAGGCCTGCAGCCATGGCGCGTTAAGGAAATCTGGGTATCAGGATTTGCTCATCCAGATCATTGGGTGGATATAACAGACACCTTTGATTTAAAAATTGCAGCACTGCATGCTCATGCATCCCAAACAGCACACAACAAAGATTTAGAAAAAATGGTTCGTGAATGGGGCCAACGTAATGCAGGTATGGGTGGATTACCAGAAGGTCGAATTGCTGAAGCTTTTAAGATTGTTAATACGAATTAATTACTAACAATCACACGCTCAATTGCAACTGTTTGCTTTGGTGTGCCATCAGCGCCGCCACCTTTAACTCCAACCTTTGCAATTGCTTTAACGATATCTAAACCTTGAGTAATCGTGCCCCAAATCGTGTAGTTAGCACCAAGAGTTGTATCTGCAAAAACTAAGAAGAACTGACTTCCATTTGTTCCTGGACCTGAGTTAGCCATTGCAACTGTTCCAGCTGGATAATTATTAAG
>Ga0164294_10004249_pt1 | contig 12539 bp, 11 predicted proteins | sample GEODES005metaG_FD_111479 | JGI IMG/M metagenome (GOLD analysis project Ga0164294, IMG submission 111479) | Oligotrophic lake water microbial communities from Sparkling Lake, Wisconsin, USA - GEODES005 metaG | ecosystem: Environmental > Aquatic > Freshwater > Lake | place: USA: Sparkling Lake... | reverse complement strand
TCGGCCTCACACGCCTCCCGATTCACACTCAGCGCCACCGGCAAAAGCAGCGCGCAGGCTATCCCATGCGGCGTGCCGCATTCGATTCCCAGTGCCGCCGCCACGCCATGGGCCATTCCCAGGCCCGAATTGGTCAGCGCCATCCCCGAGAGGAGCGCCGCATGGCTCATCGCCGCGCGGGAGGCTGCATCTGTCGGCTTTTCAAGCACGCTCGGAAAGGCGGCCACCGCCCGGGGGAGGGCGTCGAGCACAAGGCTCCGGGGCAGCGGCCGGCGAAACCGGCAGACAAACGATTCGATCAGTTGCGTGATGCAGTCAAGCCCCGCCGAGGCAGTGGTGGCCCGGTCACAGGAAAGAGTCAGATCGGGATCGACGATCACCGCTCTGGGCACCATCAGCGGGCTCCGCATGCTCTTCTTGATGCGCCGGATCGGGCAGGAGATCACGGCGTTGCGGGTTGCTTCGGCGCCAGTGCCGGCGGTGGTGGGCAGGGCCACACAGGGGAGCGGCGGGCGGCTGATCGACAGGCCACGCCCCACTCCCTCGAGGTGATCGAGAACGGCCGTTTCATAATTCCGCTCGGCCATGCCGGCCGGCACGTTCGTGGCCAGCGCCGCCAAGGCCTTGGCCAGATCGATCGTCGATCCCCCCCCGACTGCCACCACGACCACGCCGCTGCGGTCTCCCTGCGGCAGTCTGGCCAGTGCCGCGGCCAGATAGGCCACCGTCGGCTCGCCGGCACTTTCGGCCACCACACTTGAGGCCAGCCCGGCAGCCTGCAGGCTCGCCTCCAGCTTCGTCTGCTGGCCCGACCCGATCAGGCTCCGCTTGCCCCCCACCAACCACACCCGCTGCCCCAGAGCAGCAGCCACCTCCCCCACCTCAACCGCCCGGCCCGCCCCAAAGCGGATCACAGGGGGGCTGAGAAAATCGTAGGCCCCGGGCAGTTCTGCGGCGTCATTCATCCTGTTTCTCCTGTGCGGGACTCCGTTGGCTACACTGTTTTTCCATCTGGATTTCACCCAGCCCACCCCCCAGCCCTTGCGCCGGGGGCTGGGCCCTCCGCGCCTGCTGGAAACGTTCATGACTGAAGCGATCGACATGCCGGTCTGTCTGGCGCCCGTGCGGGGCGCCATCCGCCCCCCCGGCTCCAAGAGCATCACCAACCGGGCGCTGGTCTGTGCGGCCTTGGCTCACGGCGCGAGCCAGCTGTCGGGGGTGCTTGATAGTCAGGATACACGCGTCATGGTGGCGGGGCTGGAGCGATTGGGCTTTGAACTCGGCGTTGACTGGGGCGCCGGTACGATCGCCGTCGAGGGGAGCAGAGGAAGAGTGCCAGCCACAGCAGCGCACCTCGACTGTGCCGCTAGCGGCACCACAATCAGATTTCTGGCGGCGGTCTGCTGCTTGGGCCGGGGCGAATACCGGCTCGATGGCACGCCCCGGATGCGGAAACGTCCCATCGGCGATCTGCTTGAGGCGCTTGGCACCCTCGGCGTGGAGGCGATAGCGGAAAGCCCGGGGGGCTGCCCGCCGGTCGTGATCAGGTCGCGGGGGCTTGTTGGCGGCACAACAACGGTGCGGGGCGAAACCTCGAGCCAGTTTGCCAGCGCCCTGGCCATGATCGCCCCCTGCACGCCGCAGGGAATGCAGATCGACTTTTCAGGCCGGCTCGTCTCGCTCCCCTATCTCGATATGACGCGGCGCGTGATGGCCGACTTCGGGGCCGCCTGCCATCTCGCTGGCGACCGTCGCTGGGAGATTCCCTGCGGGGGCTATGCCGGCCGCAGGTACACAATAGAGCCCGATGCCTCAGCCGCCAGCTATTTTTTTGCCGCTGCGGCAATCACCGGTGGTAGTGTGCGGGTGGAGGGGCTTCACCGGCGCAGTATGCAGGGAGATGTCGCCTTCTGTGATGCTCTCGAACAGATGGGCTGCCGGGTGGAGTGGCACGAACCGGTCGGCGAGCAGGGGTCTGCCGGCGGAGCTGTGACTGTGAGTGGCCGGGCGGAGCGCGGCATCGACATCGACATGAATGCCATCAGCGACACCGTGCCGACCTTGGCAGTGGTCGCGCTCTTTGCCCGCAGCACCACCACGATCCGCAACGTGGCCCACATCCGCGACAAGGAGACCGACCGGATCGGCGACTTGGTCAGGGAATTACAGAAGCTCGGGGCCCGCGTCAGCGAATTGACCGATGGCCTGTCGATCGAGCCGCCCGAAAAGCCCCTGCACGGGGCGACACTGGCCACTTACGACGACCATCGGATGGCGATGAGCTTGGCGCTGACTGGGCTCATTCTGCCAGGGGTACGGATTCTCGATCCCGACTGCGTGGGGAAGACGTTTCCAAAATACTGGAACTGCCTCGCCCGGCTGGCAGCGCTCGATTCCAGTGGCTGGCCGGCTGCCTATCGGCTCCCAGGGTGAACCCCCCCGGCCGATCAATCGATCCAAGCCACGCCGTCGCGTTGATTTCCGGCACCAACGGCTGCTTCTTCGATGACCCGATCGGCCCGGAGAATAAGATCTTCCACCTTGTCAGCGGCGCAGGGAGACCTCTCCATCGATCGGTCGGTGGCCACAAACCCGCCCCCGCAGTGCTGGCAAAAGACCTGCCTGCCCAGCAGCGTCACGCGGATTTGCAGCGAACGACCACACACCGGACAACTTTGGATGAAGAACACTGGATTGGACATGCAGCAGTTCCTCCAAAAAAGGGAACTCATGTGGGAAGATCGGTACTCAAGAATCGCTGTGGAGGCAGATCGCCACGCCGGTTTTTCATTCCTGCCGAACCCCTGCCCCGTGACCAGCAGTCTAGTTGAGCGGCCCTGCGCAGGCAATCGAAGAGATATGTGTTTTTCGTGAGCTTGCCGCCGGGCCTGGGCGGCGCGTCGCCAGTGGAGCCCCAAGCCGCTACGATTGACGCCGGTCCGGAGAAATGTCTGCTCGACCGTTGTCCGCTCCTGTCATGATTCGCCCAGATGCCCTCGGATGCACTCGCTCCGCGGCCGGGCGGGGGGGGCGTGGCGGTCTCCAGTAAGATTCGACTCGCGAATACACCCCCCCACTCTGGCAGCACCGCGATGAACCGCCCTTGGCTGGCCCCGCTGGTGATTCTCTTCTGGCTGATCACCACCGGCTGGTTGGTGATCGAAAAAATCATGCCTACGCTGATACCTGGATCGGCACCGGGCTCTCAGGCGCTCTACGCCGTCAACAACCGACTCATCCCTGTGGGCTGGGAGGTGCAATGGAACGATCAGCCGCTGGGCTGGGCTGTCAGCCATTCGGTGCGGGGCGAAGACGGCAGCATGGTGGTGCAAAGCCTGCTCCACTTCGACACCCTGCCGATTGACGAGATGCTGCCCACATGGACCAAGCTCATCGCCCGCCGCGCGCTCCAACACAATCGCTCGCTGGCGATGGAGGCCCGCGGACAGTTGATGATCGACGCCAAGGGAACCCTCACCTCTTTCCAGTCCGCCGTTGACCTGCCAGGCACGGCTGACAAGGTCCTGCTCAATGGCACGATCAACAACGGCGATGTCACCGTCGTGATCCGGGCCCGCGATTTCAAATTTGAGACCACCCGGTATCTGCCGGCGGGCGTGACGCTCGGCGATGAACTGTCGCCGCAGGCCACTCTGCCGGGCCTCTACCATGGCCGGCGCTGGACCGTGCCGATGTATAGCCCCGTGCGGGCCGCCCCCTCGCCGATCGATATCCTGCATGCCGAGGTGAGCGGCGGAAAGATGCTCACCTGGCAGAATACGAGCGTGCCGGTCGATCTGGTGGTCTATCGGGAAGACCCCACCTCCAGCCGCCCCCCCCGTTCCCGGCTCTGGGTCGACCAATCCGGACGGGTACTCAAACAGGAGACCACCACCATGGGCTCGCGCCTGACGTTCCTGCGGTTGAGCGATGCAGAGGCCGAGGGGATGGCCGACAAGCTCGCTCTGCCCCCTGAGCAGGCATCGGCCGAGCCCGCCGGCAACGGGAAGCAGCCATGATCGAATTTGCCGACGTCACCCGCAACTACGGCCCCAAGACGGCCGTCTCCGGATTCTCGCTGGCAATCCCGAGTGGCGAGCTGTTTGCCCTGCTCGGCCCCAATGGCGCCGGCAAGACGACCACGATCAAGATGCTCGTGTGCCTGTTGCGTCCCTCCCGGGGGGCCGTGCGCGTCTGCGGGTTCGACATGGTGAAGGACCCCCGCAACGCCCACCTCCACATCGGCTATGTTCCGGACGACCCCAACCTCTATGACAAGCTGACCGGGCGGGAGTTTCTCTGGTTCATTGCCGAGATGTTCGGCATGCAGCAGCAGCATGCGATGCAGCGGATCGGCGAGGTGATCGACAACTTTGAACTGGCTGACTTCGCCGACGACCTGACCGAGAGCTACTCCCTCGGCATGAAACAGCGGCTCGTCTTCGCCTCCTCGCTGCTGCACGATCCCGACGTGCTCGTGCTGGACGAGCCGATGGTGGGGCTCGATCCGCGCAGCGTTCGCATCGTGAAAGACCTGCTGCGCAAGCTGACGCACCAGGGCATGACGGTGTTCATGTCGACCCACACCCTTGCCATGGCCGAGGAGATGGCCGATCGGGTGGGGATCATGGTGCGGGGACAGTTGCGGTTTCTCGGCACCGTGGAGGAACTCCGCCAGCAGATGGACAAGCAAGCCACCAATCTGGAACAGCTCTATCTCGAACTGACGGCGCCACAGGCCATGGCCACCGGCCCGACTCTCTCCCCCGCCCGGCCAGATGCCCCGTAAAACAAGCCCCTCCGGCCTCCCCTCATGCACAGCCCCTCCATTACCCCGGTCGCCACCACATCCTCCGTCGCCGGAACGCCTCCCGCATCCCGCCGCCTCCCCTCCGTCGAGGCGGAGTCGAGGCTACTCTTTGGGCTACGGGCCCGGCTGGCCCTGGCAGCGCTCAAAACGATGCTGGCACAGGCCCGCCTGCGACTGACCCTCGTCATCCTGCTGAGCGCCCTGTTTTGGGGTTCGCTCTATGGGCTGTTCTACGAGGGCTTCGCCTTCCTCAACTCCCTCCATGCTGAGATCATCTCGCTGCTGTTCAACGGCTTCTTTTCTTCCCTGCTGTTGATGCTCGTGTTCTCCAACGCCATCCTCATGTACAGCGGGCTGTACTGCTCGCCAGAATCGCGACTGCTGATCACACTCCCGGCGCGGCCTGAGGCGGTCTTCTTCCATAAGTTTCAGGAGTCTTTCTGGTTTTCCAGCTGGGGATTTATTCTGTTGGGGAGCCCCATGCTGGTGGCCTATGGTGTCGTCCGCAACGCGCCCTGGACCTACTTTCTGCTGCTGCTGCCGTTCATGGTGGCCTTTGTGGTGATACCCGCCACGCTCGGGGGGATGCTCTGCATGGCGACAGTGGCCTGTGTGCCCCGCCTGCGCATGCATGCCTTGGCGATCGCGATCACAGCGTCAACGGCGGGCGCCATCTGGCTGGGGTGGACGGCCCTGGCCTCCGCCCGGGCCGACAGCCTGTCGCCGATCTGGTTCGAGCAGACGATGTCCCGGCTGGCAATTACGGAACAGAAATTCTTCCCCAGCTGGTGGCTTGCCTCGGGGCTCATCGAGAGCGCCAGTGGCAAGACAGCGCTCGAGGGGGAGTCTGGGGCGCTGATGGAATCGCTGCGGTTTCTCGCGTTGCTGGCCAGCAACGGACTCATGCTCCAACTGCTGGCCGGCTGGCTGGCCGCGCGGATCTACCGGCTGGGCTTCAGCCAGCTGTCGGCCGAGGTGACGGCACGGCGACCGTTGCGGATCAGCTGGTTTGATCGCATGCTCACGCAGGCGGGCACCGCGGCTGGCAGGCCACTGCGGATTTTGATCGTCAAGGATCTGCGCCTGTTCCGCCGCGACATTGCCCAATGGTCGCAATTCGTCATCTTCTTCGGCCTGCTGGGGCTTTATTTCCTCAACATCCGCAGCTTCACCTACAACAATTCCTACGCCACCATGATCGGGTTTCTCAATCTCGCGGTCGTGGGCCTGATCCTCTCCACATTCACCACCCGGTTTGTGTTTCCCATGATCAGTCTGGAGGGCCGGCGGTTTTGGATTCTCAATCTGCTGCCGGTGCATCGCGACCAGATCGTCTGGTCGAAATTCCTCTTTTCCTGTGTGGGCGGCACGCTCCCCTGCTGCGGGTTGGTTCTCCTCAGCGACATGATGCTTGGCATCCGCTGGCCGGTCGTGGCCATCCACGAAATCTGCTGTCTGGTGCTCTGCATGGGCCTCTCTGGTATTGCTGTCGGCATGGGCGCCCTGCTGCCCGATCTGCGCGAAACCTCCCCCTCCAAAATCTCCTCCGGTTTCGGCGGCACGCTGGCCCTGGTTCTGAGTTCGCTGTTCATCATGGCGGTGGTGTTGTTGGCGGCCGTGCCAACCCATCTCTACCTGTCGGAACTGGGGGCCGCCACAGAGGGGACACGGCGCTCCGATCTCGTGGGCTGGGCTGGCAGCCTGGAGGGGGTCTGGGCGGGCGTGGCGGCGGTTGTTGTGCTGGGACTTGTGGCCACGCTCCTGCCGCTGTTCCTTGGCCTACGGCACTTTCGACACTTGGAAGCCTGACGCCTTCCGCGGGGAAAAGAGCTGAGGTCTTTCCCCATGCACCCCATTTCCCGCAGGCTTCAGGGGGTGGCATGACGGCCCTCCCCGATTGGCCGAAAACCCCTTTCTGGCAGGCCGGTTATATTCAAGCGCTCCCTGCGGTTTGACTGGTGGCGGGCTGGCGGCGAACAGCCTTTTTTCTGCCCCTCGTGGCCCGCCCGAGGGGCACCGCCAGGCGCGCGAGACATCCCTTCCATGGTGAACCGATTGCTCGAATCCTCCCTCCTCGACCAGCGCCCTGCACAGGGCATCGCCAGCGTCCGGTCGGGTCGGGGAGGCCTGCTGCGAGTGGGAGCCGTACAGTACCTCAACTCCAAGCCCCTCGTGCATGGCCTCTCTGCTGCGGAAATCGATTACGGTGTCGACCTTCCCAGCCGTCTGGCCGACCGGCTCTCCGCCGGCCAACTCGACGTGGCTCTCATTCCCTCCATTGAACTGTTCCGGGGAGATCGCTACCGAGTTGTCTCCACTGCCTGCATCGCCTGCCGCGGTCCGGTGATGAGTGTGAAACTGTTTTTCCGCACGCCACCGGGGCGGGTGGCCCGACTGGCGGTCGACGAGGGCTCGCGGACAAGCGCCACACTCGCCCGTATCCTGCTGGCAGAGCGGCATGGCGTCAGCCCGGAGGTGGAGGTTCTGCCGATGGGGGCCGGGCTGGCCGACACGACCGCCGATGCCGTGCTGCTTATCGGCGACCGGGCGATCGGCGGGCAGGCCGGTTCGTTCCAGCTGATCTGGGATCTGGGAGACGAATGGTGCCGCTGGACGGGGCTGCCGTTTGTGTTCGCGGTGTGGGCGGCGCGACGGGATGTGCCCACTGCGGAACTGGCCCGGATCGAGCGACTGCTCACGCAGGCTCGCGATCACGGCAGGACACATCTGGCTGCGATTGCCGCGGCTGAGGCGGCCAGCCATGGCCTCACCGTTCAGCAGTGCCTGGGCTATCTGCGGGATAATCTCCACTATTGCCTCGGCACTCAGGAACGCCTCGCCTTGGCGGCCTTCTATGCGTATGCCTCCAAGCTCGCGCTCGCCCCGGCAGGTCTCGACGTTGCCAGTACAATGGTCGTTGCGCCGTCTCCCTGACCCTTACCAGAGTCTGTTCCTGCGGGAGACTCCTTCCCGTCTCTGGTCCCGTGCCCCCCTTCAGGCCCACTGCATGAATCCCGCGATCACACGCATTCTCGACGACACCGTCAACGGCCGACGGCTGGCCGCGGAAGATGCCCTCCACCTGCTTGAATCGCGTGAGCTGGCGGCGATCGGCCGGGCCGCTCATGCCGTTTCCAAGCGGCTGCACCCGGAGCCGTGGCGGACCTACAACATCGACCGCAACATCAACTACACCAACATCTGCACGGCGGTATGCGATTTCTGCGCCTTCTACCGGGCGCCAAAGCATGCGGAAGGCTATGTGCTCGATCGGCAGGTGCTGCTGGAGAAGATCGAGGAGACCGTGGCTCTCGGCGGCGATCAGATTCTGATGCAGGGAGGCCTCCACCCCACACTGAAGCTCGAGTGGTATGAGGAACTGCTGCACGATATCAAGGCTCGCTTTCCCCAGATCAACATTCATGGGTTTTCGCCCCCCGAGATCCACCACTTCACCAAGGTGGCCAAACTGCCGCTACGGGAGGTGCTCGAGCGCCTCGCGCGGGCAGGGCTGGGCTCCCTTCCCGGCGGAGGTGGCGAAATCCTTGTCGACAGGGTGCGTCATGCCATGACGCGTGGCAAGGTGCTTACCGACGACTGGCTGGAGGTGCATCGCCAGTGGCATGCCCTCGGCGGCCGCAGCACAGCCACGATGATGTTTGGCCACATTGAGACGTTGGCGGAACGGGTCGAACACCTCGAGAGGCTGCGGGCCCTGCAGGATGAGACAGGCGGCCTGACCGCCTTCATCTGCTGGTCGTTTCAGCCCGACAACACCGAGATGGCCTCCATCCCGCCAGCCGGCCCATTTGAGTATCTCAAGACGCAGGCCGTCGCCCGGCTCTATCTCGACAATATCCCCAACATCCAGTCGAGCTGGGTCACGCAGGGGGCGGAGATCGGCCAACTGGCTCTCCTCTTCGGGGCCAACGACATGGGCAGCCTGATGATCGAGGAGAACGTCGTCAGCGCCGCCGGCACTGTCCACCACCTCACACTCGAACAGATGCGCGGGGCGATCGCCTCGCTGGGCTGGATCCCGCGGCGTCGCAATGTCTTCTATGAACTCTTCCCCGAGGAGGAATTGCTGCCCGCCGTGGAGCCGCGGCGGGCCTCCCCGCTCCCAGTGGTGGCGGCGCCGTGAGCGGGTCTGGGGGCGATGGCGGCAGGGGCCCCGAAAACGCCCCCTCCGGTGCCCGGAACCTCCCGGCCGGCATGACGCTCACCTGCCGTTTTATTCTGCCCCTGCAGGGCCCGCCGCTGGAGCGCGGCTGGCTGCGGATCGGCCGGGGACGGATCGAGGGGATCGGCCGCCGCCGGCCCGCGGGGCAGGTGATCGATCTGGGGGATGCAATTATCCTACCGGGACTGGTCAACGCCCATACCCACCTGGAATTCTCCGATCTCAAAGTACCGCTGCCAGCCGGCAGCAATCTCACCGATTGGATCGAGGAGGTGGTGAGGCTGCGGCGGGCCCGCCTGCCCGGGGCAGCGGAAGAGACGCGGCTATCTACGGCGCTGAGTGCCGGCCTGCAGGAATCGGCAGCGGCCGGAGTGACGGCGCTAGGGGAGATCGCCACCGCACTTCCCGCTCAGGGATATCCACCGCAAGGCCCGCGGGTGCGCCTCTACCGGGAGGGCTTGGGCTGGAAGCCGACGCCGACATTCCAAGGCCTGGTAGCGCGCGATCTTGACCATCTCGGCCACGCCCTGGGCGGTCTCTCCCCACACGCCCCCTATTCCGTCTCGGCTGGGCTGGGGGGGTGGCTGGTGCGTGCGGCTGTGGCTCGGCACCTCCCGGTGGCGATGCATCTGGCCGAGAGCCGCGCGGAGGCTGAGTTTGTCGCTACCGGCGGGGGCCCCTTCCAGGAGCTGCTGGCGGGATTGGGCGTCTGGCCGGTCAGCCCCGCCCCAAAGCTCCATTCGGCTGCCGACTGGATCAGCCAGTTGGCCCGGGCCCCGCGGGGCAGCGTTGTGCATGGGACCTTTCTGGACGAGACGGCACTCAACCGGCTGATCCGCCACCGCGATCGGCTCTGTCTGGTGGTCTGCCCGCGGACCACGCTGCGGCTGGCGGGAGCGCTCCCGGCGCTCGTGCAATGGCGTCAGGCGGGCATTCGGCTGGCGGTGGGCACCGATAGCCGTGCCTCCAACCCCGATCTCTCGATCCTGGCCGAGTGCCGCACGCTGGCGGAAGCGGGGATGATGAGCCCGGCAGAGGCCCTGCGGACGGCGACCCGCGGCGGGGCCTGGGCTCTGATGCTGGAACACCGCTGCGGCCAGCTCGCCGTCGGCCGGCCGGCTGATTTTGTCGTGCTTCAAGTCCCCCCCGGACAAGCCGACCCATATGTCGCGGCGCTCGATCCGGCCACGCGGGTGGTGGCCACAGTGCGGGGCGGCCGGCTCATCTTCGGAGAGCTTGCGTCGCATGGCTCTACAGCCGGCAGTTGGCAATCTGCGTCTCAATGACTGCCGATGCACCTAACACTTCCAGCCGCTCCATGATGGAATGAGCCTCCCCGCGGCGCACCATCGCCCGCACGGCGCACCAGTGGGGATCTTCCAGCGCGCTGACGGTGGGGGAATTGAAGCCGGGCGTGATCGCTTCGGCCTCCGCGAGGCGGGCGCGGGGGATGTTGTATTCCAGAAGCGAGTAGGAACGGGCGATCACGATCCCCTCAAGTCGGCGGACGATCCTGTCGGCTAGCGCCGGGTCACAGATATTGCGGTTCTGCACCAGCACCGTTTCATAGCGGCCGATCTCGGCAAACACCCGCAGGCGGTTGGCCGCCAGCGTACTGCCGGTTTCGACAAGATCGACGATCGCATCGGCCACTCCCAGCTGGATCATCACCTCGACGCTGCCGGAGAGTTCCACGAAATGGACATCCACGACTCCCCGTTCTGCCAGCCACTGCCGGGTGATACACGGAAAGCTCGTGGCGATCCGCCGCCCCGCCAGATCTGCCACACTGGCAATCGGCGCCTCGTCGGAAACGCACAGCGCCAATCGGCAGGCACCAATGCCCAGATCGAGGCGGTGGATCAGGTCGGCCCCGCTCTCGGCCACCAGATCGGCCCCCGTCACGCCCAGATCGATCGCCCCTTCAGCCGCCAGAACGGGAATGTCGCCGGCGCGCAGAAACGTCAACTCCACCGGCATGTCGCGGCAGCGGGCGAAGAGGCTGCGGTCGGAGCGGCGAAAGGTGATGCCCGCCTCGTTGAACAGCTGGGCGGAGATCTCCGCCAGCCTCCCCTTGCTTGGCAGGCCGATCCGCAGGAAGCGTTCGGCGTCGTGGTCGCTCACGTGGCATCTCCACCTGGGTTTTGGGCAGCCGCTGTCCGTGAGGCTTTCTCATCAAGGCCTGACATGCCAAAGCGCCGGCTGAGCTCCGCCTCGACACTCGCCAAGGGTACATCGCGAAACGCCAGCAGGACGAGCATGTGGTAGAGCAGGTCGGCCGCCTCAGACACCACCCGGTCCCCCGTTTCGCCCGCCGCGGCCCGGGCCAGTTCCTCCGCCTCCTCGGTCACCTTGGCGCCGATCAGGGGGGCGCCTCCGGAAAACAGCTTGCTGGTGTAGGACCGGTCCGCCGGTTCGCTGCGGCGCGATAGGATCACATGCTCGAGGCTTTCGAGGGTTTCTCCCAGACGACGCATGCCCATGGCTCCCAGCACTCCACCGTTCCAGCCGCAGCCGGAGGGGACACCCTCCAGCCACACAAATCTAGCATGCACTCAGGCGGATTCCCCCCTGCGCAGCCCGGTTCTGGGAAAAGACTGCTGGATTCTTTCCGGCCCCACGGCCTCAGGAAAAACAGCTTTGGCCGTCGAAATGGCAGCCAGAATGGGGGCGGAAATCGTGAGCGTCGACTCCATGGCGGTCTACCGTGGGCTCGATATCGGCACCGCCAAGCCCTCCCCTGCGGAACGCTCCTGGATCACCCACCACCTTCTCGATCTGGTGGAACCGAGCGAAATCTACACCGTGGCACGCTGGCTGGCCGCTGCCGCCGACGCCGTCGAAGACTGCCGCACCCGAGGAAAACAGGTGCTCTTCGTAGGGGGCACTCCGCTCTATGTGCGCGCGCTGCGCGACGGTCTCGATCCGCAGCCGCCCCGGGATCCGGAGTTCCGCCAGCGACTGGAGGAAGAGGCTCGGCAATCAGGCCCTGGGCCCCTCCACGCCCGTCTGGCGCAAGCCGATCCGGTGGCGGCCGCCCGGATTCATCCCCACGATGCCCGGCGGATCATCCGCGCTTTGGAGATTGTGCATGTGACGGGCCGGCCGAACCCGTCGTCGTGGTTTGACAATCGGCCGCAAGATCAGGAGTTTGCCAGCCGGATGATGGTGCTCGATCAACCACGCAGAACGCTGCGTGAGCGGATTGACCGCCGGGTGGAGGGGATGTTTGCCGCCGGACTCATCGAGGAGACTCGCGCTGCCGCCGCCGGGCCCGGCGGCATCGGGGCCACGGCTCGGCAGGCGGCAGGCTATACCGAGGCCCTGGAAGTGCTGGCGGGGCGCATGACGCCGCAACAGGCGATCCAGCTCACCCAGCAGCGCACCTACCAGTTGGCCAAACGCCAGCTCACCTGGCTGCGGAGCTTCTCCGGCGCGATCTGGATCGCCGCTTAAGGCTGATGTGGCCAGATCGGATGCTTTACGCAGACAAAGCCACCCTTGGCCTTTATCCATCGAGCGACGGAGGCGGAGGGATCGGCGAAC
>Ga0164294_10004247_pt1 | contig 12543 bp, 4 predicted proteins | sample GEODES005metaG_FD_111479 | JGI IMG/M metagenome (GOLD analysis project Ga0164294, IMG submission 111479) | Oligotrophic lake water microbial communities from Sparkling Lake, Wisconsin, USA - GEODES005 metaG | ecosystem: Environmental > Aquatic > Freshwater > Lake | place: USA: Sparkling Lake... | reverse complement strand
GCGCACAGCACAAACATGCACATGCATAGCATTGAGTGGCGCAACAAACCCGGTGTGTGCACCGCGTGTGGATGGGGTGGGGCAGGGTTGGATGGGTGGTGGGCCCACTTTGAAAAAAAAAATTAGACCGGGTCCCCCAAAAACCCGGTGCAACAGCGATGAGATTTTTTTCATTTTTTATTTTTGAGAAATTTAGATCCAATGTGCAGCGGCACCCACCCCCGGGACTTATGATTTTTTGGGGTTTCGTTTGTTTGTTTGGGCGCCCCACGACTCATTGTTTATGCGCCACGAAGAGCATTGAATGCATGCCACTGTTAAAAGATGTGCGTGTTATGGTTTACTGTGCTTCACGAGCTTTTTAGGGCGTGAAATTGAGTTTATTTGCGTTGAAGTGGACGCAACAAGTACGCGGAGCGTCCAACCAAAACAACGAGGCCCAAAAATCACAAGTCCCAAGGAAGGGTGTTGCTGCACATTGGACCTAAATTTCTCAAAAATAAAAAATGAAAAAAATCTCATCGCTGTTGCACTGGGTTTTTGGGGTGCTCGATTTGATTGTTTTAAGGGGGGGGGGGAGCGAGGGCACACCCGCCCCGATTTTACTTTCCGCCGGGCTTTTCATCGCGACCAGCAAATGTTCGTAGTGTGTATAACAGGTACAAATTCAGGAAGAGCAGCCCACAGAAGGCGACTTTGATGCAGACGGGAGCAGGAAGTGCCAGGAAACGGCATCGGGGTTTCAACCAAGAGGAGGGAGTGGTGGGTGGTCTGGTGCCTGGAGATGCGGTACCGGGGACCAGTGCCCTTCCTCATTTGTTGCCCTTATTAGAACAACGACTGCACTCTTCCCCGTTGTCTGTGTGTGAGTTGGTCACGGAAAGCCCTGCTGAGCGACGAGCCCGCATGGGCACGCCTGATTATGAGAGAACCCTGGAGGGGATGGCGTTGGCCCCCTCTCAAAAGCAGCGACATCAGCCACAGGCGCGAACTGCAACGGATGGGGTTTCGGCGTGGGATGTCGTGGCAGGGGCAGCAGCCACCCTGGGTGTGTGTTCCAGTGGCACTCTGCCTGGCAGGACGGACAAGGGGTCGGGGTCGGGGCCTGGGCCTGGGCCTGGGCCTGGGCCTGGGAAAGGGTTCACCCTGGGCATCCCAGCGTACCAGCACTCCCACCAAGCCATGTCCCACATCACGGAGTTGATGACGACGGAGGTGGTGGCCCTGGTGCGGAACATTGGGTGGAGGGGGAAACAGCCCCCGGTGTCCACAGTGGTGTGCACCCCCGAAGTGTGGCCCGCCTCCCACGACAGCGCCATGTTGGTGGAGGCAGGCACCCTCATCTTTGTGACTGCCCAGGGGGTGTACAAGCCCCTGCCACCCTGTTCTGCGGGTCCTCGGTGCAAGGCCCTGTGTGTGGGAGGCAGGGGCGGGGACAGTGTCTCCAGTTCCACCCCCCTTGCGGCCATGCTGTCTCCCAAGGAGTTTGACGCCTTCATGAGGCTGGGACACTTACCGCCCGCAATCCATGGCAGGGGGTGTGTGTTGTGTCATCGCCACATCGTGTCCACGGTGGTGAACAGTGCCTCCGTGGCGTACTCCAGCACAGACCGGGCACGGCTGCGCGGTGACGGCGGGGGGTCAGACCCCCGCCGTTTGTTTGCGCCCCTGGAACACTACGTGAGTAAGGTGGGGCCGGGGGAGTACCGCGCAGATGTGTGCAACACCCCCAATTCGTGCAGCGTGGGCCTCAGGGGCTGTGTCCCCATGTTCAACGTGTCCTACTTGAGGTGGAAGAAGCACAGGTCCACCCTGCCCGGGGCCAAAAACGTGGAGGTGTACCACGTGAACCAGGACGCCATGTTGGACCTGTCCGCTGTACCCGTGGTGGCGGATGCGGCCTTGGGCACTTTGGCCCTGCCCTCCACCTCCATTCCCGTGTTCTCCACGACACCCCCAGGGGAGGTGTGGCGTGTGCATGAGGCTGCATACATTCCACGTGCCCAAGAGGCGGCACTGCTTCAAACACACACGTCCGTGGTGGGTACCACGCCCATGCCCAATCATCCCTGCCATGTAGAGTTCGACGATGAACCAGAGCCCGTACTCAGTGGTTCTACTTTAGCTGGAGCTGGAGCTGGGGCTGGAGATGGAGCTCCAGCTTCGGCTTTAGTGTTTGAACAACAAGAAGAAAAAGAGGAGAAGGAAGAGGAGGAGGAGGAACCTGTGAACCCCTTGCAGTATTCCCTGTTTTCGGGGTTCCAAGGCGAGGTGCACGCCACCCTCTCTTCCGATGGCCGCAGTGTGCACCATGTACTGTCCCAACATCCAAATACCGACAAGACGGCTTCTGCGTTCATAGCTGCTTCTTGGACCCCAGACACCCATCTACAGGAGGGAGAGGGCATTGGGGGTGCCACGGTGCTGGGGCTGCCTGTGCCCGGCACCGCCCTGAGGCCGTCGGATTTTTGAAGGCGCACAAGGTTTTGTACACACCCCATGTGCATGGGTTATCGTTCCCAAGCACCAGAAGTGTGTACTGTCCGACTGTGAGAACGCCGCGGGGGGGTGTGTGTTCCCCCTGTGTGTTGGTGCAGCCCCCGACGGGTCCCATGCCCAGGGGCAGCACCTACTTGCGTAACCCAGCCACGACCTTGTGCTCCTTCAAAAACGAGTGCCCCTTGTTGGGGGCGGCAGTGCAGGGGGCAAGCGGGGCCCCCCAAACGGCCCTGCTGTCTCCTGCCACCACGGATGTCCTCCTGTTTGCAGATCTGTGGTCAATAACATCTGACCAGGTGCGGGCCCTGGTTCGTGCATGGCCCCCGTGTACCTGGCCCCTTCCCCTACCTCGGTCCCTGGCTGGGTCGTGGGCAACCGTGTGCAAACAAGAGGGCTTGGTGCCGGCCGACGTGAGGTTTGCCCTGGCCTTGTGTGGGCGAGTGGTGTTGGCACAGGCCATGTTGGATGCCCTGCACACGGCGTTCACCCTGCACCGCCCCAGGGTGCAGCAGTATCTGGACCAGGGAGCCGTGTTTGCCTGTGTGCACTTTAGGGACATGCACCTGCCCTTGGTGGAGCTGTTGGCTGCGGGACACCTGCCCCACGACAAGGACTTGGAGCCACAAATTCCTTGGGGGGTGGATTGTGTTTGGACAACCCCAGTGACACTCAAGGGGGTGGCGCCGTGGTACCATGGCCCTGGTCTCTCCCCACCTACGTTTTGGTCCTCTCCTGAAATTGCGTCTGTGGTGTTGTACACAACCTTGGACGACCCCAGGGCCCGCAAAATGAGGAACAGGTCTAAAGGGTTGCCCATTGACAAAGACGACTGCGACGACTACGAAGAAGAAGAAGAAGAGGAGGAGGAGGAGGAGGAGGAGGAAGAGGAAGAGGAAGAGGAGGAAGAGGAAGAGGAGGAGGAGGAGGAGGAGGAGGAGGAGGAGGAGGAGGAGGAAGAGGAAGAGGAAGAAGAGGAAGAAGAGGAAGAAGAAGGAGGAGGGAGAAGTAAACACCGTAAGAGAAACTGGGTGCCCAAAACTCGTGTGGACACAGAGTTTGGACTGGGGTTGGGGGTGTCAGAAGGAGGTGTGCCCTTGGTCCCTGAAAAGGGGGCGGCCAAACACAAACATGACAAGGTGGCCCAAAGGTGGGTGGACGACAAAACGCTGAGCGGCACCTTTCCCATTGCGGTGGTGTTGTGGGATGCTTGCTGTCGGGTGACCTCTTCCCATGACATCCAATTGAAGTCGGCAGTGGGGGCGGGGGTGGCCTCCCGACTGCACGCGGCTGTCTCCGACACCACCACAGACGGGTCTAAGCACGGGGCCCAGGGTGCCATGTCTTTGTTGGCGCACGCCTTGTTTCTGGGACTCACTGGCGGGTACCCCCACGTGCAGGACCCGTCCCAGGTCCCGGGACCGCAAGTGGTCTCTGTCCTGTGGGGCGTCTTGCGGAGTGGCACAGACACCGCCTCCGAGTCTGGGACCCAACACATGGTACAGTGGGCCACGTGGCTGCAAAGGTTGTCCGGGGAGGAGGGTTCTGGTCGTGGGAAAAAGGGGACAAAGGACCGGGGCAAAGGCAAAGGCAAAGGCAAAGGCATGGACTCTGGCTGCCACAGTGCCGCGGATTTGTTGGTGTTTTGCTGTGTGGTGGAGTATGTGGTGGCCCAGGTGGCCATGACCCCCGGGTGCACCAACGCAGTGTTTGTACAACCAAATTGGGGGGCGTTCCCCATGGTGGTGTTGGCGGCCCAAGCAGCCCTGCGGTCCACCCTGTGTCGCACAGGGTGGAGGGTGACCAGTCCCGTGGCCCTGGGGTCGTTTTTGGGAGCGGCCATGGGGGCCGCGGCCCGGGCCTCGGGCTTCCGCATGCCCATGGGCCTGCAGAACCGCCAGAACCACCTGGACATGTTGTTGGACACCCTGGTGCGTCTGCGGATGCATGGGTACGTGGTGGGCACCGGGGTGCAGGTGGGGGAGGTGGACCCGGCCCGGGACGCGGCCGCCATTCAGGCCATTTGGGAGGCTACCGGGGTGAGGGTGGCACGGACACCCCCAGGGGCCTCGGGCCTCACGGTGCTGGCCCCCCTGGGCGTCATGCAGTGCTGCGACCACACGTTTGGGTTTCTGGACCGCCGCACGGTGTGTGCAGAGTTGAGGAGGGCCAAGGACTATTTTGTGCGACCAGACGGGGGCAAGCGGGTGGTGCGGGACACGGTGTCCCACAGTGTGAAGCAGTGTGGGTTTGAGAAGCCGACGCCCACCGCCCTGGCCAAGGACGCCATCAACTCCCTGGACGACACCAAGGGCATTCTCACCACCTGTGTGAAGTTGTTTGTGGACCTGGGCACTGGGCCCGAGGTGGTGGTCGCCGTGTGGTCCGTGTTCATGGACCTGACCCCGGGGACGTGCTGCGACCCAACCACCCGGCAGCAGCAGGCCGAGGTGGTGGCCCGGTACGCAGCGGCCCAGAGTGCGGGGGTGGCCAGGGGTGGACCCGACACCACCTTCAACCCCCTGGGTGGCATTGTGCAGGACCTGGTGGCCAGAATGCACTGCGACACCCTGCGCGCCCTCCTGTTTGTGTGCATGGCCCGGCAGCGCGCGGAGGTCGTCACCTACTCCCGGTGGGACCAGGGGGTGGTGGCTGCGGGCATGCAGGCCCTGGGTGCTCTGCATGGCCCGGGCGTCGTCCAGTCCGCCTGCAGGGCGTGGGTGTGCTTCTCTTGCTGTGTCATGTACGTCGTGCCCGCCTCCCACGCCACAGACACGGATGCCAAACGGGCGGTCCTGGGGGCACATGGGGTGTGCTGCGACCCATGTCCCTCCTGCTACGACGTGGGGGCCCTGGGCCAGGCTACCTGCAGCACGTGTTCTGGCACTGGCATCATGGCCACCTGCGCCCACCAAAGCCCCACAGACAGCAGGGGTGGCAAACCCAAGCGGTGCGTGGCCCAGTTGGTGTCCTTTGACCTGGCCGCGGGCGCGCTGCGGGTCCTGGACGTCGCCCTCGCCCTGTGTGTCGTGTGTGGGTGCAAGTTCCGGCTGACGTCGGGGTGCTGGAGCAACGCGGGCCCCACCTGTCCCCTGTGCCTCCGGTTCAGGGAACGCCACGGGGCGCTGCCCGTGCCAGCGGACGTGTCCCCCATGGCAGCAACCTGGGGACCCTGTGTGCCCAGCGCCCGGGTGGACATTCCCCGCACCTGTTGTGTGTGTGGGGTGTTGGTGGCACACATGGGTGGGGGCTGCACGGTGCGGGTGGCCCACGGACCTGACCACCCTGCCTTGTACAACCGTCTGCAGATGTGTCGGGTGCATAACAAGGCCTTCCTGCGGGGACTCCCCGACTCTCAGGGGGGTCCAGACCCCCCTCTGGTGGTTCCCACCCAAGTGTTCACCAGACAGGAGGTCCACAACGCATTGGCCGCGGGAGGGGTCCGTCTGCAGGTCCATGCCCCCGGACAGGGCTTGCAGGGTTTGCCAGGGTTTGCGCCCGCCTGTGCACCCCCCTTGTGGATGGAAAAGTTTTGGTTCCCCAGTGCCACGGGGTTGCCAAGAGTCACCTCTGACCCCGCCCCCATGACCACGGATATGACCTCCTTGGTGCCACCCCCGATACTGTCCCGGTTCCGGAGTGAGGTGCCTGGCATGGGCAAGGAACACGCCCTTGCCCTGCTCATGGGAGACTCCATCAAAGTGCCCATGGGTCACACATTGTAGAGACAGATGGTTGCTCTTGTTCCCCTGCCCCCTGTTCCCCTGCCCCCGTCTCTCTGTTTTTTGGGGGGCTTGTATCACAACCCAACCCAACCCAACCCAACCCAACCCAAGCAATGCAATCAATGTATAGTACGAAGACGTACCCAGTACGCAGCATAGTTGTGGTCGTTGTCATGGGGCTGTCTGCTTCAGTGGCTGCGGCCGCTTCCGTGTCCAACCCATCCCCCAAATTCAATGCCTTGCACAAAGCAGTGGAAGGCCTGGGGAACATGGGCACATCTTTGGGTACGACCTCCCAGCCCCTGCAAGAGATAGGGGTTTGCGACCTCTCCAGGTTGTTGCAGAACGACTTTGCAAACCTGGATGTCGTGGAGTTTTCCCAGGTCAAGGACAGCAACGGCCCCCAGGCACTGCTTCTGCCAACCTTGAACAAGGAGCTTTTGCAGTCACTCGTCCAGCAAACTGTGCAGCGCTACCTAGAGGAGTTGGTATCTTCCGTCTTGTTGAGGCACGCGTACAAGCAATGCGTTGACCTCTCCAAGAAGGGCAATCTCACGACTTCCCCGTTTTTTGGCATTGCTGAGATAATTGGAGAAGACGGCCTCTTTCTCACTTTGTTCCGCAAAAAAAATGGGACTCTCTCTGACCAAGAGGAACTCGACAAGTTGAAAGCGTTCAAAGCAAACTCACTGCTATTACAGCAGGCAGCCCTGGACAGCATGGCTAAGACGTTGAAAAAGATAAAGGACAGTGTCAACGATGAGACTGTTGCGGGTGTGTTTGACAACCAATCCTTGTCCCCAACTCGTAGCAGGGACAGCGTGTTTGTCAAGAACCTGTTCGTGGGCACCGATGAATCCAGCGCCAGCCCCGCGGAAAGAGAGGGTGCAAGTCGGACTGAACTGACGGCTTCCCTGTTTGAGCGATACCCGGAGCACAAGACGTTTTACGCCGCAATAAAGGGGGCGCTAGGTGGAGATGCCGACCGTTCGCCATTCAAGGACGCGACCGAAGCAATCATATTTGAAGAAGAGTTGCTGACTGCAGAGGAGGAGTGCGCAATCAAGATTGTGGAGGCCTTGGAACTGTTGAAGTCTTCGGTGGACCCAAAAGAGGGCGTGTTTGTGGTGAACCCGCCAACCCTGGTCCGGTTTAAGCAGTGGTTCAAGGAAAGCACTCCCAGACAAAATGCGCCCCCCTTCGTCACGACGTTGCAATCTGGTAGTGTCCACGGCAAGAGGTGTGTGTTCGACACCTTGACCATGTGCTTCTCGAAGGTGCAAACATTAGCAGCGAGGCAGCGGGCAGGGCGGGAAGAGATGGAAGACCAACAAGCCCAACCTAGTGCAGACGAGCTTTACGAGAAGCGCCTGCGAGACCTGGGGCAACTTCAGAACAAGTATTGCACGGATTTGAGACTGACTTTCACGTTGGCCAACTCTGGGTTCCCCACTCTGCAAACTACCACGTCAGTGAGAGCACCCTTCAGGTTGAGCTCCACTCGCGGTGGTTCACCCGATCTTAGACACATAGGTAGTGCCTACTTGTCCACCGACGCTGAGTTGGGGGAGTGGCTGCTCACAAAGGACTTGAAGTGGGTACACGAGCACTTGTACCCCTATGTCGACGAAAACGCCAGTCTTTTCGATCCGGGAACGCCACAACCCAGCTCTGAAGAACTTGCCGCCTCGAATTCAAACGCGCTCGCGTTGTGGAATGATGTTGTGGGTGCTGCAACCCAAATCAAGGAAGTTACATCCGAGGCGCGTGTTGAAACGAAGCATTATCTTCCATCCGACATGAAAGACACACAGATGCAGCTTGAACTCCAGGCGCTACAGCAAACGGTCCTGTTTTACGAGCACGGAAACAAGTGCGGGTACACTTACCCTAGCCCCTCCTTCCACGACGCTGGAGCTGCACAAGCAAACAGTTTTGCACTGTACATCGCTGAGATGGTTGGGTCTAAGGCACTGAAACACGACGCTAAATACTTCAACACGGATTTTGAAAGGTCGTTCCCAGTTGTGGCAGCACCTTACAATGACAAGCATGTTGACGAGGGTGAACTTTCGGTCGGCATTTTCATCGCATCTAGAATGATTGCTGTTCTGCAAGTGAGGTCCCACGAGGCGTGGATGTTCCTCACTCGGCACCAACGATCAAAATTGGTGCAAGAATTTATGCAGTTTGACGACCCAGAGACCATGGCGAAAATTGGTGCATTCTTTTCCTCAACCACCGCCAAGACACCCATGAAAACACTGTTTGAGAAACGCGAAATGGAGATGCGCGACCAGGTTCTGCAACGTAGTGGTGACATATACGCGACTCTGAAACTTGCTTTTGCGGAGGCATTTGCGGCCGCGTGGAACTTGCTCAGCATCCGCAAAGTCGTGTATGCCCACATGGAGGAAGCTGGAGTGGTGGCACCAAGGCGCATGCTTAGGTTTTTGGACTCCCTCATGCTGTGGGTAAGCGATCGCTTCAACCCCGACACCGTGTTTCCGGGAGAGACTCGGGCCTTGTTCCAGTGCTGGCAAAGAGCCTTTCATGCTCGTGTGCCGGTGGATTATGACTACGGCTCTGGCGTCAATGACAGCACCTTGGATGCGGGAAGTGGTGAACCCGGTGCTGGGGCATCAGGTTCTGCTACTGTGGCTGCCCTTGCTCTTCGCGTGAATAGTACCACGCCTCAAAAATTGTACGAAGCCATTGCCAAAGAAGTGCGAAATGTACTACGCGGATCAGTCAGTGTACAGGACCCATCGAGTAGGTCACCTAAGCTGATTGAGGTGAAATCGCTGTCCGCGATCTTGGTGCGTGCGTTCTGTGGGGTGAAGACGGTCGACACGGGCCGCGCCTTTATGACTGCAAAATCATCTTTGAAGTTGAGTATGTCCTTCGAGGCCGGTGCCGAGGCCGGTGCCGGTGCCGGTGCCGGTGCCGGTGCCGGTGCCGGTGATCCGGGTGCACCCTTGGTGATCGAAGTGAACGTGACCCCGTCCAACGTACGAGAAACCCGCAGTGGACACTCCAGACAATTTGACTTTGAGGTGACATGCTCCGAGAAACCACCGACAATCAAAAACATCGACCACCTCACGAGGTTTCCGGCCGATGGAAGTTCCTTGGTGAGTAAGCCTTGGTCTGGGCAAACTGACAAAGCCTGGTTCCTGACCACTCTTTCCGTTCAACTCAAACGCGGAGACAAGGCGCCCGTTGAATATGTTCTGCATGACCCCAAACGTAAAAACGAATCGGGGGAGATGAACCTTATTGGGGAGTACCAGACAGGTGATTCATTTGTAGTGAACTACACGTGGTCAGTCACCAAGCATCACGCTGACAAAATCACGTTTCTCAATAGAAACATCCACCTTCTTTTGAGGGCTTGTTTAGAGTTCTTCGCGTTTGAGGGACTGAGCTCCGATTACGAGAAATCTACAATGGAGAGATTTTCGGATGATATGGTCCGGGAGATGCTGGGTGTAACACAAGCACCTTCCAAGCGCAAGTAGCAAGCTTCGGGACGGAGAGAGAAGTGACATTTGGTTGTTCCTATGCTTTCGTTGTCTAGTTCCCGAACTGTGTGTGTGTGTGTGTGTGTGCATTGTTTCTGTTCGAAATGTATCCATGCATTGCATACACATGTCTAAATTTTCAATGCAGGAGATGTATAGTATGTTTGTGTCCTTGGGAAGGGGGGTACCTCTTGAGACACGATGTCCAAAAGCGAGCTGGGGCAAGCAGAAGGCTTTTCTCCAATTGTGTGCGCAAGGCAAGGGGGAGGGGTTTCTTGCGTACCGCTTGACACACTTCCGGGTCAAGTGTGGAAATTGCGGTCGCAAAGTCTGAGCGTCGGCGAGACCAAAACAACGTCCTTGCAAGTATTTAGAAAGGCAAGCGCAGAAATCGAAGTGTCGTTCGGGTCAAACTTTACCTTGACTACTTCGGACCTGAATAAGGCCTTGGTGGCTGCGAGGGAAGCCCGCGGAATTCCTAAATACGTGGCATGCAGTTGCGCTGATAAGGTAACATCCCTGGCGGTGTCGTACAATGACTTGGGTTCTACAGGGGCAACATGGTCTTGGGTTGTTGCATTTTCCATTGCGGAGATAGAATGGGGGAGCCCCTGCACCTGGACATCCCTGGCCACCGTGTCGTGGGATGTCGCCGACTCGCTCCTTTCTACCTTCTTGAGCCTCGCGTTTGGCATCGAACCCCCATCTTTGAGGCATGGTATTCGACGATCCACACGCCCACTCCGCGAACATTCCGAGTCTTCCGATGCGATGAAGCAGCGTTTTCTTTCCGCACTGCAGGAAATTTTTGTGGTTGGCGCTGCCGATTGGACTCCCGCGCCGCATCTTGTGGGCGGGGACAAAACAATCTCCTTGACACTGTCCACAGAAAATAAGGGAGATTTCTTTGTAGAATTGGATTGTACCAGCGGAAGTGTTCAAGCGTACCATTTGCATGGCGCCAAGTTGGTTCAATTGGAGGTCGGGGTCCCTAAATTGAAGTCTCTTGTCGAAGGGGAAGGCAGCAACTTTGTCGGCTTATCTGTGCATCAGTGCTTTGAGTTTCCTGCCTCTATGTTTGCGCAACGTGGCTTTGACTGGGAAGCAGACGTCGCTGGTGCCTCCCTGCGATTCTCCGTGGCGATATCTGCCCTGAAAGCCAAGATGCTTTCCACGCAGCGGCGGGTCCGAGAAACAATCATGGACACCGTTAACACCCCACTTACCGTTGCGGAGGTCGCCAATGCCTTTTTGTCGCTGAAATTGCCCAGGCCCGGCATTTTGACCGTGAAATTGTATGGGCAATGTCTCGAAATGGCACAAGGCACAGACGAGGCTGAGTCTTTGTTGGAAATGAACAAGACTTTTCTTGGAAAAGGGAAGCAAGCGGTTCTGGACATCGTTATCTCCTCCTTAATATCCCTTCCAGAACCTGTTCGAGCCTCGAGCCTCAACAAGTTTCTGGGACAGAAGGCCGGCCTTATGGACGAACTTGTTGGGGTCGTAAACGTAGAATGGTTCTCGAGTGAGGCGGACCCACGCGATGCCCCAACCCTGTCCCTTCTACCAGTTGGAGGTGGCAACGTGAAAGTAGTAACAGGCTCGGAATACGTTTCAGTGTGGCCTCGAAAAGACCTGACGCGCGCACTTGCCGTGATTATGAATCCAGATGGAGTCAGAACACCCTCCAAGGCGCAAGAAGTCTTGAAAACCTTTACATCCAAACTTGATGTGCATGGGACATTAGGCAGCTCTGCCAAAATATGGGCAATGTTGTCCAGGAGAGATCAACCGGATGATCATTTTGTACAGGTCGTGTCAGAGTGCGCAAAGGCCTGTCTTGGTTCCGAGGTAGGGTTTGTCGCTTTGGAGTCCATGGGAGACCGTATGTACGAGCACATGGGGACCATCACCTGTGAAGACAGGTCGCGTTTGGTAGGCATGCACAGAGAAATGGAGCTACGTCCCAAGGAAGTTGCAGCCATATTGCGAGTGTATGACCTTGAAAATGTTCGTCATACTTTGACGCCCGTCGTGCACAAAACCTATCTCCTGGATGTTATGGAGGGGGGCCTCTCGGTGTCAGAAATCGTGCTGAACGCTTACGTGCGGCTTGTTGCTGCTTGTTGCAACATAGTATCGAATAGGTGTGAACCACCGGTGTACATGAACTTCTGCGATTGCCCCAGTCCCAGCACCATCGACAAGAAAGCCCTTGTAAGGTTATGCCTGAATGTAGACGAGGCCGCATTGTCCTCGGTGTCAAAACACCTTGCGGGTCTGTGTTTCTTTTGGCAATGTGCCACCCAACTTTGCAAGAAGGACTTCGCCGAGGGTGTTTTGCACACTGTTTTTGCGTCCCAATTCCCGGCCTGGAAAATGGTGCACCCCGAATTCGTGGTTCAAGCGACGGACAATTGGATGCAGGGAATGGTTGATAGACTTTTCTTCAACTTGACGAAACTCCCAATACACAACGCTGGCGCTGGCGCTGGCGCTGGCGCTGGCGCTGGGACTGGCGCTAGGACTGGCGCTGGCGCTGGCGTGGGTGTCATTGTTCGTGGATACATTGAAGTTGCCGCACGTATCGCTGGAATTGACGGTGACCGCGTACCTGAAATCTTTCCGTGGCCAGTCCCCGGGGAAAGTTTGGCATACAAAAGACATATAATATTTTTATTGGCAAAGCCCCCGCTCCATGGACTAGAGGGTGTACGGTCTCCCCTAAGGGGTTAAATTTTAAAATGTGCATGGACGGTTTACATTTATCAAAGAAGAAGGGGGGGGGAGGGAGGGAG
>Ga0164294_10004246_pt1 | contig 12545 bp, 9 predicted proteins | sample GEODES005metaG_FD_111479 | JGI IMG/M metagenome (GOLD analysis project Ga0164294, IMG submission 111479) | Oligotrophic lake water microbial communities from Sparkling Lake, Wisconsin, USA - GEODES005 metaG | ecosystem: Environmental > Aquatic > Freshwater > Lake | place: USA: Sparkling Lake... | reverse complement strand
CTAAATAAACGGGACAGTGGTCGCTGTGTTTTATATCATGATAGATTTCAGCGTCAACAATATTGTTTTCAAGGGTATCTGTAACATTGATATAGTCTATTCTCCAACCTTTATTATTCAGCCTTACACTGGGAAAGCGTTGACTCCACCACGAATAGCGATGAGCTTCTTGATGAATCTTCCTAAAGGTATCAATCCAACCAGCTGCAAAAAAGTCATCCATCCATGAACGTTCTTCTGGTAAAAAGCCAGTTGACTTTTTATTTCCTTTCGGATCATGGATGTCAATTTCTTTGTGGGCAATGTTATAATCTCCGCAAAGTATAATTTTCTTATGTGTTGCTTTTAGTGTATTTTGATAGTTCAACATTTCTGTCAGCCATTCCATTTTAAAACCTTGTCTTTCGTCTCCAGAGGTTCCTGAAGGGAAATATGCGTTAATAAGTAAAATGTCGCCTAATTGGAGCTGTATTACACGCCCTTCATCGTCACTAGCCCCATGCCCATTTCCTTTTATTACATTGTCTGGTTTTATTTTTGTAAAAACTGCTACCCCGCTATAACCTTTTTTTGAAGCGCTGAACCAATAATCGTGGAATCCTAAATCCCTAATTGCTGCTAAGTCGATATCGTTTTCAGTAGCTTTTGTTTCTTGTAAGCATATTATGTCTGCAGGATCTGTTTTGAGCCAATCAATGAATCCTTTTTTTATAGCTGCTCTAATTCCGTTGACGTTATATGAAATTATGCGCATTATATATGAAAAATGAAAAATGAAAAATGAAAAATGAAAAATGAAAAATGAAGAATGGGGAATACAAATGAAGACTTAAAAATAGGGAATATAAATGAAGAATGAAGAATGAAAAATACGCGGGCTGTTAGATTCTTCATTTTTCATTTTTCATTCTTCATTTGTAATTTGTATTCTCACTCCAATATCGGCCTCAGCCATTTCACTGCTTCATCATGGCTCATGCCCTTGCGTTCAGCGTAGTTATTCAATTGGTCTTTTTCAATTTTACCTACTCCAAAGTATTTGGCATCAGGATGAGAAAAATACCAGCCGCAGACGGAAGAAGCTGGGAACATCGCCAATGACTCTGTAAGCTCAATCCCAATACCATTTGTGGCATCTAACAGATGGAATAACTTATTTTTCTCAGTGTGGTCTGGACAAGCTGGGTAACCGGGAGCAGGTCGAATTCCTGAATAGGTTTCCTTTATAAGGTCTTCGCTAGTTAGTTTTTCATCTGTCGAATAACCCCAATAAGTCGTTCTTACCTGTAAATGAAGGAATTCAGCCAATGCCTCTGCTAGTCTATCAGCCAACGCTTGCAACATGATTTTGCTGTAATCATCTAAGTCTGCTTCAAATCGTTTTATGTGTGTTTCAATGCCTTTAATTGTTACTGCAAAAGCTCCAATGTAATCTTGATTGTCAAACGATGACGGGGCAATGAAATCAGCGAGTGAAAGGTTTGGTTGTCCACTTGCTTTTTTCATTTGCTGACGAAGAAACTCCAATTCTATTTCTTCTTTTCTTTCTTCATCTAGTAAGGTTACAGTGTCTTTCTCATTGCTGTTTGCTGGCCAAAAGCCGAGCACTGCATGCGCAGAAAGCCAATTTTCTGAGACCATTCTACTCAGCATTTTTTGGGCATCCTCATGAAGTTTGGTAGCTTCCTTGCCTACCACTTCATCGCTTAAGATTCCAGGGTATTTCCCATGCATCTCCCAAGCAATAAAAAATGGTGTCCAATCAATGAACGGTATCAATGATTCAATAGAAATATTTTCAACAATCTTTTTTCCAGTGAATGTAGGTTTGATAAATTCAGTATTGTTCCAATCTATGTTGAATTTATTCTTCACTGCATTATCGTACGAAAGATATTCTTTTGATTTCTTTTTATTTTCAAATTCGATTTTTAACTTCTCATACGCTTCAAATGTGCCGGCGAGGAAATCATCTTTTAGTTGATTGAGCAGCGATCCAGCTACGGATACACTTCTTGATGCATCGAGCACATGTACCACTCCATTGTCGTACTGAGGTGCAATTCTTATGGCAGTATGCATCCGCGATGTAGTGGCACCTCCAATCAACAAAGGTTGCTTCATGTTTCTTCGCTTCATTTCTGAGGCTACATGCACCATTTCATCCAATGATGGCGTTATCAGTCCACTTAAACCTATGATATCAACGTTTTGTTTTTGTGCTTCATCTAATATCCTGTCTGCTGAAACCATCACACCTAGGTCTATAATCTCATATCCATTGCATCCCAACACAACACCTACGATGTTCTTGCCAATGTCATGCACATCGCCTTTTACTGTTGCGAGTAATATTTTTCCTGCTGATGATGCTTTTTGTTTTTCTGCTTCAATGTAGGGTGTTAAAACTGCAACACTTTTTTTCATGACACGGGCACTTTTTACTACCTGGGGTAAAAACATTTTTCCTACTCCAAATAAATCTCCTACGGTGTTCATGCCGTCCATGAGTGGACCTTCAATAACATCAAGTGGTCGAGGATAATTAAGCCTGGCTTCCTCGGTGTCTGCGTCTATGTATTCTGTTATCCCGTTAACAAGGGCATGTCTCAGCCTTTCTTCAACGGTGTTATTCCTCCATTTTTCATCTTTCTCCTGAACCTTGCCTTTTGCTTTTACCGTTTCGGCATAGACAATCAGTTTTTCTGTAGCTTGGTTTTCATCATTTTTCCTGTTCAGAATTACATCTTCACACAGTTCTCTCAGTGTAGCTTCAATTTGATCATATACCACTAATTGCCCTGCATTTACGATTCCCATATCCATGCCTGCTTTAACAGCATGAAATAGAAATACAGAATGCATTGCTTCTCTTACGTGGTCATTCCCGCGGAAAGAAAATGATAGGTTGCTTACACCGCCGGAAATTTTTACCAACGGGAATTTGTTTTTGATAACACGGGTTGCTTCGATGAAATCTACACCGTAATTGTTATGCTCTTCAAGGCCTGTTGCTACTGCAAATACGTTGAGGTCGAATATAATGTCTGATGCAGGAAATCCAACCACTTCTGTAAGAATTTGGTAAGCTCTTTCTGCTATTTTAACGCGTCTTTCAAGTGTATCTGCTTGTCCATTTTCATCAAAAGCCATTATAACTACTGCTGCTCCAAAACTTCTGCAAATAATAGCCTGTTGGATGAATTTTTCTTCCCCTTCTTTGAGTGAAATTGAATTGACTACACATTTTCCTTGAACACATTTCAATCCTGCTTCAATGATAGAAAATTTAGAGGAGTCTATCATGATGGGTATCTTGGCGATATCTGGCTCACTTTGAAGTAGGTTCAGGTATGTTACCATTGCTTTTTCCCCATCAAGCAGGGCATCATCCATGTTCACGTCTAGAATCTGTGCCCCACTTTCAACTTGTTGTCTGGCGATTGACAAAGCTTCTTCGTATTGTTCATCTCTGATGAGGCGTGCAAATTTTTTAGAACCTGTTACATTGGTTCTTTCACCAACATTCACAAAATTTGTTTCTGGTCTAATAACCAGTGGCTCTAATCCTGCAAGCCTCATATAAGGTTTAATGTGTAAAGTAGATGCCATGTTTATGCGTTTGATTCTGTGCTCAATGTTGTTTCAAGAACCGGTAGGTTTCTTGGGTTTATTTTCTTTACATGGTCTGCGATGTGTTGTATATGATCAGGGGTTGTTCCGCAGCATCCGCCAACAATATTTACAAAACCATGGTTGGCCCAATCTTCTATGAAATGGGCTGTTTGTGCTGGCTCCTCATCATATTCTCCCATTGCATTTGGCAATCCAGCATTGGGATAGGCGGATGTGTAACAAGAAGCAATTTGAGAAAGTTCTTCAATGTGTGATCTCATCTGATCAGCACCCAGCGCGCAATTCAGACCGATGCTGAGTGGATTTGCGTGTTGAACACTTGTGTAAAATGCTTCTAATGTTTGCCCACTCAATGTTCTGCCTGATGCATCAGTAATGGTTCCACTGATCATCAAGGGAAGTTCTTTCATTTGATGGTCTCTGAAGAATTTTTTTACTGCATAGATGGCTGCTTTTGCATTTAGGGTGTCGAATATGGTTTCAATGAGCAGTATGTCAACGCCTCCTTCAACCAATGCCTTCACCTGATCATAGTAAGCTTCGGCTACTTCATCAAAGCTAATCGACCTAAAACCAGGATTGTTTACGTCTGGAGAAAGTGAAAGGGTCTTGTTCATAGGGCCAATGGCTCCCGCAACAAATGGTCCACCTTCCGCTGCTTTTTCAGGATATTTTTGTTGAAATTCTGTTACAGCATTTCTCGCACATTTTGCTGCAGCCAAGTTGATTTCATAAGCATGCATGCTCATGTTATAATCAGCCATCGAAACAGATTGGGCATTGAAAGTATTGGTTTCAATGATGTCTGCACCAGCTTCTAAATATTGCAAATGAATATTTTTGATGATGTCTGGTTGCGTTATTGACAACAAGTCATTGTTGCCTTTAACATCAGATGGCCAATCTGAAAAGCGTGTTCCCCTGTAATCTGATTCATTGAGTTTATGGCGTTGTATCATGGTGCCCATTGCGCCATCAATCACCAAAATTCTTTCTTTTAATAGAGCGTATATATCTTTCATATTGATTAAGAAATGCAAAGGTAAGAAGAATGAAGAATGAAATATGAAGAATGAAAAATCAACTGAATGATGATTTGGAATGATTTTTTAATCTATTGATAATCATCATTGAATGTAGCTGTCAACCGGTAACCTGTTGCGAATACTTTTGGCTAAAGTCATTTCATCCGCATATTCTAATTCACCTCCAAATGCAATCCCACGCGCTATTGTGGTGAATTTTAAAGAACTGTTGTTCAGCTTTTTTCGAATGTAATAGATGGTGGTATCTCCTTGAATGGTTGGATTGAGTGCGAATACAATTTCTTTGATTTCACCAGTTAACATCCTGCTGATTAATGGTTCAATGGTGAGTTGGTCTGGTCCAATTCCATCTAGTGGTGAAATGACACCTCCAAGAACATGATAGGTTCCACTGTATTGTTCTGTTGTTTCAATGGCTATTACATCTCTGATGTTTTCTACCACACAAACGATGTCTTTTTTTCTACCTGGATTGCTGCAAATTGAGCATAGTTCATTGTCTGATATGTTATAGCAACAACTGCAGAATTTAATGTCTTCGCGCATATGAGAAATGATATCGCTAAATTGTTGTACATCTTTCTTTTCTTGTTTCAGCAAGTGAAGCACCAAACGCAATGCAGTTTTTTTCCCAATCCCCGGGAGCCTGGAAAATTCCTTTACAGCAGATTCTAACAGTTGGGAGGATAGTTGCATTTGGCGAAATTAGCACAAAATGAAGAATGAAGAATGAAAAATGGCCTTCGACAAGCTCAGGCACCGAATACAGTATGAAGGTTGAGTTGTTGAGGCGTTGAGTTGTTTAGAATGTTTAGATGTTTAGTTTTCTAGTGATAGGTCTATGCTCAATTCATTGTCCCAGTTTGGTCTAATTTGCAAGGTCTGTTTTCTTGAAATCAGTCTCTCTGGTTGCCTTTTTTTCCAATAATCGCCTGTATCCCATTTCCCATTGTTATTCAAATCGTATAATATTTCAATGGTATATTCTCCCGGTTCAATCAATTTAAAACGGTATCTTTTTTGTTCAAGTTTTTGTTTTAAAAAAACCTTGCTTTCTTTTTTTAAGAATATAATTGGGTGTACTGTGGAGTCTATCTTTTCTAATTTGATGTCTAGGCTGCCATATTCAGATTCTTTTTTTGTTGCAAAAGAAAGGGTATCTGTTTTGATAGTTTTACGGTCCAATGTGTCTGTTGCAAAATCTTTTTCTATAATCAGGTTGTAATCAGTATTTTCTGTCCATTTGGTAGCAAATACCAACCGTTTCCCAGTGGTATCTAGTTCAATTGTATAATTGATGGTGCGTCCGAAATCTTTGTTTGTTAGCCTTATTTTACTTGTATCATATTTCTTTAGTGGGTGTTCAGACACCAATGTTAGGCTGCTAAGTAAGTCTTGTTTATTTCCTTCCAATGAATTTGAAAGCCTGAGTCTTTTGTCTTCAGCCTTTTTGCTATCGGCTTTAGGTGCTGATGGCTTGGGTTTTGGTACAATCTCTCTTTCTTCTTCAAAAGCGTACAAGGTGAATGCTGTATCAATACCAATAATGATGGGTTTGTTCAAAAATGCAATCATTTCCCCTTGCTGATCATATTTTTTCATGCCATCCGCATCTTTCAACGCAAATAAATTATACTTGCCGGGCTTGATGAATTTGAAAGTAAAGCTGCCATCTCCCTTTAGCCTTGTATAATATCGAGGTATTTCCTTTGCAACGGCGGAATCATCTAAGTTTTGTTGTAAAACCGCTATCAATGTTGAATCAATTTTTCCAGTTTCAGCTATCAATACCCTTCCTATGATAAATCCCGTGTCAATATAACTGCCTGTTGAAAAAGTGTAGGTAAAGTCTTTCAAAATATTGTTTTCATTGATATCTCGAATCGCTTCCGTGAAATTGATGCTATAAGTGGTGTTTGCTTCAAGCGTATCTTTTATTTTGATGGTTACATTTTTTAGTTTTCCAATTGCCTCAGGACTTTTTTTAGGGGTAGGGGAAAACACAAGCTTCTCGAATGGGTTGTCTAAATTAATGTATTCATCAAAAGTGAGGACAATCTTATTCCCTTTAAAATTGACAGCGCTTTGGATAGGCAATGCTGTAACGAGTTTGGGGGGAAGCGAATCCCTGGGCCCACCAGTTGGTGGAATCTGCTGTCCGCAACTTGAAAAAAATAAAATTCCCGCGATAAGAATCACAACCTGAAGGGGGATATAGTTGAATATATGTTTCATGAAGAATACAAAGTTAAATGATTATCATTTTTTATGATGAGCTTATTTGTGCTTCGAAATGATCTCTCTAAACAAATCTTTTCCCAAAATTCGGTTAGGTTACACAACTATTTCTTCTCTAAAGCATTACTGTAAGTAGGTTGTTGATTTGATTTTATACAATCCAAGAAAATTTTCATAAAAGCAGTAAACTAAAAAAATATGTCTGTACACAAATTTCAACGAACACAATTTGTTCCTGTCACACTTGATGTGGCATGGGATTTTTTTTCGCATCCTAAGAACTTAGCAGTGATGACGCCTGAATACCTCAATTTAAAGTTTACAAATGAGTTATATGGGGATGAAATGTATTCTGGACAGGTTATGACGTACAATGTTAGGCCAGTTTTGGGGATACCGATGTTTTGGATGACGGAAATTACCCATGTTGTTCCTAAAAAGTTTTTTGTTGATGAACAGCGATTTGGACCATATGCAATGTGGCATCACCAGCATCATTTTAAGGAAGTGGAAGGTGGTATTGAAATGGTAGATTTGATACATTACAAGGCTCCAATGGGATTTCTGGGTGATATTGCAAATTTGATTTTTATCAAGAAACAGTTGGAAGGGATATTTGAATTCAGAAAAGCCAAGGTGAAGGAGATATTTGGTTGATATCAACATACTAAAAAGGGTGAAAAGAAAAAGCTTTGCGTGCTTCCCCTTTTCACCCTTTACTGTCAATTAAAAATCTTTTTGTTAGCCTGGCATTCTTGAGATATACTTCTCAATTTGCTTTATTTGATCTACTACCTGTTGAGTAGTTGCTTTTTGTGCTTTTGCTTTTCTGAAAAAATCTTTTGCTGAGCGGAATGCTCTTTTTTGCATCATGATTTGGCACATTTGTAGGTTTGCCAAAGCAGCACTTTCTTTGTCAGCAATACCTGCTTTAAGCGCTTGCCTGATTAAACTTTCTCCTTCCTTCATATTCCCTTTTTGCATCGCCATCATGCCCAGTTGAAGTTTATTTGCACCTTCTGCTTCCTTCATGGGGGAGCCAAGTGACAAACTTTTTTTCATGTGCTTTTCAGCTGAATCAAAGTCTTGCTTCGTCATGGCAATATTCCCTTTCAGTGTGTAATAAACTGATTGGATTGGCTTATAAAGCAAATTGGGATACTTGATTCCATTTAAGATTTTTTCTGCACCTTCAAAATTACCATCTTCCAAAAATTCTTGTATAAGACGCAACGGTCCGATGAAAAAATGTGTAAAAATGCAGAGCACTGCTATGATGTAAAGTGCTAATGAAGGCCAGAAACCGCTGAAAATGGTAACTAAAATAGCTCCAATTAAACAGACAATGCCTAGAGGAAGTCTGTATTTGATGAATATATTATAGAATTTCATGGATGCAAAGATAAGGAAGTTTGATACTCAGTTTTGGTATGAAATTACAGTGTTGATCGATTGATTTGTATATTTTTTCGAAAATTAAACTCAATCTTCAAAGCAATCAACATTAATTAATTGATTCATCCAAGGTACTACTTGGCATTATTTACTTCAATCCAATAACCGTCAGGGTCTTTTAAAAATACTTGAAGAACTCCATCAACACGGGTTGTAATTTTGTTGGGATTGCCTTTTGCATCAACCCAAGTGATAGATTTATTTTCCAATAATTTGGTAAACCCAATCACATCAGGGGTATTAAAACAGAGATGATTGTTTTGAAAATATTCTTTTTCTTTTTCTGCCCCTTGGATGATATGCATTTGCCGGCCAAATCCAATATCAAGCCAAATATGTCTTCCGTCGTGAAAAGGTTCGGGGATGGTATCTAGTCCTATGACTTGGGTGTAAAATTCACCTGTACGTTTTAAATCGGTAACATAAATAGCAGCATGGTTGAAGGTGAATTTTGGTTTTGCTTGTGCTTTGCTCAAAAATGGAACAGAAACAAGCAGTATAAAAATCAAATATTGTTTTCTAAACATGGTTTTTAATTTAGGGCTTTAGTTTTTAAGTAGAATGTTTTCAGCTTCTACATCTTTGTATTCTTTCACAAGTTTTAGCAGTTCTGCTTTCAATTCTGTTGTAATTTTTTCATATCCTGGTTTCCCAAATAAGTTGTTCATCTCTGTATTATCCTTTTCAAGATCATACAATTCCCATGCATCAAAAGGACCATAAAATCTGATGAGTTTATACCTACTTGTTCTCACTCCGAAATGTGCTGGAACCTTGTGTGGTTGTGGATATTCATAATAATGATAGTACATGGACTTTCTCCAATTCTTATCTGATTTGTTGGTTAGCAACCTGCTTGCAAAGCTCTTTCCTTGGATATCAGTTGGAATTTTTACTCCTGCCATGTCCAGCAGCGTTGGCGTGAAATCAATATTTACAACCATGTCTTCTACACGTGTATTGGGTTTTATTTTTTCAGGATATTTTATCACAAAAGGAGTACGCAAACTTTCCTCATACATAAAACGTTTGTCGAACCACCCATGCTCTCCCATGTAAAATCCTTGGTCTGAGGTGTAAACAACAATCGTGTTTTTAGCCAATCCCGTTGAGTCGAGGTATTTCAAAATCCTTCCAATATTTCTATCAAGCGCCCTTGCGGTTGACAGGTAATCTTTTAAATAGCGTTGATACTTCCATTTAATCAATGCAGCAGAATCGTTCTTCACTTTATTGTATTCAATTTCTGCTTGGTCGAAATATTTTTTGTAGGCTGCTTTTTCAGCAGTGTTTAATCTGCCAAACATGCCTGGTTTTGAATAATTTACTCCAATCTTCAAGTCGTCACCGATAGTCATTGTTTTATCAACGGTCATGTCTTGTTCCAATGCTGCCCTTCTGTTTTTGTAGTCATCATAAAAGTTAGCCGGCATTGGAAATTCTACATTTTCAAAAGCACCTAGGTCTTCAACAGCTGGCATCCAGTTTCTGTGTGTCGCCTTCTCTCCAATAACCATGAAGAATGGTTTTGTTGTATCTCTTTTGTCGAGCCATCCCAAAGAAAGGTCGCTTATTACATTCGTAACATAGCCTTGGTGACGGACTGTATCGTTTTTCATGTTGATGAAATCAGGCTGAAAATAGTGTCCTTGATCTGGGAGGATTGTCCAATAATCAAATCCTTGTGGGAGCGTAACCAAATGCCATTTTCCAATCCAAGCTGTTTGGTAATTATTAGCACTTAATAATTTCTGAACTTGTTGCTGAGATCCATCAAATTTACGTTTTGGGGAATTGTCTTTTAGCCCGTTGAGGTGGCTGTATTTACCGGTAAGCAGCACAGCCCTGCTTGGAGCACATATTGAGTTGGTAACAAACGTATTTTTGAGGATGGCGCCTTCTTTTGCAATACGGTCAATATTGGGTGTTTGCATCAATGAACTTCCATAGGCACTGATGGTTTGTTGTGTATGGTCATCAGAGAAAATCACCAATATGTTGGGACGATCTTGCGCAAAAGTATTTGAATGAAGAATGAAGAATGAAAAATGAAGAATGAAAACTGGGAGTACAAAAAAATTAGCAAAGAGATTCTTCGAGCTTTTGAATGTTTTTTTTGGCATGGCAAATGATTGTGTCTAAAAATAATGAAAATTATCAATAGCCTGGGGTTTAAACACCAGGCTGTTGATAATAATGGCTATCCCTCCTGTCATCTTGAATGTGTTATAGGGCGACCCTAAAAAAAGGTTATAACGTATTGTGAGTAGAAAAAATGTGCTGTTGAAGCAATAATCACAAGACTCCCCTCCTGTCCAGGTGTTTCATCCAGACCGAGCGAAGCGAGTGTCGGGAAGGGGAGTCTTTGTGGGGAAAAACCTGCATTTTAACATGATGATTTTCAATGAATTACAAAGACGACATTATAAGCTCAGCGAAGGAACAAGCGCAGCGAGAGGCATCTTGTCATCCTGAGCTCTGCGAGGGAACTCCCCTGAGCATCGCGCAGGCCCTACCTCAAAAACTTCTCTAAAAACACAGTTGCATAGCGCCTACCCAGCTCTCTTTGTCCTTCGCTGTTGAAATGCAAGTTGTCTCCTTTGTGGTCTAAGCCCTTTGTTTCAACAACCGCAGATCGTTTATCCTTGGTGGCATATTGATGCATCACTCCATTTATTTTCATAAACTGCTCATTCACAGTCTTGGAAAAGTAGCCTAATTCACCCATGATAATAGGTAATTTCTTTTGCCCAACTTCTGTTCTCATTTTTGTAAACAACGTCTTAAGGTTTTCAGCATAAACCGGAATGCCATTCGCATTGGCATCAGCCTCGCCTTGGTGCCAAAGGATTCCTTTGACTGTTCCGTATTTTTTTGCAATTTCAACTTTATCCTTAAAATTGCTCCACAATGGAACCCCACGGTGTACAGAATCATCAATCCATTTTCTGATTGAACTTCCCCCAACGGCTGTTGGTATCAACAAAATTGTTACGTCTTTTGGTATAGATAAAAGCATGGTTCTTGCAAACGACAGCCCACAATCTAAACCAGCCATCTTTGGCTCATAAAAATGAAGTGGTTCCTTCGCCAACACTATTTCTCCGTTTTCGTTTATGGTTTGTATACGTTGATTGGTTATTGTATCACCATTAGATGGATTGAAATCAATTGCTCCTCGACCCGCCATATTCGATTGCCCCGCCAAAATATAAACCCATGTTTTGTCCTTTTTTTGCGCGAATGAAAAAAAAGTAATTGTTGAAAAAAGCAATATAAGAATGTAATTTTTCATGATTTATTAGAAAGATTGATTTGTAATTGAGCCTATATTTTTTAAAGTTAAAACGATTTTTTAATGTTTGGGTATTTAAAGGCTTGAGTTCCTTCGCTTCGCTCTGGGGAGTTCCTTTGTTGCTTTCAGGTGAGTTCCTTCGCTGCGCTCAGGATGACAGATCGGGATACGGTTATTGAGAATGAAAAGGATAACTTGTTTTTGAAGTTACCTCCTTTTTTTATTGGTGGCTGAGCCTGTCGAAGCCATAGCGGACAAAGGGGTTGCTTCCGAAGCAGAGAGTAACCTTCCGCGGTGGCTGAGCCTGCCGAAGCCATAGCGGACAAATAAAGGAATTGCCATCGAGCGATTCATCGCAGCGTTCAGGGGAGTTCCATCCATAACCGAAAACGTTTTCGAAATTATTCATCCATAGTTTTTACCCCATTTTTTACTAAAACGATTTAAATCATTTAAATTTATAAATGCTTATTGAAAACCCTCCGTTTTCAATAAATATGTATTTTCATTTAAAACATCTTGCCATGAAAAAAATATCAAAACTCCATCTAACACTGGCTCTTCTGTGCCTTTCCTATGCTTCATTCTCTCAATCTTGGGTTGACTCAGTTGATCTCAATGGCAGGGAAGTTTTCATGCCGGCGGATAAATACAAGTGGGATTGGGGACAGGCTACTTTCCTGAATTCATTGATTCATCTCTACAACTCAAAATCCGAAGCGGATAAAAAAACATATTTGGACTATGTGAAAAAAGCGATGGAAACAACTTCCTCCGTTGCCAATGGTAAACACCCCAACGCGGTTGCTTCTGCCCATGGAATCGCTTTTCTGGCGCGCATCACAGGTGATAAAATGTACATCAACAAAGCCAAT
>Ga0164294_10004244_pt1 | contig 12549 bp, 12 predicted proteins | sample GEODES005metaG_FD_111479 | JGI IMG/M metagenome (GOLD analysis project Ga0164294, IMG submission 111479) | Oligotrophic lake water microbial communities from Sparkling Lake, Wisconsin, USA - GEODES005 metaG | ecosystem: Environmental > Aquatic > Freshwater > Lake | place: USA: Sparkling Lake... | reverse complement strand
TACTGGCCATTGGACATACGCTCAAAATCCACGCTCGTGGCGTCAGCGTTAGCCACCGCCCAAGAGCCCTTCATACCGAGTGCTACGTAACTAACCTCATACTTTGTGCCGTTGCCATCGACTGTGATGGTCTGATCGATCATCACATTTGGTCCACCCCCAGATGTGATGGCCTGGGTGGCCAAAATTGTGCCTTCATCGGTTGCAATCGGAGTATTGCGGTTTACGCGGATCTTTCCGATTGGACCATTTTCACCTGCGACGGTGAATCCTGTTGGGACGCCTTCATCATCAAGGCCAGGCCAGTAGGCCTTGGCGCTCTTGACGTATACGCCAGAGACCATAGTTGATGACTTCTTAGCTGGCATTGAAAGGGAGGGAGCAGGTGATGGTGAATCTGTTGAGGCAGATCCAGCTACAGCACCAGAAGAATCATTTGAGTTGACCGTTGGAAGTACGCCTTCACGGCCAGTCATTGAGTTAAAGCCAAGGAAGGCAGTAACTACTAATAGTAAGGAGAGAGCTACCTTTGAAGACTTAGCTGCAAGCTCAGCTGCCTTCTTATAGGTGGTTGAAAGCATGTCGAGGGCGGTAAGACCGCGCTCTTCATCGATAACAAGCTCTGAAAGCACGCGGCGTAGGGATGTGCGAGCGCGAGAGACAGTGTGGCGCACTGCAGATTCCTTGATACCAAGCTCTGCTGCAATCTCTGAAGTTGAACGACCTTCCATCTCCCACATGACGAGCGCTGCGCGCTCAGCAGGGGAAAGGAGAGCCAGAGCCTGGCGGATGATTGCCGCGTCCTCTGCCTGAGTAAGAACTTCTGAGTGATCACCATTTACCTGCCATGCGGCTTCAACTTCAGCCTGGGCATCATCTAGTACTACGAGGTTTGGACGGCGACCTTCCATGCGGAAGTAGTCGATGCAGAGGTTTTCAATGGTGCGGTGCAAATAAGAGAGTGCATGCTCCTGAGATTCGAGCTCAGGGGCTGCAAGCATGAACTTAATGAGTGAGTCTTGGGTGATTTCTTCAGCCTTAGCTGAATCCTTCAATACGCGATTGGCATGTGAGAGAAGCTCTGAACGGTGCTCAGTGTAAAAAGCCCCCAGTTCAGCAACTGTCCATACGCTAAGTGCCACTTGATTGATCCTTCGTTAACCGGTTTTGTCTTGCAGAGCCAACCGTCGCTGCCTCTATCTGCTACTACGAATCCGAGTGTAGTTTGTAGCGGGAAGGGGACAAAACGGACATATCGTCCACAAGGACGGATGCTCATTCTTGGCTCTGAGCGTGAAGGGTGGTGGGATAGCCGAATGGAGAGAATTGATGTTGCCGTAATTGGATCTGGAGCTGTTGGTTTGGCTATTGCACGAGGCCTCCTTGAGCAAGATCCGTCGGTGCAGATTTCAATATTTGAAAAAGAAGGTGTCTTTTCAAGTCATGCAAGTGCGAGAAATTCAGGTGTTCTGCATGCAGGTTTTTACTACTCTCCGGAATCACTGAAGGCACGTTTCTGCCGAGAAGGGCGAGATGAGCTCGAAGCCCTAGCAATTAAAAACTCGATTCCGACTAAGAAAATTGGCAAAGTAGTCGTTGCTCAAAATATAGATGAAGAGGCTAGGTTGGAAACTTTATTGCAGCGGGGAAGTGCAAATGGAGTTGAGCTTGAGAGATTACCTGAATCAGAACTGACCAAATTCGAACCTCTGGCACGGACGAAAGGGTCATTTCTCTGGTCCCCAAATACGACAGTATCAAATCCGGTATTGATAAATGAAGCGCTGAGAAGAGAGCTTGTTTCTAGGAATGTTAAATTCATATCAAACTCTAAGGTTGACTTTAAGAACAACAAGTGGCTCAACAACGATGAAGTTATCTCAGCAAAATATTTTGTGAACGCTGGAGGTGCATGGGCACTTGATCTTGCTCATCAAATGAATCTTGGTTTGCAATTCAGAACAATGCCGTTCTTGGGCCTCTATAAGCAAGTGTCCGCAACTCAGCTGCCAATTCGAACACTTGTTTATCCAGTTCCTCATCCAATTAATCCATTTCTCGGAGTTCACTTCACTTTGACTGTTGATGGATACGTAAAAATTGGGCCTTCTGCGCTTCCGATTATTGGCAAGAATCAGTATTCGTTGTTTTCGCCGGTAAGCTCCCACGAAGTAAGAACATTCGGAAAGAATCTCGTCAGCTTGGCTAAAGGAAGCAAGCATGATCTTTGGTCGATGGTGGAGTACGAGATTCCTAAATTGTTAACATCCAACCTCGTTGGTGCTGCTTCAGAACTTGTACCCAGCGCGAGAGATGTAAAGAAATGGTCGAGAAAGAGTCCTGGCATCCGCGGACAGTTGATCAATTCCAAGAGTGGAGAACTTCTGCAAGATTTCTTAATTGAACATGACCAAAATTCAACTCATGTACTTAACGCAGTTTCACCTGGTTGGACTGCTTCATTGCCATTTGGAAGGCATATAGCTCAATTGGTTTTTGAACGTCTTGATTCCATCTCATAAGCATTTGCCAATTTAAACCCCTCTGGTGTGCCAATATCAATAAATAGACCTTCGAAGTTGTAGGTGAAGAGACCGCCCATAATTTTTGGGATTAAGTGTTTGCTGATGTCATTCTCATTGTGGCTAAGTCTGAGTAAAGGTTCTCTTACTTCAGGCGTAAGTGCGTAAATTGCTGCATTTGCAATTTTGCTTGGCGGATTTACAACTTTTTCGTGAAAATCACGAATAGTTCTGTCCGGATTAAGAAGTAATACGCCACAGCTTTCTGGATTTTGAGTATCAAAAGTTCCTAGAGTTCCGAAATTTCCAACTTCTCGAGAGTTGTGAGCGAAAACAAAATTTGATAGCGGATCTGCAAAGTAATTGTCTGCATGCATCACAATAAAGTCATCATCAGAAAATTCGTCGATGTGCTTCTTAAGGGTTCCGGCGGTACCCAAAAGATCCTCTTCATAACTTGAAGTGATATCAAGCGGAGTGTCGTATTTCTCTAGAAAGTCTTCAATCTGATCAGCCAGGTGGTGGGTATTGATAATTACTTCCGTAATTCCTGAACGAGCTAGTTGTTCTAGACAGAAAGCCAATATCGAGTTTTCACCAACTTTTATTAAGGGCTTTGGTGTCTGTTTGGTAAGACCACCAAGTCTGCTACCAAAGCCCGCAGCAAGCAGCAGTGCTTTCATAGTTGCAGGACTGAGTTAACTGTTTCTTGTGCAATAGGCACATTGCCGAGCCTTCCAACTTGTATTCCCGCTAAAACCGAACCTAAAAGAGCCGCCTCGTAAATGGTTGCCCCAGAAGCAAGCGCCAGACTGGCCCCAGCAAGCATGGAGTCGCCTGCTCCAGAGGTATCAACAGGGTTTTTATTGATTGATGCGATTTCATCAGTAGTCAACATTTGTCCATTGTCATCCCGCGCACTGATTAAAACCCCGTCGCCTCCCATTTTCAAGAGCAGGTTTTTCGAATTCAATTCCTTGCGTAAGCCCTCTGCCACAACCACTAGGCCCGAAGTATTGTCTTTGAGCTCCAAGCGAGCCTCTCGCTCCGTCGCTGAAATCAAATGAATGTTCTTAAATTTGCTTAGATTTCCAATTTGAGATGATGATTGACTATCTGCGCTCACAAATATTTTATGTTGAGATGCGATAGCCAGTATGCGCTCGACTATCTGAGGTGAGAGGACACCATAGGAAAAGTCAGAGAGAATTAGAACATCAAATTTCCCCACCAGTTTTGAGAACTTTTCGATTAATTCTAGCTCCTTCTCGGAGTCCAAGAAATCTTGAGTGAGGTGACTAATCTTCAGGAGAGTTTGAGAACCACTTCTGTACCTCTGCTTTAGTGAAGTTGGTCTTGAAATATCGACCACGCTCAAAGATTCAAGTGCATATTCTGATGCTTTTTCCTGAGCCCATTTTGAAGTCTCATCTTCACCAGTTACGGTAATAAATGTAGTTCTCGCACCTAATGACTTGCAGTGTGCCGCGACAATCCCTGCCCCTCCGAAATACTTTCTGCTATCCACGGGTGTCACGACAACGGTTGGTTCCTCTTGCGACATTCCCAAGGGGTGGCAATTAATGTATTCGTCAATAATCAGATCACCAATTACACATACTCGAAGCTTTGAAAAGTCATTAATTACTTTCAGCAGCCGGTCGGTTGTTATCTTATTTCTAGACATGAAACCTTGAGGCAAAGTTGCTAATTTCTCTACAAACTCTGTGTCGTTGCTTCCGATAAGATCACTTTCAGAATAGAAATTTGCGCCGGAAGTGAACACCAGCTTTCCACCATATGACGAGAGTGTTTTCGACTCGAGATTCTCTGTATTCCTAAATTCATGTCCTTTTATAACAATGTTCGGACGAACATCTAGCAGGACTTTCTCGATATCCCCCTCATACTCAACTACCCTGTCAACATATTCGATATTTCTAAGGATGCTTTCACGCCAGTGAATTTCTTCAGTGGTCAAGCCGGCGATATCAAGAGCAATTACAAGCTTGTGACCGTAATCTGTGGCAGTACGAAATAGGCGCATATGTCCAGCGTGAATAACTCGAAATTTACCTGAGACGAAAACTACATCGGCTTTCTCTTTCATCTCAGTCCTCATCTAATTTCAAAAGTGGGCGTCCTGGTTTTCCAGAGTCCAAGTAAGCCAGACCTATGTTTACTTCGTCAATTGTGAAAGTATCCCCTAGTAATAGCTCCAAATTAGAAGCTGAGTTGGCGATATATTGCCCGATTTTTGCCATCTCTGAATCTGGATTGATGTCTCCTCCCCAGGTGCCAAAAATTCTCTTCCCTTTTATCAAGTCATGGGGATCTAGAGAGATCTTCGACCCAGCTTCAGGATGGCTAGCAAAGACCAAGGTTCCCGAATTACTTAACTTTGCAAATCCTTTTTCAATAGCTTCAACAGTGCCGGAGGCTTCTATGACTAGGTCATAATCGCGTGAGCCTTCTGCTATTTGCGGATTCACATTGATAAAGCCAAGTTGAAGCGCTTGTGCCCTTTTCTCTGAAGAACTTTCAACAATGTCGATGTGAGATTTACCCATTCCTTTCAGAACTAGAGCGGCCGCAGAACCAATTCCACCAAATCCAACTACACATACTTTTTTGACTGTTTCGCTTTGACCATATTTGAGGGCCATTCCCCCACCGGTTAGAAGGGCGCAACCGAAAAGTGCCAGGAATTTTTCACTAAATCCTTTGGGGGCAAGAAAGAGGCGGTTCTCAGAGACCACAGAAAAGTTTGAAAAAGTTGTGATTTTTCCTGAATTTACAACATTCTGATCAGCATCTCTATAGACCGCATTCTCGGCATTAATTCCAATGCCAGCCACCCAAGAGAGAACTACTTGATCGCCTGGTAGACACTTCGTTACACCGTCACCGACTTCCTCAACAACTCCAAACCCTTCATGCCCAAGTAAATGGGGTATCCACTTATCGACGCCGCGCAATCCCTTTTGCTCCATCAACTGACTTCGACAGATTCCGGAGTAATGCATCTTTACAAGTACCTGGCCATACGCGAGCGGGGCATAATCCACATCTTCGACAGAAAGGTCTTCTCCTATATTTCGCAAAATGGCTGCTCTAATTTTATTTGGCACTTGTAAGTCACTCCTGAATTCCCAAAACAATTTTTCGAAGGATCTCGATGCATTGTTGATGATCTGCGGCCGAATCTGATGCAACGGTACTACCTTCTGCTACTCCAATTAGGATTCTGTGTTCAACCCCAGCTTGTTGAGCGGCAGCCATGTCAGATTCGTTGTCGCCAATCATTACGGAATTTGGCAGATTCAAGTCAAATTTTTTTGCTGCCTCGAAAAACATCTCCGGTGAAGGCTTTCGTCTCTCTGGAATCGATACGTGCTTTGATTCAGGATTTTCAGGTGCATGAAAGACGTCATTAATTGCAATTCCTTGACTCCTGAATTCCGAAATCATCCATTGTGTAAGGTTTTGGTATTCAGATTCTGAAAAAAACCCTCGCCCTATCCCACTCTGATTAGTGACAATCACTATGGGCATACCTGCCGATTTTGCTACCAAACAGATTTCAAATATTTCTGGGTAGAACTCAAAATTGGAAATTTCAAATACATAGCCGTGGTTCCTATTTACAACGCCATCTCTATCAAGAAAGAGAGCGGGCACGCCTTCTTTCATTTAGAAAGGGCCCGTAAATGAAGCATCGGGTACGTCTTCCTTAAGAGGAGTCAGTGCTTCGATGAGATCGGCTGGGTCAGGGATTGCGAGTGTCCGCAGAATTGACTGTGCAATTTTTACTGCGGAAACACGATATTGGCCAATAACCCCATGGCTTGTTGGCTCTGGGACATCCGGCAACGAAACCAAGCTTGGCCGACTCAGAAGCTGCGTATCAGATTTCATCAAGGTATTTGCAATGATTTCTTTACCAAATGATGCAATCTCATTCGATGAATCGACTACAAGCAAATTCTTAGTCTTTTCAACTGACATAAGAATTGTTTGCATGTCTAATGGTTTTATTGTTCTCAGATCAATGAGTTCTACAGAGATTCCTATGCCGTTTAGGTAGTTGACTGCCTTTAGAGATTCGATTGACATATATCCTGAGGAAACTACTGTAATTTGTGTACCAGAAGTGCACACGTGAGCCTTGCCGAGTTCAATGGGTTTATCTATCCGAGGATCAACCACATCCACTTGTTGATTATGAATCCAGCGGTCTTCTATGAATATCACGGGGTTCGGATCATTAATCGAGGCTTGAAGAAGTGAGGCAACTTCTGAAGCAAAGGAGGGCATAACTACTTTTAGCCCAGGAATGTGAGCAAACCAAGAATGTAGGTTCTGTGAATGAGTCGGACCTTGCCCCCACCCTCTTCCAGTGATGAGTCTTATCGTTATTGGAACAGAGCTTTGACCACCGAACATAAAGTGCCATTTCGCAGCAGAGTTAACTAATTGATCCATTGCAAGAATAAAGAAATCTAGGCGTTGGTGAACCATCAGAGGCCGAAAACCTGAAATCGCAAGACCTACTCCAACCCCTGTCATGGCATTTTCAGATGTTGGAGTTTCAAGAACCCTTTGTACTCCATATTTCTCAGAGAGACCTAATGTGGTTCCAAAAACTCCTTTTGGATCTGCGACACCAAGTCCTGAAATTAGAAACTTGGGATTCTCTTTGAGATTTCGATCGAGTACTCGGAGTATTTCTGAAGCAGAGTTAGTTTGCATAAACACCTCCGATTACTTGCTCGTACGTTGGAAATGGTGAAGATTCAGCAAAACTAAATGCGGAATCGATTTCCGACCAAATCTCTGACTCCATTAACTCATAATCATGTGTAGAAAGTGAGAGCGATTCTTTGATAGCTTGCAGGAGATCTCTCTCCTTTAATCCTTCTAGTTCATGAATTGGACGATAGCCAAGGTGGTCATCATCATTAGGGCCACAATGCTCCAGTTTGCGGTAGGTGTTTATCTCAATTAGAGAAGGTCCGTTTCCGTCTCGTGTATTTTTAGTTAAGGAGGCTAGTTTTGAATAAGTACCGACAAAATCGGAATCATTGGTAACGTCACAATTAAGTCCGATCGCTTTAGCCAGAGCACAAATCGATCTATCTTCAGGTTGGCGAGGGCTTAAACCGGTATAAACGGAATACAGGTTATTTTCTACAATGAAGACCACAGGTAATTTATGCACAACAGCGAAATTGGCAGATTCATAAAAGGACCCTTCTTCGATGGCTCCGTCACCAAGAAAAATAAAGCTTACAGCGTCTTCTTTGTTGAGTTGCTTTGCAAGTCCGACGCCAACTCCAACTGGAATGCTATTTCCCACAATCGCAGAGGAACCAAGGAATCCCTTCTCAAGATCTATAAGGTGCATAGACCCACCTCGCCCTTTTGAGCAGCCGGTCGCCTTTCCATAAATTTCAGCAATCATCTTTGGCAGATTTCCGCCCATGGCCAGATAGTGAGCGTGTGCGCGATGCGTACTAATCGCTGTGTCGCCAGGTTTCACCACTTGCTGAAAAATGGCACTTGGGATTTCTTGTCCGATAGATAGATGAACCGGACACCGCATATTTCCTTCTGCATATTTATCGGCAATCATTGATTCAACAAGTCGGATTCGCAAGGCAGATTTATAAAGTTGTTGCAGGTCTAATTCTTGATTCATGGAATAAACCAGTAGTAGTGGCCGTCGTAACCGACCTCAGCAAAAAAATCTTTCCACTCATCAACTGACATCATTGTGAGCGCTGTTAAGTTCCAAGCCTCCATGCGTTCTTTTTCTAACTCGTTTCGATATGCATCTACCGTGATGAATGCCCTCCCACCACTCACTCGCTGAATTTCACGAAGTGCCTGAGCGCAATCCTCGCGGTTGAGATTATGAATTGTATTAATTGACATTACGAAATCAAAGGAGTCATCTGCAAACTCAAGTTGGCGCGCGTCTCCGACTCTGACGTTCTCTCGTACGGTTTCAATTGCATTATCGATTGCATATTCTGAAATATCTACCCCATGAATTTCAATTCCCGGTAGAGCATCCTTCAGATCATGAAGAAAAAATCCTTTAGCACACCCAACGTCAAGTACGCGCGATTTATGACTGAGTTCAAAATGCGAAACTAAATCTGGGACTACCGGCTTCCAAAAACGTTCCTGATATGTAAACCCGCCATAGCCGTGATTTCGGTCTCCATCGAAATAGTCAAAATCAAAACGTCGTCCAATTGCCCGAGCCTCTTCGCTTTTAGCTTCTAGTCTTGCCGTTAAGTCCCTCTTAACTTTTGGGTACTTAGAAAGTAAGTCAATTTCAATGCCCATTACTTAGTATCTCCGATATTATTCGCTGTCATCCACTTAACGGTGTACCAGCGATCATTATCCTCTATTTGCCCTGATTCAAGTGAAGCGGCTATTTCGTCTATCGCATTAGCAACAGTCTTTGTTTGCTGATATCCAGTTGAGAGTAATTTACTAGAGTCTTGTCGGTATGAACGCGGGTCGTTTGAAGGTTTAATCTCTATTTCGACACCAAACTTTTTTGCCACTGCCTCCGCAATGCTCATGACACTGATGTTCTCGAAGCCAGCGTTATAGCAACCAGAAGGGAGTCCTGGGTTGTTCAGAAAATGCTCGTAAACTCGAGACATATCCTGAATGTGAATATTCGGTCGCACCTGATCTCCACCTAGGACTGTAACTTTCTTATCCCTGTACGCGTGTATCACAAACATATTTACGACGACATCAAACCGCATTCTTGGCGAAACGCCACAAACTGTCGCTGGACGAATGCAATACACGTCAAAATCACTGGAGTAACTCAGGCACACTCTCTCTGCGGACATTTTGGTCTTGTTATAGGCAGAAATTGGAACCAAATCAAGATCTTCTGTGACTCTTTCTTCTTCTTTCACGCCATAAACACTTCCCGAACTCGCATACATGAAGCTCTTTAAGCTTGATGTTTTCTTGCAAAGATTCAAAAGTTGAGTCGTGTGAAGTACATTGACCTCCCAGGATAAAACAGGGTTCAGCTCCACACTGGGGTCATTTGCAACATTTGCAAGGTGAATTACAGATTCAACTCCAACCAAATCTTCAATGGTAATTTCAGAGAAATGCTTCCTTATTACTACAACATTCTTAAATTCTGGGAGAAAGTTCCCGAACCACTGGGCATCGACAACAATGAGCTCGTGCCCTTGAGACGCTAAATTGGGAACAAGGACAGAACCAACATAACCACATCCGCCCGTGACGAGAATCTTCATTTTTCTACTTCCTGTGAATATATTCGGTTGGCATGTTCCTAAGTTCACTTAAGTTTCTTTCTACCCAGGCGATTGTACGATCAAGTCCTTGATCTAAGTTTATTTGATCGTTCCAGCCTAATTCCGAACGAATCTTTGTTGAATCAAGCTGATAAGCAAAGTCTTTTCCCGGCCTATCGGGCGTGACTTCAACTAGATTGTCGAAGTTAACATTCATTTTAGAAGCAATTTTCTGTACTAAGTCATAGATAGTTATCAATTCATTCGTTGAGATGTGATAAGTCTCTCCGATTTTCCCGGAGGTGACTATCCAATCGAGAGCTTCATTTACATCAGAAATATGAATGAATGATCTGATTGACTTTCCGCCCCCTTGAAGAGGAAGTTTCTTGCCTGTTAGTGCCGAAAGAATGACTCTCGGTACAATTCTATAAAGTTGTTGATGTTCACCATAAACATTTGCAGCCCTCGTGAAGATCACTGGGAAATTGAAGTTTTCATACAAGGTCCTCAAGTGCCAGTCTCCCGAAGCTCTAGAGACGGCATAAGGTGTATTGGGTGCAAAGGCAAAACTTTCCTTTATCCAACCTTCGGTGGAACCATAAACTTCAGGTGTTGTAAAGTGAATAAACTTCTCAATTTCTGTTTCATTTCGTAATCTATTTGCGAACATTGCAAGTGATACAACATTTGCTTGATACCAATCTCCAGGCGAATTCCAACTTTGGCCAACCATGCTCTGAGCGGCAAAATTCACAACAATCTTAACTTTGCTTTTTTGAATCGCCTTGATTACGTGACTTGAATCTTCGTTGACATTCCAAACGAGTTTCTCCTCTGAGAACTTTCCATCCAATCGGGCATCAAATTGCGACAATAGCCGAGGTGAGCGACTTACCGTTAAACAAGATTCCTTCTTCATCGCATGTGCTGCATAGGAATTCCCTGAAAAAGAATGGCTTCCGATTATTGCAATCTTGGTTGTCATAAATTTCTAATCACTTCGGTTAAAACATGACTGACCGTAGAATGAATATCTTCCACCACGCCATAGCTTCCAACTTTCGTTGGTGTATGAATACTAATATCACAAAGATCTTTGAGTCGGCCTCCGTCGAATCCCGTTATTCCAACTGTTAGTACGCCCAATTTTTTAGCTTCTTCTACAGCGTTTATCAGATTAACCGAGTTTCCTGATGCAGAAAAACAAAGGAGAACATCTCCCCGCCTACCAAGTAATTTTATTTGCTGAGAAAATACCGAAGAGAAATCAAGATCGTTGCTTGTAGCAGTCAATACGCCAGGATTATCGACCAATGAAATACATCTAACTGGATTACTTCTTCTGAGTGATCCAACGCCCAAATCTGTCACCATGTGAGCTGCTGTAGTCGCACTCCCGCCATTTCCAATCACATAAAGCGTGTTATTCGTGGTTAAGTTCTTGAGTACAGACGCAAGGTTTACCACTTCAGTTGAAGGGAAAGTGTTAATCGTCGCCTCAAGTTCAAGTAAATATTTACTTACGATTGACATGGTTTCAAGAGAAGTCATGGCACACCTAGTGTCGTTCCCAATTCATCTCTGAAGAAGTTGTGAGAAATAAACTGCCCTCACGATGAGAAGTTGGCAAATCTCCTAGTTTCTCCACTTCACTCCAGTTAGTTTTTTGAGAAAATGCATGGATTCCTAGTCTCTCAAGTTCGGTAAACATATTGCTAGCATTCTCAGATGTGCCAATCTCAAGCATGATGTCCATGGATTTAAAGTCTTCGAACTCTAAAGCAGAAATCAATTTAGTCTCATAACCCTCGACATCCATTTTTACAAAGTCATATTTTTCTCTAGCGACATCTCGTATGGAATCTACTTCAACTTCAAACACATCCAATTCTCCGTAAGGGTTTGCCTTGGCACCCGAAATGTGACTTCCAGTTGTATTTCCCAATACACGGGTAAAATTCAATTTTTCCGAATTTATTCCGATTGCTTTTTGACGAAGTTCATATGACTCTACTGCGTTGTCGTTCATCGTTTGATTAAACAGTGAAACGTGAACTGGGTCGGGTTCATATGCTGTGACTTCAAAGCCAAATTTACTCATAAGCATTGAATGCACGCCGATATTTGCACCAAGATCTAATGTTTTCTTGTACCTCGAGGAATTCAGTTCATACCAAGCGAAAATAATTAATTCATCTAAACCGAAAAGGTGAGCTGAGGTTATAGAACCGAAATCTACATTTCTAATTGAGACTTCACCTGCAGTTCCAAGTTTAAAAACACCGTTTAAGTCATTGAATGCCTGAGTAACGACCGAAGTAAATTTCTGGTTCGAGTCATCCCACCACTGAGTTGTTCGAGAATGTTGAAAGTGATTTCTGGCAATCTCGCCGATGAGGTCAATACTTACAGACATTCAAAATCCTTTAGTTTAGAGTGGATTTAGAATATATGGGTGGGCCTGGTCTTTCTTTTAGACACGTTAGATTCTTACCTTTTCCCAGTATTTCCGCTTATTTCGCGATCTGTGAGCAGTTCATGAATCACTCTTTGTCGCTGTTTCTAATGTAATACGTGCAATAATTGCACCGTGTTGTTAAATAATGAGCTTCGCCTCAAAATTGTGAACTTGGCTACTGGTGCCGGCGAAGGACATATACCCAGCTCTTTTTCCATTGTCGACTTAATTGATCATGTATACGGAAATGTTCTCC
>Ga0164294_10004243_pt1 | contig 12551 bp, 10 predicted proteins | sample GEODES005metaG_FD_111479 | JGI IMG/M metagenome (GOLD analysis project Ga0164294, IMG submission 111479) | Oligotrophic lake water microbial communities from Sparkling Lake, Wisconsin, USA - GEODES005 metaG | ecosystem: Environmental > Aquatic > Freshwater > Lake | place: USA: Sparkling Lake... | reverse complement strand
TGCATTGGGCGGTAATCTTTACACGTTGGAGACGTCGCATAGCCCGGTCTAGTGCGCCTCACTGCTAATGAGGTTAACCCCTAAAGGGTTTCGGAGGTTCAAATCCTCTCGTCTCCGCCAAAATTAAAAAAGTAATAAATGAATTGGGGGGAAGTTGCCTACCTTTAAAGTCGCAATTGTTGGCGCTGGTCCTGCCGGCTACTTCACCGCCCAAGCATTACAAAATGCTCAAACTGAAGAGCTCTCATTTGCTATCGACATGATTGAACGTCTTCCTACGCCATGGGGGTTGGTAAGAAGCGGTGTAGCACCTGATCATCCAAAGATAAAAACAGTTTCAAAGGTTTTTGAAAAGATTGCCAAAGAGCCAAACTTTAGATTATTTGCCAATGTTGAGTTAGGTAAAGATGTTTCGTTAAAAGATTTACGCGATCAGTATGACGCAGTTGTTTTATCAACTGGTGCCTCAAAGGGGCGAAAGTTAGGCATTCCAGGAGAAGAGTTAGTAAACTCATTATCTGCTGCTGATTTTGTTCCTTGGTATAACGCTCATCCAGATTATGTAAATACTGAGGTTGACTTATCTTGTGATACTGCCGTAGTAATTGGTGCTGGAAATGTGGCGATGGATGTGGCAAGAATCTTAGCCATTGATCCCGCCGAGCTAGATCCAACCGATGTAGCAGAACACGCGTTAGTTAAATTAAAAGTTAGCAATATTCGAACAGTGGTTATTTGTGGCCGGCGCGGGCCAGAGCATGCAGCATTTACAGCGCCTGAGCTTCGAGATTTACCAAAACTAGAAAATACTGATGTTTATATTAACGAGAAGCAGATTAATGATGCAAGTAGTCGCATAGAGCAAGCAAGTGATGTTGAGAAGGATTTAAAAAATAATCTTGAAGCAATGAAATTAATTGCCGAGCACTCTAAAAAGGGAGTTAATAGAAAACTTGAGATTAAGTTCTTATCAACACCAATTGAGATTAAAGGTAATAAGAGGGTTGAAGAGGTTTCATTTACAATTAATAAGGTTGAGGACGGAAAGGTAGTTCCTACCAAAGAAACTTTTACCGTTAAAGCTGGACTAGTGATTACAGCAATTGGATATGACGCAGTTGAGTATCCAGGAATTACAATTGACAATGGGCGAATCAATAATATTGCCGGTCACATTGAACATAATATTTACACCACAGGTTGGGCAAAGCGCGGGCCAACTGGTGTTATAGGCACTAATAAGAGTGATTCAAGTGATGTTGTGGATTTGATTATAGAAAATCTAAAGGAACCAAAGGTTTCTGAAGGCATAACAGCACTAATAAAATCAGGACATGAAGTAATTGACCAACTTGCATGGGAAAAAATTAATGCCTCTGAAGTTATTTCTGGTGAAATAGCAGGAAAGCCTCGTGTAAAAGAGGTGGATTGGAAGCGGCTAATAAGTTTGGGTAGGTCTTAATAAATCGCTAGACTTCGCATCGCTTACTACTTTGCGCCCGTAGCTCAACGGATAGAGCATCTGACTACGGATCAGAAGGTTCGGGGTTCGAATCCCTGCGGGCGCACTCTTCATTGACTTGCCTTGGTTTCAATTAGTTTAATTTCATTATCATTAAGTGGTACAACATAGAAACTCAAGATATCTTTTTTTCTATTTATTCCAATAATACTTGAAGTTAAAAATTCAAATTGCATTAAAAATGAAAAAACAATTGTTGGCATACTGCAATGGTATTTTTTAGCGAGTAAAATCAAGTAACTGTATAAAGAATTGTAATTCCCGCTGAGGTATTTAAATGCTGCCCCAGCCGGTAGAGTTGCTCTATAAGTTGGATAAATAACCTTTGGGCCTGCCGTGCGTGCATGGCGAAGTATTCCCCTAATTTTATAAAGCTCACTATGTTTTAAGTTTTTATATGAACCATTAAGAAACCCACCAGCTAGTCCTCTTGCTCCAATAAACGCAATATTGTTTTCATTTAAATAGGGTATTAATTCTTGTTGAGCCTTGCGTTCTATAGGGTTAAAGCTATCTTGAACCGCACTAACTTTCAAATTTGTCAGTGAATTAATATTATCTACTATAATCTTAATTGAATCTAATGAACTATGGGAAATACCAATACTTTTGATTTTTCCTTTTTCGTATAACTCAATGAATGCTGAAATTATCTGTTCTATTTTATTTGGCGGAATTTCGAAATGTGTCATATAGATATCAATATAATCAGTTTTTAGTCGTTTTAATGATTGTTCAGCACTTTTTATGATCGATTTATGTTCTAGTTCAAAATGCTTCGTTAGACCAAATTTTGTCGTAATAATTATTTTATCCCTATTTTTTTTCCTTTGCATCCAGTTTCCAATTATGGATTCAGATTCTCCTCCAATATTTCCTGGGATCCACTCCGAATAATAATCAGATGTATCTATAAAATTGCAAGTTTCGGCAAATTTATCTAACACTCTATTTGCAGCATATTTAGAAACTGAGCCTCCAATAACTGCTCCTCCAAAGCATAATCTCGATACCTTTTTATCTAGTCCAGGTATAAATGCATACTCCAAAGCTATCTCCTTAAAATATCTAAACTAAATTATACATTAATTAAGATTGTCCTAGTAAGAACTGGGTTATATATAAAAAAAGAGATGGCTAGAATTAAACTTACAGACAAAAACAATATAATCTACACAATTAGACACTATGCACTTATAACTTTTAATTTGATTTCTGTCGGAAGTCTACTAGTTACAGCAGAAGAAATACTCTCAAGTAAATACGGATTTCGATAAGCAAAATGTGTTTTAAGGAGCTAAAACTGTAGATTTACTTGCCTACTTCCGATCAGAGGGCTCGGGGTTCAAATCCCTGCGGGCGCACGTCGTGATGAATTATTATTTAATGCTGTACCCCTGTTATTCACCGCAATATAATTTGTCGTAGAAAAGTACTCATCTGACTCAACGTATTTAGAAATCAACAGTGGTTCGTTCTTTGTAACTCTGTAAATTCTGAAATCGTGTTGTTTAAAGAAATACCAAAAGTCTTGAAAAAAAGTTCTAGTATCAATATTGCAGCCTCCAAATTCAAATTGTATGATTGAGATCTTGTCAATCACACTTAATGATCCCATTAAAACATCAAGTTCGTGACCTTCGACATCTATTTTTAACAAATTAGGAATAATTCTATTTACTTCGCAATAGTTATCAATAGTTTCCATTTTAACTTTTTCTTCATGTATCAATTCAACTCCAAAATGCTTAAGGTTTCGTTTAGTTAATGAACTAATCGGACTTCCAGGGTAGTCCGAATACAAAGTTTTGCTAGTAATTTCATTAGAAAATCCAAAAGCTTCAAAATTTACATTCATTTCTATTGTGTAATCTTCTATAAATTTATTTCCTGCTGAGATGCTAGGCTCAAATGCATAAATTACGCAACTAGGGTGCTGTTTTAAGACCTCTTTTGTGTAATTACCGATATTTGCACCAACATCAAAAACAATCAAAGGGTCTAGAGCTAACGTAGCAGTTACATTTTTTTTGTGGGGGGCATAAAATTTTAATGCTGAGTAAACTTCATTACGTGTAGACTCACCTCCAATTCCTTTTCCTTGCATATTTGACATATCTTGCTCAAGAATTGCAGCTAATTCATTGTTTAAAGTAGCAATTAATTTAACTATATCTCGAGAGAATCTTCTCAATATTCTATTCATAAGTCTAGACTAACACTTGATAAGCTTGGCAGATAGAGGATCTGACTTTCTGATTGGGCGTAAGCACAGTCGGAAAGATAGGCAAGTAAAGGTGAGTTTTAGGGAACTAAAAGCTCAGATTTACTGGCCAACTACGGATTAGTAAGTCCTTCTATGGTGGAGGCAGATTTATTTTGGAATATTAAGTGATTTAAACACTATGGAGTCTTTAAATTACTTAGTTAAGAGACTCTAAAACTAGAGGTAATCGCAGATAAAATTAGCACCTAAATATTAATAGGCGACTTTAAATTTTGACTTCTATGAGCAGCGTCTATAACAATTAGACTCCTATAGGCATCATCAATTGTCACTATCTTGCTCAAATCACCTTCGAATAGAGCTGACTGAAAGCTTAAATGTTCAGAAATAATTGGCTCAATTTTTGGGTGATCTATAGTTGTAGCTATTATTGACTTTTCGCCAAGAATAAATTTTAAACCCTCATACCCAACAATAGATTCAGACTGTTTATATAATGTTAACTCAGAAAAAGAGGTATCTATTTTAAGAGAACCAACTTCACCGATAACAATAGTTTCTCTCAGCTTTGATGTTCCTGTCCAGTTTACAGAATTTAGAATTAAAGTACCTTCAGTAGACACGCCTGAGATAATTGCCGTTGTTTCTAAATTTTGTCTTGACCCAGACATCCTTGCGAAAACACTCACATACTCCTGATCAAGCAGAAAGCGACAAGTGTCTACATCGTGAGATGCCAAATCTAAGCTAACTCCAATATCTGGTTTCAATGGCATTAAACCCCATCGCCTAGTATGAACCTCCAGTGGCTTTCCAATAGCACCATCTTTTATAATTTCTCTAGCCTTACTAATAGAGGAGTTATAGCGTTCAATAAACCCAACACCGATTACAGATTTATATTTACTGCTTTTATCCAATAATTGATGGCCGGCACTAACATCAGTAACAAATGGTTTTTCAACCAGTATATTTAGATTGAATTTCATACACGCACTAATATGGTCAAAGTGCATTTTACTCGGCGTGCTGACCGTAATATAATCAATTACATTCTCGCTTTTTAAGGAATCATTTAAATTATTATAAACTACTATTTTACGGCTTTCTTGTAGAGCTTCCCTTCTTGTTATTTGATCTGAATCAATTACAACAATTTTTGAAACATGCTCCATTTTTGCTAAAGCTCTACAGTGTATTTTTCCCATACGACCATAGCCAAAAACTGCAACTGTAATATTTTTCATTTTACTCAATCACTAAAGAGTTTAATAGCCTTGTTATTTTTTTAATTTCTGACAATTTTAGCTTACTATGAACTGGGATAGCTAAAATTTCTTGGCAAAGTGATTCAGTCGCAGGTAATACTAATCCCGACTTATATGGGGATAGTTGGTGTATTGGAACTGGATAGTAAACTCCGGATTCAATACCCATGTTTGCTAAAGTATTTTTAATTTCATCCCTCCTCAATTTAATGCGAACTACATATTGATGGTAAACATGGTTGAAGCCTTCAGGTCTTAACTGTCTAATAAAATATGGAGACAAATTATTTGTGTAATACTCAGCGTTTCTTTTTCGAAGAGCCGTAATTCCCTGAAGTTTTTTAACTTGAGCCACCCCAATAGACGCATGCACATCACTTAATCTCAAGTTCATACCAATAATTTCATGAACATATTTTTCTCTCATACCCTGATTTCTAAAAAGCCTCGCAAAATCAGCATGTTTAGAATCCCGAAAGGTAATTATTCCACCCTCCACAGATGTTATGTTTTTAGTGGGATAAAAGGAATAAACAGTAGCGTCAGCATCCCAGCCAATTTTATTTCCGAAAATTTCTGCCCCATGCGCTTGAGCAGCATCTTCTAAAATTAGTAGTTTGTGCTCTTTTGCTATTTGATAAATATTCGGAAGATTAGCGGGTAAACCGAAAATATGTACCGGTATTATACATTTAGTTCTAGGTGTAATTTTATGTTTAATTTCTTCAAGACTAATAGTGAATGTATCGGGATCGATATCACAAAACACAGGTTCCGCCCCAACTAGTTTTACAGCATTTGCAGTAGCGGCAAAACTAAAAGAAGGAAGTAAAACTTCATCACCCTTACCTACTCCTAATGCAAGTAGTGCAACATATAATCCTGATGTTCCAGAATTCACTGCGACGCAGTTGGCTTCGGCATTTCTAATATACTTCGCAAATAATTCTTCAAACTTTAAAACCATTTTACCCTGCGCAATATTACCACTTCTAAGAGTTAAATACACTTGAAGGTATTCTTGCATACCAAGGGAAACCTTTGAAAGACGAATCATTGATAAATTATATATCACATTTATGCACTTGCGAGTATTAAATCGTAATAATCACAAATAATAGTAATCACGTGAGAATTAAAAGAAAGGGCTAATCTCATTCTAACTCACTGAGCTTTCGTAATTTAACTCTAATTTTTATATCTTACTATCTTGCCTTCACTTAAGATGTAATACGAATCATTCTCTTCACAAAAGTATTTGTCTCCTTTTTTCAATAATTTAAAACCCTGCTTGTTGACCCAACCAATTTGTTTTGCAGGATTTCCAACGTATAAACCAAAATCGCAAACATCTTGTGTGACCACTGACCCGGCTCCCACTAATGCTGATTCACCAATAATTACAGGTGCAATACAAATAACACCTGCACCTATAGTTGCGCCTGTTTTTACTTTAACCCCGATCGGATTCCATTCCTTAATATTTTTTAACTCTCCGTCTGCATTAATTGCTCGAGGGTATTTGTCATTAGTCAAGCATGCTCCAGGGCCAATAAAAACGCCATCCTCGATTATCGCAGGCTCGTAGATCATTGCACCATTTTGTATTTTAGTATTATTTCCGATTAAAACTCCACTTCCAATATAAACATTTTCTCCGATAATAACTGAATTTCCTATTTGAGCTCCAGATCTAACATGACTATTTCTCCAAATTCTTACATTATCTCCCAGTACAACACCGGTTTCGACGAAAGATGTATGGTCGATCATGGGTTAATCATAATCCTTATTTGATTAACTAACAGAAATTAGTAAGGCAACATGCATGCATGAATCTCAAGCTTTATGATAAAGGTATATAATTAAGTTAACTTTTATGACAAATATTTAGGGCTTAATCAATTGATCCAGCGCCTAGCAACCAATTGTATTTGCGGCCTAGTATTCAATAATATTGATTATTGTGGTAGTAGCATATTTCAGCATCACAATCTAGCAGGCTTAATCTGTAAGGAGAATCTGTGGGTAATTTAAAAGTAAATAAGTTTATACACCCAGTATTATGGGTAGCTTCGATTTATTTTTTTTACCTTACATATGTAGCTAGTTCTTGGCGACTTGATCCTCTTCATGATGGTTATGTATATACAAGTGCATACTTAGGAATGTACGGAATTTATCCTCCTCAAACAACTAATCATCATGGAATATTTGCACCATTTGTTGAAAGTAAGTTATTACAGTTATTTTCACCTACTTTAGTAACACATAGATTTATTGGATTAGTACTTATTTGGCTCACAGCACTAATGATTTATAAAATAATTTCTCTTAAGTTAAATAAACTAGCAGCCGGTTTATTTTCAATATTATGGATTAGTGCAGATCCGCCATGGTCTACATCACTAAAACAAATTTATGTACACATTCAACCTACCTGGCCCAACTTATGGATTCAGCTTTTTGCGTTAATATCATTCTTTCTAGTTTTGCGAAAGAAATTCATCAGCCCAGTAGACCAAATAGTTGTTGGAGTTCTCTTAGCAACTATTCCATTTATTAGGATTCAGGGATTAGCGTATTCTATTCTGATTTTAGGATTAGTGTTGTATAAAAATAAGAGTTCAATTAGATTCTTTTTAATCTCAATGATAACTATATTTTTTGCTTGGCTTTGGCTAATTCAATTGAGCGGTGGTATCCTCAAATACTTTACAAATATTGTTTTAAATCCCGTCACGTTAACGGATTACAGCCCTTGGCGTTCTTTAAATTCAATTTTTTTAACTTTCGCACATAGAGGAAAATATTATTTAGTATTGCTCCTGATTATTAGTATTTTATACTTACTTATATCGCAGCCTAAAAATAACACACTCAATACTATTAAATTATATAAAAAATTGTTTTTAGTTTCAATTTTAACTATTCTGATTTTAACTTTAACTGCAAAAAATCAGGGTGCCTGGCTTAATTCAGCGTACGAGAACGCTAATTTTCTTTTGATTGATACTGCGGTACCACTTGCTTTTGTCAACCTAGCCATTATTTTAAGAAAACTAACTATCCAAAGGAATTTAACTTTACGCGAAGAAAACAAGTTGCTAATTTTCTTTTCAGTGGCAGTGCTAATTAGCATTATCTATCAATTTCCATTGGCAGATGGTGGGCATAAATGGTGGAGTACGGCAGTTTCAGTAATCTTTCTAGCCTTATTGACAGAAGATAAAAAATATTTTGGAATAGGCGACTATGCCAAACTATCACTAAAACGCGCGGTCCTAGTTTTATCAATAACTTCAATTTCATTATCTACAGTTCAAGGAGTCTATTTCTTGCAGGCTAAAAAAATACAAGTTGACGATACAGTAGTTAATAAGTTTAATGGAATTAGCTATCCGCTTCAGGATACAGAAATAATCCTAAATTTAATGCGTTCCTTAAAAATTCTTACTGAATTAGAAAGAGCAAAAATAGATGTAAATTATATCTGCTCTGAAGGTTTATATTATGTACGCAGGAATGGATACTCTGAGGCAGCTAAAAAAAGCTTAGACTTTACATCGGAATTTCAGATAAAATCTAGTGTAAATTTCTTCTGTAGTTCGTCCCTGAATAAAGTGCCATCTATAGATAATTTAGTTTCAATTCAAATAGGAGTTAATCACGAAAATATCTTTTTAGTTGATAAAGAAAAATCAGAATTGATATCCTTTATAAAGCAATTAAATAAAAGCTAAATTCTGTATCAAATCAGTATGTAAATCTTAGGTACTTTGCATTAAAAATGATTAGAAGTCACACATTTTTTGGGTTTCTAGACTTGAATAATTCAAAACAACGCCCATGGGGATTTATATCTTTAAAACGTATTTGGTCAGATGCCACAATGTTAGTGAAAATACAAACAATTTCATTTTTATTGAAAACATGAAGCCCGGGGCTTGGTTTTCTAACTAAATTAGGATTCAATGTACTTATGTTAGAAATCAGACTTTATGAAAGAGAAGTTCATTTTGCCTGATGAGCAGATTGTTCTTTCCATAATTGTTCCATGTCACAATTCCGAAAAATTCATAAGGGATAACATTAGTTTGCTTTTATTGAATTTGAAGTCAAATGAAGAATTAATTTTAATTGAAAATGGCTCAACAGACAATACGTGGAATTATTTGAACGAATTATACGGAGGCACTGAATTTCCAAATATAACTCTTAAGCAAAGCAACAAGGGACTTGGCTTCGCCCTACGATTAGGTATAAATGAGTCGCGCGGGTCGAAAATAGTTTTTATGGCTGATGATTTACCATTTGGAATGCAAGAGTTGAATTTAGCAAGAACTGAAAATTCAAAATCATGTTACTTTATTATCTCAAAATACAATGAAACACGCAATTTCAGCTTAAGAAATTTACAAGGTTTAATTTTTATAAGACTACGTGAGTTAATCTTAGCAAGTGAAGTTCAAGATTCTCAGGCAACATTTTATGGGGATTCTGCATTAATTAAGCGTCTTGCTAATTATTCTCAAGAGAAAAGTTTTTTGATTACTCTAGAGCTTATTGCAATTGCAAGATTATTGGAAATCAAAATAATTGAAGTACCTGCTGAAAATTCTGCATACAGGCTAAGGCCCACAACATTACGTTTTCGTGATCCAATAAAAATGTTTTTTGGTTTATTTAATATTAAAAGCCGAATGAAGTTCGTCAAAACAAATATTTTAGAAAGTGACAAAAGGGATGGATAGTCTAAAAATTATTGAGGATAATTACAAGAATTTATTGATTTTTATTTTCTCATTTCACAAGATTTCTTTACAGGTTCAAATTTTACGAGCCAATAGCATTTTAAGAATCACAAAATCTTTCAAATCTAATTAATTTTATCAATGCTCAAAGTAATATACAGCTATGTTTCGATTGCGCCGCAGCATGTAAAAAGATGCTATATTGAATAACCTATAAGTACAGATAAAAAAGGTAAACGTAAATGAGTATAGTTGCATTCAGTGAAAGTCTGGTATTAACCGAGACAAATTACTTTAAAAGAGAATTTGGAATAAATATAGTAAGTGTAGATTCAGTCTCTGATTTTACAAATAAATTAGGAATTTTAGGTTCATCGACTTTATTAATTGCCTCAACGAACCCTGAATATTGGGTTGAAATTTTAAACAAGTTTGAGAAGTATAACGTAATATTTTTTCTTTTAGGAAATGAAAATTTCGAACCAGCTGAATTTAACTCGTTAAATAAAATCAAATCCTTGTTACATGCATTTGTGTTTAATCCACCTAATAAAATATCAAACACTGCAGTGATTGGGGGAGTATTAGGCAATATATATGATGGCGGCTTACGAAAAACTAAGGCCCCAGGAAGTGTCTATAGAGATGGTCGGATTTCATATTCTTTAAAAAATAAATTCAGGAAGATAAATATGGAATATTCATTTTCAAGTCTTCCCCTAGGATACAGTAATAGTTTTGCAAATAAAATCACAAAATTAACAAATCTAAATGAAAATGATTCGTTAATTACAAATGAATCTATCACGAAAATTTACAATTTTAAAAACATAGAATATAAATTTTCATTTATTGGTCAATCTGGTAACAGAAGGCGAGAGATCTATTTAAGAGTTGCTCGAGAATTTGAAAATGCTAAAATTTATCCACCTGAAAAAGAATTTGGTGGGAACAATATAGGCGAAGATTACACTTATATAAACCATTTATTGAATTCCAGATATATCCTAGTGCCACCAGGTAATCTTTCTAATTTAAATCACAGATATACTGAGTCTTTAATTTGTCATTCACTACCAGTAATTTTAGCTAATAATAGCCTCGATCCTTCTAAAAATGATCATTGGACTAATAATCTTTCTTTTTTAAGACGGTACTCTGCTAAATCTCAAATGAATTACTTAGAAAAAATTAGTGATAAAACTTTTGAAAATTATTATACTCAAGCATCATTCGACGACTTCAAAAAAATATTTGATACAAAAGAGCTTATATATAATTTAATAGGTAACATTGACCATAATCATACCGATGAATTACTTCTTAAATCAACAATTTTATCGGTTGATAAAGGTATCGAAAAAAGAAATAAATAATGAGAGCGAAAGAGGTGCTTGCTCACAAGTATGCTATAAGGTTATTTGTAGCCAGATTTATTTCAAATTATGGCAATGGTATGGGGCCAATAGCACTTGCCTTTGGAATCTTGGGATTACCAAATGGTTCCGCTAACTTACTTGGTTTAGTTTTAGGTACTACCACTGTTTTATTTTTAATAATGGCTCCATTTGGTGGAGTAATCGCAGATAAGTATGGCCGGGCAAAAATGGTTGGCTTAACCGATATGGCTGGTGGATTAATTCTTTTTGTCCAAGCTGGCTACTTTGCAACTGGAAATGTGCCAATTGCAGTTTTACTCATTGTTAACGGCGCATTTGGTATTTTATGGGGAATTTTTTGGCCTGCATTCTCAGGTGTTATTCCAGCAGTTTTACCTGAGGCAGGTTTGCAAAAAGGCAATGCCCTTAATGCGTTGTTTACCAACTCCGGAATGATCTTGGGCGCAGCCTCTGCAGGTTTTTTAATTGATGCTTTTGGCCCTGCTATTACTCTAGGTATTGATGCTGCATCATTTTTTGTATCAGGCTTACTAGTATTCACATTTCGTCACTTAACACCTAGGGCAGAACATACAGAGAACACCATGATTGATGATTTGCGCCATGGCTGGAAGGTTTTTATATCCTTTAGATGGATTGTCATTATTGTGGCGGTCTTTTCATTTATTGTGATGTGCTGGGCAGCAGCTGAGAATGTACTAGGCCCCCTGATAGCCCTTGAGCACTTTGATGGTGCTAAATCTTGGTCATATGTAATAACTGCAGAGTCGGTCGGTTTAGTAGTTGGCTCATTGATAGCAATTAAAGTAAAGCCAAAGTATCCAATGCGTTTTCTTATGCTCTCCTCTTTCACCATCACTTTTTATATCGCCTCCCTTGCAAAGCCACAGTCACTGGCTGTAATTACAGTTGGTGCTTTTTTATTTGGCATCACATTAGATCTATGGGGAACATTATGGAGCACTGCATTGCAACGCAAAGTACCGAGGGATTCACTCTCCAGAGTTTCATCCTTTGATGCAATGGGATCTCTTATGTTTAGGCCAATCGGGCTTGCAATTGCCGCCCCACTTTCAACTTTACTTGGTATGGAGGCCTTCATTTATATTTTGGCAGTTATTACCGTATTTGCAATTGTGCTGCCGTTGTTTAACTCTGAGGTAAGAAATATGAGTTATGAAGAGATGGCTTAAAGCTTTGATTGATACTAATTGGCACTTAGTTCATAAGTATCCCCAGTGCCATCTACCTATCTAATCTCTTAACTTTGGCGCAGTAATTTCTCAGAAAACTCTCAAGTAAACTACCTATTATCAGATCATATAAAGCGATGGCAATAAGGAGAGATATGAAGAGCACATTATTTAAGGTATTAACTGG
>Ga0164294_10004242_pt1 | contig 12551 bp, 9 predicted proteins | sample GEODES005metaG_FD_111479 | JGI IMG/M metagenome (GOLD analysis project Ga0164294, IMG submission 111479) | Oligotrophic lake water microbial communities from Sparkling Lake, Wisconsin, USA - GEODES005 metaG | ecosystem: Environmental > Aquatic > Freshwater > Lake | place: USA: Sparkling Lake... | reverse complement strand
GGCGCCGCGATGCCGAGTGGCGCTGTTGCCAGCGGGCAATCGCGCACCGGTTCCCCCGCGAGCGCGGGAGTGGCCGCTGCGAGCAGCACGCTGGCGAGGAGGCGCCGCAAGGCCGTCACTGGACCGCCAGCCAGTCGATATACTGGTCGATCCAGCGGTCGCTGGTGGTGCCCTTGGGCATCATGCCGAAGCCGTGCTCACCGGCGTAGTAGAGGTGGAATTCGAGCCTGTCGCTTTCCTTGAGCCAGCTGTCGACGAGCTTCAGGCCGCCCTGCCTGAACAGCGGATCACCCGCCGCAATCGCGAGGAACAGCGGCGGGCGCGGGCCGCCGGTGACGGTCTGGGTCATCGGCGGGTAGATCAGGCCGACATGGTGCAGGAGCGCGGCTTCCTTCTTCTGTTCAAGGAGGCGGATCAGCGTGCGCGAACCGGCCGAAAAGCCGATGGCGCCGATCTGCTTCGCATCGAGCTTCCACTCCGCCGCGCGGGCCGAGACCACCGCGACGGCGGCGGCAAGATCATCGACGGCGGGCGGCAGATCGGGCAGTTCGCCCTTGCCGAGCGAGCCGAATTTCGCTGCCATCTCGGCCATGAAGCCTTCGGGTACCGGCGGGGTGGGGTTGACCCGGTACTTGAGCACGAAGGCGGTGTAGCCCTGCGCGGCGAGCCGGTCGGCGACGCGGAAGCCCTCGCTGTCGATCGAGACGAACATGTAGCCGCCGCCCGGGATCACGATCACCGACTTGCCATTGCCGCGCCCGTTCATGGGGCGCACGACGTAGAGGGTCGAGCGCTGGACATTGCGCGCCCAGACCTGCCCGAACACGCGGGTCCAGGTCTCGCCGCCTGAGGGCACATCATTGAGCAAGATCTGCTCGCCGGAGACGGGCGGGACCGTGTCGGCGGGCGGGAGCGCGGGCATCTGCGCCAGCGCCGGAGCGGCGGCGAGGGCGGTCAGGCAGGCGAGGAGTACGGCAAAGGTCTTGCGCATGGGATCAGGCTCCTGCCGTGTGGCTCTTGATATAGTCGCGGTAGACCAAGGCGCTCGGCTTTGGCGTGCGTGCAAAGGTCTGGCGGTCGAAGCTGTGGAGGCCGAACTGGGGCCGATAGCCGAAGACCCATTCGAAGTTGTCGATCAGCGACCAGTGGCAATAGCCCTTGACCGGCACCCCATCGGCCATCGCGGCCTTGAGGTGGTCGAGCGCCTCGGGGATCATCCAGGCGCGCACGGTATCGTCGCTGGTGCCCACGCCGTGTTCGGTGACCATGATCGGCACTTGCGCGACTTCGTGGGCATAGCGCACCGCGCCCGCGAGCGAGGCAGGATAGACTTCCGCGCCGATATAGTTGCGGCGGGTATCGGCAGGGGCGGGGAGCTTGCCCGACTTGCCCCAGAGCGCGCGCTCGTAGTTCTGTACGCCGAGGAAATCATCGGTCCGGGCGAGGCGCAGCCACGAGTTGTAGAACTTCTCGCGCATCGCATCGCGCACCGAGCCTTTCTCGGCTTCCTGATCATCGATCATCGCTAGGCTGACGCCGACGGGCAGATCGCCGCGCACGGCCTTGATCGCGGCCTTGCCCTGGGTGTGGGCGGCCTGCAAGTGCGCCTGAACCTTGGCGGGATCAGGCTGGTAAAGCGCGTTGCCGGCGAGGAACAGCGGCACGCCGAGTTTCTTCGCGGCGGCCTCGACCATGGCCTTGTCCTGATCGAGCAGGCCCGGCGGCAGCAGATATTGCAGCACACCGGCCAGATTGGGCTCGTTGAGCGTTGTCGCGTGATCGATTCCACCGGCGAGATGGCGCGCGGCCTTGTCGCAGAAGCGCGCGAAGAGCTGCGGCGCCTCGTCGTTCATCCACCCCCCGCGCGCGGCGAACCAGATCGGCGTGGTGAAGTGGTTGAAGGTGACAATCGGTTTGAGGCCGATGGCCCGCGCGCCCTCGATCATCGCCTTGTAGTGATCGAGCATGGCGATCGAGAACTGCCCTGGCTCGGGCTCGATCCGCGCCCATTCGAGGCTGAAACGATAGGCATTGAGGCCAAGGGCCTTTGCGAGCCCGAGATCGGTGCGCCAGAGCTCGAAGCTGTTGGCCGCATCGCCCGAGGGTTCGGTGAAAGCGGTGGGCTTGATGTTTTCCAGCAGCCAGCAATCGGCATTGACGTTGTTGCCTTCGACCTGATGGCCGGCGGTGGCAGCGCCCCAGATAAAATCGGCGGGAAAGGGCGCGGGGGCCGCCGCCTTCCTGGCTTTCGCCGCCACCCGGGGCGCTGCGCCAAGCGCCAGGCCTGCCGCCGTGGCGGCCACGAATGTGCGCCGGTCGATTGCCATTTCACCTTCTCCCATCTGTTTGATGCTGATCTGGGGGAAATCATCAATCAAGTAAAATTGTCATGATGCATAAAATCATATAATCTGCGTGAATACATGGCGCGGCTGGTGCCGCGCGGGGGAGCAGGCAAGATGCGCTTCAAGGGTCTTGATCTCAACCTTCTCGTGGCGTTTGACGCGTTGATGGCAACCCGCAGCGTGAGCCGCTCGGCCGAGCGGCTCAATCTCAGCCAGCCGGCGATGAGCGCGGCGCTGTCCCGCCTGCGCGAGTATTTCGGGGACGAGCTGCTGCAATTGCAGGGCAAGCGCATGCACCCCACGCCTTTTGCCGACGAGCTGATGCCGCAAGTGCGGACAAGCCTGCTCGGGCTTGAAGTCATGCTCTCGCGCTCGCCCCATTTCGATCCCGCCACCTCGCAACGCAGCTTCAAAGTGGTGACGTCGGATTATGTCTTCGCGTCGCTGATCGTGCCGCTGGTGGCCGAGCTGACCGAGGAAGCGCCGGGCATCCGCATCGACTGCGCCCTCCCGCAGCCGGGCACGGTGCAGGAGCTGGAGGAAGGCAAGATCGATATCACGATCACGCCGGAATATGTGATCGGCGGCAATCACCTCTCCTACGTGCTCTATCACGAGCCGCAGGTCGTGGTGGGCTGGAGCGGCAATCCGGCGATTGCGGGCGGCACGATCACCGAGGAGGCATTCTTCGCGGCGGGGCATATCGCGGTGATGCTGGGGGGCGGGCAGACGCTGTCCTACGCCGACCGCCAGCTCGACCTCATGGGCCGCAACCGGAGCATCGAGGCGACGGTGGCGATCTTCACCGCGGTGCCCTGGCTGATCGAGGGCACAAACCGGCTCTCGGTGATGCATTCGCGTCTCGCCGCACAGCTCAAGGGGCGCTTTGCCATCACCAGCGCGCCGGTGCCGTTCGAGATTCCGGCGATGAAGCAGATGCTCAGCTATCACCCCGGCCGCAAGGACGATGCCGGGCTGACCTGGCTCAGGACCCGTATCGAGGCTATCGCGCTGGCTGGATCATAGATGCAATTTATGTCCATTGATCCAAACAAGCATTTTTACAGATTGATCGAGCATCCGCAGAAGAGCCTCGGGAGAAAGACCAGGACATGCTGACGCTCGCAAAAGCACAGATCATTGCGGCAGAGACGCTGGCCGAAGGGCGGCGTCTGGGGCTCGCTCCGCTGGCTTGCGTGGTGCTGGATCGCGGTGGGCATATCCTGACGCTGCTGCGCGACGAGAACGCTTCGATCTACCGTCCCGAGATTGCGATTGGCAAGGCGGCGGGCTGCCTTGGCATGGGCTTCGGCGGGCGCGAACTGGCCCGGCGTGCGGCCGCAATGCCGCTATTCTTCAATGGCTTGCAGGCGGTTTTTCCGAGCGGGATGCTGCCGGTGCCGGGCGGCGTGCTGGTGCGCGACGCCGATGGCGGCCTGCTTGGCGCGGTGGGCGTGACGGGCGATACGTCTGACAACGACGAGCTGTGCGCGCTGGCGGGAATTGCGGCGGCGGGGCTGCAAGCGGATACGGGCGCATGACGGGCACGCTGTTTGCCGATGTGATGATTTTCGACGGGAGCGGCGCGCCGCTGTTCCCGGGCGAAGTGCTGGTGCGCGGGGAGCGGATCGAGGCTGTCGCGCGCGGTGATGAGCGCCTGCCGCGCGAGGGTGTGGCGGTGATCGAGGGCAAGGGCCGCACCTTGATGCCCGGCATGGTCGAGGCGCATGGGCACCTGACCTGGCCCACATCCGTCGAGCGCGTGATCAACACGATGAAGCCGCTGCCGATCGAGCAGCATGTGCTCGTGACCGCGCAGAACGCGCGGATCACGCTCGATCATGGGTTCACCAGCGTCTATTCGGCGGGCTCGCTGGGTGAGCGGATCGAGCCGGCGCTGCGCGACATGATCGACGGCGGCTTCCTGCCCGGCCCGCGCCTGCGTGCCTCGGCGCTGGAGAAAGGCGCGGAAGGCGTGCTCGGCGTGCCGGCGGGGCATGACCCAACGCACCAGCGCGATATCCCGCATTTGCGGGAATACGTGGCGCAGAAGAAGGCCGATGGCTGCGACACGATCAAGTTCCTGATGTCGAGCGACGATGCCTTCCAGCCGGGCGGCTCGCAGACCTTGATGTATTCCGAGGAGGAAGCGCAGGCGATCGGCGAGGCGGCGCGCGAGGCGGGGATCTGGCTGGCCTGCCATGCGCAAGGCTCGGAGGCGGTCAAGCGGGCGCTGCGGGCGGGTTTCCGCGCGATCTATCACTGCACTTATGCGGATGAGGAAGCGCTCGACCTGTTCGAGGCGAAGAAGGACACGACCTTCACCGCGCCTGCGGTCGGTCTGCTCTGGGCCCGGGCCCATGAAGCGCAGGACTTCGGAATTGGCCCCAAGGAAGCAGCCGACCTTGGCGCCTTGCGCGGGATCGAACTGGGACAGCAGGTGATCCCCGCAATGCGCAAGCGCGGCATCCGCGTGCTGCCGGGCGGGGATTATGGCTTCCCTTACAATCCCCATGGCCGCAATGCGCGCGACCTTGAGCACTTCGTCAATCTGTTCGGCTTCTCGCCCACCGAGGCGCTGGTTGCCGCCACCAAGCACGGGGGCGAACTGGTCGATTGGGACTTGGGACAAGTTCGTGCAGGGTATCTCGCCGATCTGCTACTGGTCGAGGGTGACCCCACTACCGATATCCGCATACTGCAAGACAAGAACAATCTCGCCGCCATCATGAAGGGCGGCACCTTCCACAAACGCCACTAGAGAGAGCCTCCCCATGAGCCGCGTCACCGAAATCCGCTATGTTGGCTATGCCGTCACCGATCTGGCCGCCGAGCGCGCCTTTTATGCCGAGAACTGGCGGCTGAAGGAGGTCCATGAGGCCGATGGCATGGTCTATTTCGCCGCCGAGGGGCATGATGAACTCTATGTCGTGCGGCTGCGGCCCGATGCGGTGCAGCGGATCGACGTGATCGCACTGGCGGCGGATACCAACGCCGATGTCGATGCGCTGTTTGCCAAGGTGCGTGATTATGGCTGCCAGATCGTGTTCGAGCCCAAGGCGCTCGACCAGTTCGGCGGTGGCTACGGCTTCCGCTTCTTCTCCAAGGACGGCCTGCCTTACGAGATTTCCGCCGGTGTTGCGCGCGGGACCGCCCGCGTGCTGGCGCCGCGTGAGGCGATCCCCGAGCGGATCAGCCACATCGTCATGCACTCGCCGCGCCACCACGAGGAACTGGCGTTCTTCATCGATGTGCTGGGCTTCAGGCTGAGCGACTGGCTGGGCGATTTCATGTGCTTCCTGCGCTGCAACGAGGCGCACCACCGCATCGCTTTTCTGCCCGGGCCGCCCTGCCTCAACCATGTGGCTTACGACATGGCCAACGTTGACGAGATGATGCGCGGTGTCGCGCGGCTGAAGCGGCAGAAGATCGATATCCGCTGGGGACCCGGGCGGCACACGGCGGGGAACAACACCTTCAGCTATTTCACCACGCCGGGCGGCTTTGCGGTGGAATATACCGCCGAGCTCGAGAAAGTCGATTTCGAGCACCATGTCGCCCAGGTGATCGCGCCCGCGCCCGAAATCATGGACCAGTGGGGCATCGGCGTCGGCGGCCCGCAGACCATGCCTAAACCCGCGCCCGATGCGGCGCTGTTCCAGCCGGCGGGGGTCTGAACCATGGCGCTGTTCGAGCCTTTTCCCAACTACATCTGGAACCTCTCGGTCGCGATCGCGATGGAGAACGGCGGGCGGATCGGCGAGATCGTCGACATGATCAAGCCGCTGCAGGACAAGGCGCAAAGCGGCGCCGATGCGGGCACTGCCGATTTCATGGCCGAATGGGTCAAAATGGGCGACAAGCTGGTGGGCCTTGCCGAGGAAGACCTGGCGCTCGGCCGCGAGTACTCCGCCGGAACCAAGCTCAAGCGTGCGACGATCTACTACCTGACGGGCGAACGCATGCAGGCGCATGGATCGCCGGGGCGCGAGCAGACTTATGCCAAGGCATTGGACAGCTTCCAGCGCGGCACAAGGTTCTCCGGCGATCCGGTGGAGCGGGTCGAGATCCCCTACGAAGGCAAGACGATCGTCGCCTATTTCCACCGCGCCAATGTCGAAGGGCCCGCGCCTTGCGTGGTCTACTGCAACGGGCTCGACAGCATGAAGGAAATGCTGTGGCTCGGCGGCTTTCCCGAGGCGCTCGCCAAGCGCGGCATCCATACGCTGTGCGTCGATCAGCCGGGGACGGGCGAGGCGCTGCGGCTGCAGGGGCTCAATGCGACGCCCTATTCGGAAAACTGGGCCTCGAAGTGGGTCGACTGGCTGGAAACCCGGCCTGAGGTGGACCCCAAGCGCATCGGCATGACCGGTATTTCGCTCGGCGGGCACTTTGCGCCGCGCGCGGTCGCCTATGAGCCGCGCTTTGCCAGCGGCGCGGCCTGGGGTGCCAACCACAACTGGCGCGAAGTGCAGGACAAGCGCATGGCGCGCGAGGGCGAAAACCCGGTGCCGCACTACTGGGGCCACGTGTACTGGGTGTTCGGCGCGAAGGACCACGCGGATTTCCTCGCCAAGAGCAACGACATGAACCTCAACGGCCACTTGGACCGGATCAAGGTGCCGTTCCTCGTGACGCACGGCGCGACCGACCGGCAGATCAGCGTCGACTATGCGCACCAGAGCTATGCCCAGCTGGTCAATTCGCCGCGCCGCGAGCTCAAGATATTCAGCGCACGCGAAGGCGGGGTCGAGCACGTGGGGGCGGACAACATGAGTTTCGGCAATGATTACATCGCCGACTGGTTCGCCGACACGCTGGGCGGGCACGCCAGGGGCTGAAATCCGCGCTTCCCGAACGGACAGGCTACTATTGCCGGTCCGTTTCTGGCATTAACCTTGTGCGCAAGTCTCGTGCGCGGGGGGAATGCGCGTGCCGGATCAGAAGACGCAGATTGTGGTTGTGGGTGGCGGTGCCGGCGGGCTGGAGCTGGTGCGCAAGCTGGGCGCGAAGTACGGGCGCAAGAAGCACGACATCATTCTGATCGACCGCAACCTGACGCATATCTGGAAGCCGCTGCTGCACGAAGTGGCGGCCGGCTCGCTGGATGCCAATCTCGATGAAGTCGGCTACGGCGGCCATGCGGTGCGCTGGGGCTACCGCTTCTTTCAGGGCAGCATCGAGAGCATTGATCGGCAGGCGCGGACGATCACAACCGCGCCGCTGCTCGATGAACGCGGCGAGGAAGTGATCGGGCGGCACACGGTGCGCTATGACTATCTGGTCATGGCGGTCGGCGGGATTTCGAACGACTTCGGCGTGCCGGGCGTGCGCGAGCACGCGATGTTCCTCGAGGACCGGCCGCAGGCGGACAAGTTCCGCCAGAAGCTCCTGAATGCCTGCCTGCGCACCAACCATGCCCACCACACCGGCAACCCCGATGCGCGGGTGCGTGTGAGCATTGTCGGCGGCGGAGCGACCGGTGTCGAGCTCGCGGCCGAGCTTTACAATGCGGCGGGTTCGCTCCGGCACTACGGGCTCGAGGTGTTCGACGAGACCAAGCTCGAAGTCTCGCTGATCGAGGCGGGGCCGCGCATTCTGCCCGCGCTCGACGAGGCGCTGGCGAAGACCGCGCGCGAGGAACTCGAAAAGCTGGGCGTGCGGGTGCTGGAGCGCACGCAAGTGGTGCGGCTGGAAGACCGCGCGGTGCATACCGGCGATGACAAAGTGATCGATGCGGACCTGATCGTCTGGGCCGCCGGCGTGAAGGGCGCCGAGGAAATCAAGACCATGAGCGACCTTGCGCTGACGCGCGGCAACCAGATCGTGGTGCGGCCAACATTGCAGAGCGAGACCGACGAGAGGATTTATGCGCTCGGCGATTGCGCCTCGTGTCTGCTCCCCGGCAAGGAGCGCCCGGTGCCTCCGCGCGCGCAATCGGCGCATCAGATGGCGAGCCTTGTCTTTACCAACCTCGTCCGCGCGCAGGCGGGGCAGCCGCTCAAGGACTTCGCCTACAGCGATCACGGTTCGCTCGTTTCGCTGAGCCGTTTCTCGACCGTGGGGAGCCTGATGGGCAACCTCGTCGGCGGGCGCATGTTCGTCGAAGGGCGGATTGCGCGGATGGTCTACATGTCGCTCTACCGTATGCACCTGATTGCCATTCACGGCTGGTGGCGGGGGATCACCCTGATCGTGATCGGGCATGTGAACCAGATCGTGCGGCCAAGGTTAAAGCTGCACTGATCATCACAAAAACCTCGTCGCTGTGCTCGCAGTGACGAAGAGAGTGGATGATTTCGAGCTAGTACTCGACCTGAAGCGTCACCGGTCCGATCAGGCCCGAGGGCCGCAAGGGCGCATCGGCGTGGTAGGTTTTGAGGGTGGTGAAAGTGATCGGTTTCGCATCCGGTTGGGCGTCGCCGATCAAGCGGTTGACCCAGAGGTTGGTGACACGGATTTCGAGGGTGTTGGTGCCGCGATGGGCGACTGCCGTGATATCCGCTTGGTAGGGCGGCTTCCAGAGAATGCCGGCAGATTTGCCGTTCACTAGCACCTCGGCGAGTTCGCGCACTTCGCCGAGATCGAGGATCAGACGGTGGCCGGGCCGGATGGCGGGAACTTTGAGCACGTGGCGGTAGGTTGCGGTTCCGGAGAAGTAGCGCACGCCAAGATCGGCATTCTGCGTCCAGTCAGCGAGTGCGGGCAGCGTAACGCTGACGGGTACGCCCCGTCCCGGCTGAAAGGCAACTGCCCAAGGACCTTGGAGCAGTGCAATCTCGCTGCGGACTGGTGTCGGCACATCGTCGCTGTCGGGGCCTGCCTTGCGGAACACCACGAAGCCCGATTGCCACGGGTTCAGCGTGAGCGCGATCGCGGTGCGGCCATCCTTCGTGGTGTAGCCGAGCGGGGTGGCCTTGCCGCTGGCCGCATCCCACCATTCGGGGGCCTTGCCGGTCTGCGCGAAGCTCAGCGTCGTGGGTTCGGCGCGGGCCTTGCGGTTGGTGACGAAGTAGATGTCGGCGTCCGGCGTCTTGCGGTGGACGAACATCAGCGACGTGTCGGGCGCGGCCTTGGTGTAGGTCAGGTCGGACGCGATGCCGAGTTTTGCAAGCGCGCTGTCCGGATCGTGGCTGGCGAGGACGCGGCCCTTGCCCGCATCGCCGCGCCACAGCGCATCGACGATGCGGGCGAACTCGGCCGCATCGTCCATCAGCGCGGGCGAGCCGGTGGGCTTCTCGCCGATCAAGGTGGCGCCGCCGCGCACCAGCGTGTCGATGCGCTTCAGCACGGCAAGGCTCATGCGCGCCGAACTTCCGCCGAGGTAGAGCGCCTTGTAGCGCGCGCCGCTCTTGGCGACGAGGTCGGTGCCTTCATTGGAAAGCTGGTTCACCAGCACATCGGGATTGATGAAATCGAACGCGTTGGCTGTCGGCAGATCGCCCGGTACAGCCTTGGCAAACAGCGCGGTGAGCGGGGCTTCTTCGCCATAGAAATAGGCCACATCGGCGACATTGCGGCCCTGCTGGAGCAGGAAGCTGCTGCGCGCCATGTAGTCGACCCAGGGCCTCGCCTGCTCACCCCAGGTTTCGAGGCGGTTGAAATACTGGCCGAAGATGAACAACGAAAAGCCGGGGGCCTTGTCGGTCAGTGGCTGGTGGACCGAGGTGTGGATCACCGGGCGGTTGACGCCGAGGGCGAATTCCATGTCGATCATGGGCTGGAGGTCGCGCGGGGCGAAGGCCCAGGGCTGGAGCGCGGAGGTCAGCGATTCCGTCGCGACGAGGTTCTGCCCGTAGACGTGCGCGACCGAGGCCGCGCCGCGCATGTCGCCCTGGTGCGTTGGCTGCGGCGCGGCGCCGGCGGCATAGGACCACATCGCGGCCATTGGAATATCGGCGTTGCGGCGCATGGCCATGTCGTCGCCCAGCGAGGGGCGCTTGTCTTCCAGGGCTTCGGAATAGTGGATCAGGCCGCGCTTGCGGGCTTCCTCGGCGATCGTCTTGTAATGCGCGTCGGCCATGAGATCGGCGAGGGTCTTGCGGAAATCGTACAGGAAGGCATCGGTGCGGGCCGGGCTTTCGAGGATCACGCCGGTGAGTGCGGGCAGCCACGGCACCGGATCATAGCCGCGCCGGGCCTTGAATTCGGCCACCAGATGCGGCGTCCAGTTGCTCGCGCCGACTTCGATGCTGTCGTTGAGCAGCGCGCGCACACCCTTTGCGCCGATCAGATCGGGGCCGGCTGCCGTGATATAGGTATCAAGGTAGGTATTGATGTAGCGGCGCACGGCATCGGCATCGAACTTGTCGACCTCGAACCCCGTCGCCTCGGGCGGGGCAGGGTGGTTTTCGGTGCCGGTGAGGCTGTAACCCATGCGCAGCACGCGCCACTTGCCGGGTGGCGGGGACCAGTCGAGCGTGCCGTCGCCCTGCATCTTGCCCGTCAGGTCGATCACCGCGCCGGCGGGAAGCGCGGGCGCTTCGGGCGTGAGAATCGCATGGTAATCGAGCGTGGTGGCAAAGCCGGCCTTTTCCTCGAAACGGTGGGTGCGTCCGGCGGCGCTGAAGCTGAGTTCGGCGACCGTGACATGCGGGCCGCTGCCGCGCATGAAGCCGGGGAAGGAAGGGAATTCGGCGCCGGGTGCGGGCGGGCTCGGCATCCCGAAACCGGTCTGCTCGGCGAGGAAGCGCACGCGCAGGGCCTTTGCGGTCACGGGTGCGAAAGTGATGGTGTACTGCGCCGAGGTGCCGGTGGGGAAGCGGGCGACTTCGGCGAAGCTGGTGCCATCGCTGCTCGCTTCGAGGACCGGCACGAACTTGGCCGCGCTGAACAGCGAGACGGGCGGCATGCCGAGCGTAGCCGAGCGCACCGATTGCGGGACGGCGAAATCGGCGCGGATCCATGCGGGGGCATTCCCTGTGCCGACGGGAACTGAGCCGACGGGAACCTCGACGGTGGTGGTCTGCTTGCCGTCGGTCAGGGCCGAGCCGTCGATGGTGCCGGCGGAAGCGGACCAGGCGGGGGCCAGCGGCGCCGCGGCTTCGGGCACTGCGAAGACATGGGTGTCGCGGTAGAGCTGGGGCAGGTCGGTCTTGGGATGGTCCGAGCCGATCTCGGGTTGCATGCCGAGGTCCTGGAACGGGCCTGTCGTGGTGGGCGGTGCGGCGAGCTGGCCCCTGTAGCGCTTGCCGCCGGGGATGCGGGTTTCGGACCAGACGAGCTTCTTCATGCCGTCTTCGGGCTTGACCCAGGGGCCGCCGCTTTCGCTCCAGCCCGGTGATGCGGCGATGGCGAGTTCGAGGCCGAGTTTGTCTGCCGTTTCGGCGGCGGTGCGAAAGGCGTGCTTCCATTCGGGAGTCATGTAGACGAGGCGCTTCTCGACGACTTGCGGCGTGTTGAGCTGCGCATCGAAGGTCTGCGCGCCGCCGATCCCGATGCGCTTCATCCATTCGAGATCGAGCTTGATGCCCTCCTCGGTGACATTGCCGTTCATCCAGTGCCACCAGACGCGCGGGCGGGCCGAAGCAGGGGGATCGCGAAAGCCGTCCGCGAGCGGGTCGGCAGGCGCCTGCTGCGCGTGGAGCGGCGCCAATGACGAGCCGGCGAGGAGAAGCGCGCTGAGGAGGCGGATGGGGGGCATGGACACGGCGTCTCTCCCGGACGGCTGAATGATTGTTTATGATTGATTTGATCAAGAACGCGCATCGGATGCAAGCGAATTCGGGTGCGATGGGGCCGCCAGGGTGACACAAGTTACACCGTGTCACCCTCGATCCTTCCAGATTCCCCTTTTTTATCAGAGTAATGCATGCAGGGGTGACAGGATGACAGTGCACTGCGCGTTTTTTTGCGGGGGGACTCACGATTTCAAGGAGCGAGCGGGGACTGTGGCAAATTCGGGGTGTGTAGGACAGCGTATTGGGGTTTTTGGGCTTGGTGTGGTGTCCGGGCGCCCTGGATCCCCGCCTTCGCGGGGATGACGAAGGGGGGGCGGGGATGGCTAGGAAAGGCGGGGATGGCGAGGAGAAGCGGGGGTGGCGAGGAAAGGCGGGGATGGCAAAGGGAGTGGGTATGACGAAGGGGGCAGTTGTTCATACCGGGACATGGTGTTAGCCTTCTGCTCGCACGACAAGCCGTGGGGGTTCACATAATGGCGGCGGGTATTAAACCGGTGATCTTCAAGTATTACCAGCCGGCGACCTT
>Ga0164294_10004240_pt1 | contig 12555 bp, 16 predicted proteins | sample GEODES005metaG_FD_111479 | JGI IMG/M metagenome (GOLD analysis project Ga0164294, IMG submission 111479) | Oligotrophic lake water microbial communities from Sparkling Lake, Wisconsin, USA - GEODES005 metaG | ecosystem: Environmental > Aquatic > Freshwater > Lake | place: USA: Sparkling Lake... | reverse complement strand
TGGCCGCTAGGCAGAATGGCAAAAGTACAATCATGGAGATGAGCATTCTTGCTCGTATGTTTTTGTGGAATGAACCGCTACAGCTGGGCAGTGCTCACGTGCTTACAACCTCACTTGAGACATTTAGGCACATTGTAAATATCATTGAAAGCAATGACACGCTGGCAAAGCAAGTCCAAAAAATACGCTGGGCGCATGGATCGGAAGAAATTCAGCTTAAATCAGGAGCGCGCTACGTGGTTAAGGCAGCCAACGCAGCTGCTCGCGGATTTGCCAAGCCTGAGACCGTCTACATGGACGAAACCCGTCAGCTGAAAGACACCGAAGCGTGGTCAGCTATGCGATACACCATGATGGCTGCAAAAAATCCTCAGCTGTGGACATTTTCCAACGCCGGCGATCAGCACAGTTTAATTTTGAATCAGCTGCGCGACAGAGGCATGGCCAGTGCTGCCGGATCAGAGGACGATATTGCTTACTTTGAGTGGTCGGCTTATTCGGACAAGATTACTGACGAAAAAAACTGGGTCGCAAGCAATCCGGCACTCGGCCACACAATCCACGCAGACAATATCCGGGCAGTGCTTAATGATCCGCCTGACGTTGTGCAGACTGAAGTGCTGTGTCGGTGGGTCAACACAATTAGCGGCGCTATTCCGGCAAAGGAATGGAACGAGTGCGGCGGCGCTGAGGTCGAGTTAGATCCTGACAAGCTGACGTGGTTTGGCCTTGACTCTTCACCGGATCGACGAGATTGCGCATTGGTTGCGGCTCAAAAGAATCCTGACGACACTTTTGTCATTAAATTGCTGCACACTTGGCACAATCCAATCTCGCTGGACGATAAAGCTATTGCTAATGACATTGCGCCTTATGCTCGCAAGTATCCCGTTGAATATGTGGCATTTAGCAAAAGGACAAGCTCTGCGATAGCTGCGAGGCTTGCACCGGCCGGAATTCCAATCATTGACATAGACGGGGCGTTATACGGGCAATCCTGTGACGAATTACTGGGAGCGATTACCTCAAAGCGTCTAATCCATGGCAAACAGGCAGAGTTATCCAAGCAGATACTATCGGCGGTGCGATTACCTATGGGCGACGGCGGGTGGATTATCGGACGGCGCGCCTCAAGCGTTGCGGTCTGCGCAGCCGTGGCCTCAGCCCTAGCAACTCATTTTGCGACACGCCCTGAAATGGAGATAGACATTTTCACAGCATAAGTGTATACGCGACCTTTACACTTCCGGCTATGGGTCTATTTTCGCGCACAGTTACAACGCAAGCTCCTGTGGCGTCCTCTGACATTGAGGCTTCACTTGCGCCAGTCAATGTCACTAGCTCTCTTTACAATATCTACGGTGTTGCAGGCATTACAGCTTCACGCGTTGAATTTATGTCAGTGCCAACGTGCGCAAGAGCGCGCAACATTATTTCGTCTAGCGTTGCCAGCATTCCGCTTAAAGTGCGCACAAAGCAAGACGGCGCAAGAGTTGAGTCACCGCCAAAAGTAATTAACCAACCTGATCCACGTGTGCCGGGGTTTGCAACCTATGCGTGGCTTGCAGAGGACTTGCTTTTATACGGTTACGGCTACATGAGAATTTTAGAAATTTATGCTGATACGTATCGCATTCGCAGCGCTGAACGCATTGACCCTACACGCGTCACAATTAAAACAAATGCTAACGGCACAGAGATTGAATATTACTGCGTCGACTCTATTCCAGTGCCTTACGAGGGCGTCGGAAGTCTTGCAGTTTTCTACGGCGTTGACGAGGGCATTTTGAATCGTGCAGGTCGCACAATTAAAGCTGGTGCAGAATTAGAACGCGCTGCGACAATGTATGCCCGCGAGCCTGTGCCTACAATGGTTTTGAAATCAAACGGCGTTGCATTGCCGGCGGATCGTATTGCTAAGTTGCTTGAATCTTGGGGCCAAGCTCGTCGCAATCGTTCAACAGCTTTTCTTAATGCAGACGTTGAATTGCAGGCACTTGGCTTTGATCCTGAGAAGTTACAGCTCAATCAGGCCCGTTCCTATGTATCAACAGAATTAGCTCGAGTCACAGGCATTCCGGCGTATTACGTGGACGCTGAATCAGGATCGAGCATGACATACAGTAACGCCACATTAGCCCGACAATCTTTGCTTGATTTTTCGCTGCGCCCAATTATGTGTGCAATAGAAGAACGCTTGTCAATGACTGGCATGGCAAATGACTTTGTGCCGGCAAGCCAAGAAGTTAAATTTGACCTAGACGATTATTTGCGCGGATCAGCCAAAGAGCGCGCAGACGTGTACAAAATTCTTTACGATATTGGCGCTTTAACCTCAGATGAAATCCGACTAGAAGAAGAGATGATCAGATGACCTACAGCATACAAAAACCAATCAAAATGGACTTTTCAATCAAAGTCGAGGCCGCAGACTTTCCAAAGCGCGAATTATCCGGCCGCATTGTCACATGGAATGAAGAAGGTGTCACAAGCTCTGGATCAACTATGTTTCAACCTGGCTCAATTACTTTGGGCGAAAATACAAAACTTTTACTTGAGCACCGCCGCGAAAGTCCAATTGGATTTTTGAAAAGCTACAAAGAGGACGATCAAGGCATTTACGCAACGTTTTCTATCGGCCAGACAACTGCAGGATCAGACGCATTGGTTGAAGCCAGCACCGGATTGCGCGACGGCTTTAGCGTCGGCGTCATTGCTCAAAAGTACAAAAACGTTGACGGCGTTTTGGTAGTTAGCGCAAGTGCGCTCAAAGAAGTTTCATTGGTCACAGATCCAGCCATTGCCAGCGCAAAGGTTGAAATTGCAGCTAGTGAAAACAACAATTCTGAATCCGAATTGGAGACAGAGGAACAATCAACCGAAGGAGAAACGCAAGTGGAAACACCTACAGCCGTTCCAGAAGTCCCAGCCGAAACGGTTGAGGCTTCCAAAGTCGAAAAGGTCGAGGCTTCTCGTCCTCTTTATTTCACATCACCACGTTCACCTATTACAACAGGTGGGTCATACCTTGAGCACTCAATCAAAGCAACTTTAGGCAACGAGGACTCACGCCAGTACATCAAAGCAGCTGACGACAGCTTCTCAACAAATCCAGCGTTTAGCCCGGTTTCATATGTGCGCGACGTTGCCCAAAACACAAATGCTGATCGTCCAGTAATCGAAGCTTGCGGTGGAACACGTCCGCTTTCAACTTATGGCATGACAGTGTCTATTCCAAAAATTACTGCTAACTCAACTGCTGCGACAGTTGCAGAAGGTGGCGACCCAACTGGAACAACAGCGATTACCTCAAGCTATGTAAATGCGACAGTTATCAAGAAGGCTGGATTTCAGCGCTACAGCGTTGAACTTCTCGACCGTTCAGATCCAAGTTTTTACGAAATCATGCTTCAAAATCTGCGCGACGCTTATGCACAAGCAACTGACCAATATGTAATTGCACAAATTACAGCTGGCGGCACACAGGCAACAGCAACAGCAGCAGACTCAGCAGGCATTATTTCATTTGTGTCAACAGAGTCACCAGCTGTCTACAATGCAACAAAGCGCACAGCTAAAGCATTTGTATCGGGCACATCTATTTACGGTACTTTGCTAGGTGCTACAGATACAACTGGACGCCCAATTTACAACGCGCAGCCAACAACAATGAATGCTGGTGGCACAGTAAATCCAACTGCAATTCAAGGCAACGTTCTTGGCTTGCAATATTACGTTGATCCAAACATGGTCAGCACTTCAATTGACGAGTCTGCATTTATTATTGAGCCACGTTCAATCGAAATTTTTGAATCTCCTGCGCTTTCATTGGCCACAAATGTGCCAACAACAGGCGAAATTGAAATCATGCTCTACGGTTACATTGCAGCACAGGCCGTTTTTGCCGGTGGTCTACGCCGCTTCAACTTAACCTAAAAAATAAGCATGGCCTAGGTGCGCTCCCGTATCTAGGCCAGTCGAACACGAAAGGACAGAGATGCCTAGCATTATTACAGCCTCACAGCTGCGCACAGTGTTGGGCGTCTCTGTCGCTTTATACAGTGACGCTTACCTTGACTCAATAATCAACTCGGCTGAGCAGGTAATTTTGCCATTGCTCACAGCCAACCAAAATGCCGTTGCAGCTGTGTATCTACAAAACAACGTTGCCTATTACATAACTCAAAAGCCAAATACATTTGTGGCTGATCAAAGTGTTGTGATTAGCGGTTGCGTACCTGCCGTCTTTAACGGCACAAAGACAGTCACATCAAATTATTATGATCCATTCCCATATTTGCCTTTTGCTTATCCAGCGCCTTATTTTTACTTCACTGCAGCCGTCACAAACGCAGACATCACGTTCCGTCCAGTTATTCCTGCTGGTGTTGCGTATCTATCCGGGGCAAATGCGGCCACGCTCTATGCAAGCACTGACGCAGTTGAACAAGCGGTCACAATCGTCAGCGTGGAGATATTTCAGAGCGTGGTCGCTCCTGGTGGCCAAATTGAGGGCGTGGACTTCACGCCGTCACCTTTTAGAATGGGTCGCAGCTTACAAAATCGCGTGATTGGCCTTTTAGGCAATTACATAGACGTTTCAACAATGGCCATGTAAATGCCTACGCCAACGACAATCGCGACCAATGTACGCGGCACACTTGCAACAGCTTTGGCCGGCGTAGCAGCTTCCGTTTATAGCTCACCGCCAGAGGCCGTTATTCCGCCAGCTTGCGTGATTGTGCCAGACGCGCCATATCTGGAAAGCACCACTATCGGCAAAAGCCAAATCCGCGTCAAAATTAACTTTGTGGTCACTGCCGCCGTTGCCTATAACAACACAGCCGGCGCGCTCGACAACCTTGAGCAACTCATTATTGCGATTATGGGCGCAATGCCTGCAGGCTACACAGTTGGAGACGTACAGCGTCCGACGGTGCAATCTGTAGGAGCTTCTAACCTATTAGTGGCGGATCTCGCGGTCAGCACTTACTACACACAACAGACAATCTAAGGAGAAAACCAAATGCCAACAACAATAGTCACTGGTCGCGACATAACCTTGACACTTGCAACCGTCAACTATGACGCGCAGGCTACGTCAGTCACACTGGTCAACGCGCCTGTAATTACTACGTATCAAACACTGGACGGCAAGGCTTACAAGCACATTGACGATCAGTGGACACTCAACCTTGAACTTCTTGCAGACTGGGGCGCAACTTCATCACTATTTGAAGCTATGTGGACAGCGTTCACAAGCGCGCCAAATACGGCTTTAGCTTTTACTTTAGTCAGTGCTACAGGTGCAAGTTTTGCCGGTACAGCTTTTCCAGTCGCACCTACAGCTGGCGGCGCTGCACCAGACGCACAAACCGACTCATGGGCAATGCTTTGCGCTTCGACACCAGTCCTAACAATTACCTGATCCAAACACTAGAAACGGGAGCACATCACAATGAAACTACCAATTACAATCGAGTACACCTCAGGCGAATTCGGTACATATACCGCGCAACCGCCAGAGTGGGCAAAGTGGGAGAACAAGACAGGCCAGACAATTTCACAAGCACAAGACAAGATAGGGATTGCGGATCTTCTCTTTCTTGCGTGGAATGCAATGAAGCGCGAAGCTGGTGGCAAGCCAATCAAGGGCTTTGAAATCTGGTGCGAAACGGTAGCTGACGTGACAGTCGGTGAAGTTCTCCCAAAAGCTACGCCGCCGGAAGCGTAAATCGCATACTGGTTGATTTAGCCCTAGCGACCGGCATAGCAATGAGCGAGTGGCAGACGGCGGAGCAGATATACACAGCGCTTGAGATATTGAAGGAGCAACATGAGCGACAGCGTTGAGATTGCCTATGACAAGGCTGATCTACGTCGCGTCTTAGGTGCTTTTAAGGCAATGGACGAAGAAGCTACAGCTCAGGCAAAAATTGCCTCTGGTGCTTTGGCCGAATTTGCTCAGGACAAAATTATAGGTACTGCAAGCGGTCGCGGTCGCGCAGCTGAAAAGATTGCTCGCGGATCAAGAGTTTCAAAGTCCTCAAAGATTGGCGAGTTGTCTTTTGGCTTTGCCGGGCAAAAGTTTTCAGGTGGCGGCACAACTCAACAGCTCTGGGGCGGCAATGAATTCGGATCTAACAAATACAAGCAATTTCCAATTTGGTCAGGGTCAGGGCCAAAAGGTCGAGGCTCTAACGGCTGGTTTATTTATCCAACCTTGCGCGCCATTCAGCCTGAAATCATTGCCAAGTGGGAAAATGCTTTTGACAAGATCCTCAAGGAGTTTTAATGGTTGCGCAAAGTAGAACGCTTAAGCTCTCAATACTTGCTGACGTTGACCAACTCAAAAAATCACTCAACAGCGCAAATGCTGACGTAGAAGGATCTAGCAATAAACTTGGAGACTTTAGCAAGAAGGCTGGCCTAGCCTTTGCAGCGGCTGGTGCAGCTGCCGGCGCGTACGCCATAAAGCTGGCAGTTGACGGCGTTAAAGCTGCAATCGAGGACGAGGCCGCGCAGATACGACTTGCAACCTCTCTAAAAAATGCCACAGGTGCAACAAATGAAATGATTGCCTCTGTAGAAAAACAGATACTTAAAACTTCATTGGCTACAGGCGTCACAGATGACCAGTTGCGTCCAGCTCTTTCCAGACTTGCTTTGTCAACCGGCGACGTCACAAAGGCGCAGGATCTCTTATCTTTGGCTTTAGATATTAGTCAGGCAACAGGCAAAGGCCTTGACAGCGTGGCGAACAGTCTAGGCAAAGCCTACGACGGCAACACAGCGGCGCTTGGCAAATTAGGGATTGGCCTATCAGCTGCAGAATTAAAGTCAATGTCATTTACAGACGTGCAAACAAAGCTCTCGGATCTCTTTGGCGGCGCTGCAGCTGCTAACTCAAAGACATTTGCCGGCCGTATGCAAATTCTTAAAGTCACATTTGACGAGGCAAAAGAGTCAGTCGGTGCAAAGTTGCTTCCAATAATCCAACAGCTAGTCGAGTTTGTAGTCAACAAAGTTGTACCAGCTTTAGGCAAATTTGCGGATTACTTCAAGCCAATTACAGACGCAATCAAAGACAACAAAGAAGAATTCACTCTATTTATTAACTTTATTCAAAAATATGTTGTGCCTGTACTCGTTAACGTATTAGGAGCTGCGTTCAAAGTAGTTGGCGAAATTGCCGGCGGCGTCATCAACGTAATCGGTGCGGTCATTAACGGCCTCAATTTTCTAATTAACGGCGCTGTAGCAGGTATAAATGCCCTGATTGGCCTTTACAACTCAGTGCCATTTTTGCCTAACGTTTCAAAAATCTCAGCACCGACACTTAGCGTCCCTACAGTTTCAGTGCCAAGCCTGACGGCCACGTCACAAGTGCCAAATATTAGTTTGCCAATTGTCTCTAGTGGCACAGGATTATCAGCTAGCGGTGGCGTAGCCTCAGCTATTGCCGGGGCTGCCATGGCAACGCCAGCCGGCGCAGGGCTCACCGGCTCAGCTGCAGATCGCCGGGCAGCCGAAGCACAAGACGCAAGGCTGTATGGAATTAACTTGACAGTGAATGGAGCAATTGACGCAGAGGGCACAGCGCGCACAATTGTCAACACACTCAATGACTCGTTCTTCAGAGGTACAGGCGGCGCAGGTGCACTCGCTGGCCTAAGCGGTTGACACAGTGGGCGCCAGTTTGGCGCGTGAAGATTGCAGGCGTGGACGTTACAGACTCAGTTTTGGCCAGTCTAAACATTACCTCAGGTCGCACAAATATCTATGAGCAGGCTCAGGCAGGTTATTGCTCACTCACGCTGATTGTGTTCAATCAAGCTGCCATTGACTACGAGATCAACAACACTTTGTCAGTAGAAGTGCAAGACACCTCTGCCGTATATAAACCTATCTTTGGCGGCTCAATTGTAGATATAGCTGTGAGCGTCTCCGAGGTCGGCTCAACGGCGTACACGCAAGAGGTGACAATTACTGCCTTAGGCGCTCTCGCAAGGCTGCAGAAGGCTCTTACAAACGGCGTTTTGGCACAGGATTTTGACGGCAACCAAATTGAGACAATTTTGCGTCAAGTACTTTTTGCGCAATGGCAACAAGTCCCAGCGGCGCTAACATGGGCTACTTACGATCCAACAGTGACTTGGGCAAACGCTGGCAATACTGGACTGGGCGAAATTGACACGCCCGGCAATTATGAGCTTGCACAGCGCGCTTCATCACGAACCGTTATATATGATCTTGTAGCAGCTCTGGCAACATCTGGGCTTGGATATATTTACGAGGACGCAAACGGCCAGATTGGATACGCGGACTCAACGCATAGGACGACCTACCTTGCCGCTAACGGTTATACAGATCTCACAGCCAATCAGGCTTTAGGTCGTGGCATAACAATAAAAACCAGAGCCGGCGACGTGCGCAATGACGTCACGATAAAATATGGGATTACAAGTAGCAGCCAAGTCAGCGATAGAGACGAAACGTCAATTGGAATTTATGGTGAATTGGCTCAAATCATCAACACAACAATTAAACATCAAACTGACGCAGAAGCTCAAGCCGCTTTCTATTTGGCACTAAGAGCCTATCCTCAGCCTAACTTTGACCAAATTACCTATGCCCTAACCAATCCAGAGCTAGATAATGGCGATCGTGACAGTCTTATCAACGTTTTTATGGGCCAGCCAATAGCCCTAAATGACCTGCCGCTGAATATGTCTGCCGGTACTTTCCAAGGCTACGTCGAGGGCTTTACATTTAGGGCAAGTTATAACGAATTATCGGTGACTTTGCTTATGTCACCGCTTGCCTATTCTTTGCAGGCTATGCGCTGGAATGACGTACCAATAACCGAGACATGGGCAAGCGTGTCGCCAATTCTGCAATGGCAATATGCGACAATCGTCTCATAAAATGAAAGGAAAATAATGGCTAATCCAACTACAAACTATGGCTTTATTATGCCGACCGCGACCGACTTGGTCACAGATTTGCCAGCGGACTTTAACGTCTTTGGTCAGGCTGTTGATACGCAAATGTTAACCAATGCAAATGCTGCAATTGCTAAGACTATTGTGGACGCAAAAGGTGATCTTATTGCGGCAACAGCTGCAGATACGGTTAGCCGGTTGGCTGTTGGATCAAACGGCCAATATCTCCAAGCAGATTCAACTGCTGCAACTGGTCTAAAGTGGGCAAGCGTAGGCGGTGCTGGCGTTGGATTCGTAAGCACAGACACATTTAGCGCAGTAACAACTTTAAGCCTTAACAGCAAGTTCACTTCAACTTATGAAAATTACAGAGTGTATGTAGATTTTACAAATGGCGGCGGTACTCAATCACTTCTTATGCGTATGCGCGCAGGTGGTACTGATACGACTTCTTCACTTTATGGATATTACTCGCCCGTTGGAACTTGGTCAGGATCAGCCGCAGCTGAAGGACGAATAGGCACAGTGCCACCGATAGGCAGCACCGCTCAAGTTGTTATGGACGTATCACGACCATTTGACACAAAGATTACAAAAATTACAGGACTTTATGTATTTACATCAGGTTCAAGCATTGGTGAAGTTTCAGAATTTGCCATGGTGCTAAACAACACAACTTCATACGATGGCTTTACAATTTATTCAGGCGGCAACTCATTCACAGGGAGAGTAACAATCTATGGCTACAGCCTCAGCTAGTTTTTTAACATACGAGGACGGCGTGACACGTCCGGCAACAGCCAGCGAAAAGTCTGCAATTGCCGAAGCAAAAGCAAGCGATACCGCACAGGTCGCGGAAGAAGCTGCTAAAGCTCAAGCCGCTGCAAGTGCTGTGGCAAAGTTGGAAGCCATAGGATTAACTGCCGAAGAGATTGCAGCTCTAAAAGGTTGACGTATCCAATGGGATCTGCAGCCCTACTGATCAAAGTTGCAGTTAGCGAAATTGGCACAATTGAACAAGGCGATAACCTCACAAAATACGGCAAATTCACAAAGGCAGACGGCTTGCCATGGTGCGGCAGTTTTGTAAATTGGTGCGCCAATGAGGCTGGCGTCAAAATTCCAAGCATGGTCGGGACAGCTGCCGGGGCGCAGAAGATGAAAGATCTTGGCCGTTGGAAACAAATGCCAATGCTGGGCGATTTGTGTTTTATGGACTTTCCGCATGACGGCGTCGATCGCATAAGTCATATTGGAATTGTGGCTAAGGTTGGCTTGAAAAGCGTGTTGTGTATTGAAGGCAATACCTCAGGCACAGGCGATCAGCGCAACGGTGGCATGGTCATGGTCAAAGAGCGATTTTTGGGCAAAGAAATAGTTGGTTTTGCTAGGCCTAAATACGTTGAATATGCTGGAGAATTCCCTATAGTGCAGCTGGCAAAGCCGGCTAAAAAGGAGAAAAAACAATGAGTGATATTCAACAAGCAAATATACCGGCAAGCACTGTAACGCTTTTAGCTTCAGCTGCTAGAACTACAACCGGCGCGAGTACAGCAATTCCAGGTTTTGCAGCTGCAAGACTATTGGTTTTACAATTAGAAGTGACTGCGGCAAGTGGCACATTACCTACTTTAGACGTCATTGTTGAAGATACAGTCGACGGCACTAACTACAACACAATAGCCACATTTGCACAAAAAACTGCTGCTGGTCGTGAAGTCATAAGGTTAACAACCGCTTTTACAAATACGCTAAGAGTAAGTTACACAATTGGCGGCACAACACCGTCTTTTACTTTTAACGTTATCACTTGGGCTGACTCAAATTGAGCGCCGAATTGAAGCCAATGCTGGCGAGTTATGCCAGGTCATTTATTGCGGCAGGTCTTGCGGTCTACATGGCCGGCGTCACAGATCCTAAAGCAATTGCCTCAGCTGGTATCGCTGCAATCTTGCCAGTCATTATGCGTTGGTTAAATCCCAATGACAAGGTTTATGGCCGTAAGTGAGCGTCCAAGAATGGGCGGCCATTTTAGGTTTAGTCCTGGCAATTCTGACTGCCGTATATTCGTCAATGAAATTTATGGTCAAATCCATAATGCGAGAACTCACGCCTAATTCTGGCAAAAGCCTTAAGGATCAGGTTTCCAGAATTGAGCAGCGACTTGACCAGCTCATTTTGGAGCTGGCAATACAGGGCAGAAAAGATTAAGACACGCCCAAAATCACGCGTAATCCTTGACCTTGTCAGTCATTGAAGTCATGCTTTTCCCAGCGGCAAATACAAGGTCGCTACGGGAGCAAAAATGTACAGCATGGCAGAAGTATTTATGTGGACAATGATTGGGATTTTATTGGGCTTCACAATTGGCTACACAATTGGCCTTAGAGAAGGCAATCGCGTCGGCTACGTACGAGGCAAGATTTCAGCTGGCAAGTGGGCGAACCGATCATGAGTTTCCTAGCCAATTACGAGACCGTCAACCAAAAGGTCATACGCCTCCACGCGACTTATCCAACCAACCGGATTGAGACTTCAATCATTGACTGGAATTCTGAAAAGGGCTACATACTCATTGAGTGCCGGATTTACCGTCGCTACGAGGACGAGAAGCCGGCCGCTATTGACTACGCACACGGCATGGTTGGCGCTTACAACGTACAAATGAAGCGCTGGTATGTCGAGGACACAGTCAGCTCTGCAATTGGCAGGTGCGCCAGCGTGGTGTTAGGCACAGAGACAAAACCTAGCCTTGAGTCAATGGAGCAAGTCGAGCATATGCCAAAGGCATTTGTAGAGCATGATCCATGGTCAAAGCCAATTTATGAAGAAGGCTTCACAACGGCAAAAACAGCTGTAGAAGATATAAAAGCAACACTTGGAGAAGTGCAGGCCTCAACTGCGCCAATATGTACACATGGCCACATGATTTGGCGCACTGGCGACAAAAGCGGCAAGGCGTGGGGCGGCTATATGTGCGTTGAGAAAAACAAGGCTAACCAATGTACGCCAAGGTGGTTTGTGCTTGCCTCTGACGGTCAGTGGAAGCCACAGGTATAGCAATGGGCGACTTTGAAATGATAAACACAGCCACAGGTGAGCGCCTGCGCATAGAGCAAGACGGCACAGAGCTAAGAGACAGAGTTGATCCACCAACAATTGAGTGGTGCGATCGAGGCCAGCACTTTGCGCCTAAGTATGGTGGTCGAGACGAGTACGACATTTTGTGGATTTGTCTTGAGTGTCAAAAGTGATTATCAAAATGAAGATAACCGCAGCTGATGAGTGGGCAATACACAATAGGGCGGCTCAAGTCGTGTTCTCTTTAGATGACCTGAGCACAGTCCAGAGATACAACACAAAGCTAAATAACCATGAACGCGTCACAGAGTACGCAGAGTCTCTTGGCGCTGAAATGGTTGTGGCTAGGTACTTTGGCCTTGACTATGACATAAACGTGTCCAATGGCAAGCGCAACGCAGACGTAGGAAAAGGCCTTGAAATCAAGTGGACTAGCTACATAAATGGATCTCTAATCATTTATCCAAATGACAGAGAAGATGACGTGGCAGTGCTCGTGGTAGGGCGCTCGCCTGAGTATTACATAGTG
>Ga0164294_10004239_pt1 | contig 12562 bp, 21 predicted proteins | sample GEODES005metaG_FD_111479 | JGI IMG/M metagenome (GOLD analysis project Ga0164294, IMG submission 111479) | Oligotrophic lake water microbial communities from Sparkling Lake, Wisconsin, USA - GEODES005 metaG | ecosystem: Environmental > Aquatic > Freshwater > Lake | place: USA: Sparkling Lake... | reverse complement strand
TGGTTGGAAAGGTAACTACATGAATGAATCTCCTCCAATACCTGTAACACTTGAGGATAAACACCTTGCCGGAATCTATACACAAGCAGATACAGATAAGCTTGAACGTATAAAGACACGAGAACTTCAAGATACGATGGTTGAAAGTCATGGACTAACAGGATTGTTTGGTGGAATCCATCGCCGAAAAACTAAGAAGTCCAAGTCTCGTAAACTCAAGAAGCGTCGAACCACTCGCAGGCGTTAAGTATACCGTTCCATGCAAACGGTCTGTTTCACTTCTTCTCAAGTTTTTTTGACTACAGTTTATAATGCAGATTGTGAACGCGAATCCGATCGCAGTGGATCTTCAAAACATCTATATATCTAATTTTGATGCTTATCGTGCTGAAGATAATCCAGAGCTTAATCACGCTATCTTGAAGCTTGGTACAGATTCAAATGTCCGGGTACTTGCAGGTAAAACAGAGACTGGATTTCAAGATGGACCTGCTAATCAGGCTACATTTCATAGCCTTACGGATGTTGTATCCTATCGTGGAACCCTGTATGTACTTGACCGAGGAAATAATGCGATTCGTAAAGTGGATGCTCAAAGAAACGTAACTACATTTGCGAGTGCGACTGAAGGACGTGGATTTAAAGCACCTTTCAATCGTATTGAGTCTTTTACTATTGATTCGGCTGGAACGGTGTATGTATCCGATCGTCATCCTGAGGGTAGTCATGTGATTAAAATTACAAGTGCAGGAGAAGTCACTGTATTTCCCAAACTACTTAATTACTTTGCATACTCGATTGTAGTGGACGACTCTGGACTTCTGTATTCAACTTCACCTGCAAAACACTGTATCTACAGGGCAAAACTTGGAGTTGACGATAAAGTTAAAGTCTTTGTAGGAAATGAGCAACAACCTGGAATGGTAGACGCAACTGGAGCACAAGCGCGTTTTAATCAACCTTGGGGACTTGTACTCGGTTTAGATGGAAATATCTATGCTGCTGATTTTGACAATCATCGTATTCGTAAGGTGACACCTCAAGGTCTAGTGACTACAGTAGCAGGTAATGGAAACGGAACGAGAATGGATGGTATGGGTGTTCAATCGTCTTTTTACTATCCAATCTATTTAGCATGGCATCCCCGCGATATGATTCTCTATGTAGTAGAGGGTGATGAGGACGATATTGCGATTCGTAATGTAGATGCAGATACAGGAGCAGTTGCAACTATCTATTCAAACTTTCCAAATGATCAAGAACAACCTCCTCCAGATCCCTCGGAGTTTATCACACCTCCAGCATCTCCTCCTTCAAAAGACATTGAAGCTGGATCAGGTGATGCAATTTCATCGGATGATATTGAAGAAGGTTCAGTTGTAGGACAGATTGTAGGTGAAGGAGGAACGATTGCAAAATCTCAGTATTACTTCCCTTCTTCATTGCAAAACTTATTACAACGAGGACTATCAAAGTTCATAGATCCAATTACTCGTAAAAAGATTGTAGATGTAAAGTGGTATAGAGCTCATTTAGTGCCTGCAGGTTCATTAGGTGGTCGTAAAAAGACGAGAAAGTCTAAGAAGTCAAAACGCATTACATTCCGTAAAAAACGAATCCAGATTCGTAAATTAAAGAAATCCCGAAAGCAATAATGACTCCACACCAATGTTCCGCATGTCGTGCATTTATTTACGACACTCTGAGCGTTCCCATTTCTAAAGATGAACTGTATTATGGTTATTATAATCTGAAATGTATTCCTAAACTCATTCCTGAACTAGTCCCTGAATTTCAAAAACTTGTTTGTGACCATCCATTTGAAATAAGTCCATTACCATTTAGAAAACACACAACTTATATTGCGATCCGACTGATTGAATCGGGTCTTGTAAAGCAAAAAGGTATTTCCTTTCATGGAGAAATTACGAAAGGAAAGCCATTGTTGATGGCACTTGATTGGATCTATTACTATTTTCAAAAACTTAAACATCTTGAATCTATTCATCGTGATCACATAGGAGGATACAAAGAAGTTCCTAATGGTCCATTACCTCCACATATACTGATGCGATACGAACAGGCAGGGTTTGTCACGATTAAAGACAAGAGTCTCTAAAGAAGTAATGTTCCTTCGACCTAACTATATGGTTGAACCACCTGCATGGTTCTATCCTCGTATCTTGGTTGGAGCAGGTGAAATGCTTACACTTTCATTTATTCGTAAATATGGAATTACACATGTTATTAACTGCGCATATCCAGAACATTCACCAGATTGGTTTAAGAAATCATTTCCAGATCGATATGCTTGTTTAAACGCCGAAGATTCATTGACTAGTAATATTTTGACTTGGTATCCACTCTTTGAAGAAACTCTAACTTCATTTTTACGTGAGCCTGGATCCAATACTGTGTTTATTCATTGTCAATGTGGAATCAATCGGTCTGCTTTTTTGACTTTGACCTATGTTACATCACATTATGGTTTGCCTTATGAATCTATGTTAGGTATGATGAAGAGACAACGACCTTGTATGTTTACAAATCCGGTCTTCAGGAAGCAGACTGAAGAGTTTGTAAATGGACGTATTCAGAATTCGGAAGACAAGGGAGATAGGAGGTAGTTCTTCTATGGGAACGTTAGATTCAGTTCATCAAGAGCAAGTTCAGGGTTTAAGGTCTTCAGAAACAAAACAGGATGAACTGAAAACTAAGTTAGACTCACTGATAGAACAGCGAGAAACTTTGAGTACATCCATTGAACTAACTGAAATTGTAAAGTGTTCACAGATTGATTTGCAGATTCGCGAGATTGAAGAGGAACTTTCTAAGGCTAATCCAGTTGAAGAATATTACATGAAAAACATGGATATTCTGCTTGATTATTACGGAAAGGAAACCAATGGATCTAGTCCTTCGATTGCTCCAACTAAAGAGTCCAATACATTCCTCAAATTCTTTGTCGCAAATACGCCAGCTGTGGATGCAGGGTTAACTAAGAAACAGATCTTTGACGAGTATGTATCTCGTATGAAGTTGAGTAATGGTCCCGAAGCGTCACAATTACTAACTGAACATTGTTCTGCGTGTAATGTAGCCCGTGAAGAAATCAGTTCAGAAGGTATTTTAGTCTGTCCTTCTTGCGGTTCTGAAGAATATGCGTTAGTCGTTTCAGATTTCCCGAGTTTCCGTGATCCTCCTAAAGAACGAAATAACTATGCCTACAAGAAGATCAATCATTTGAATGAGATTTTGAACCAGTTTCAAGCCAAAGAATCTACCATTATTCCTGAAGAAGTGATGAATGAAGTGATTTTGGAAATTAAGAAACGTAGGATTGATAATATTGCGGATTTGTCTGAAGAAGATACGAGACAGATTTTGAAGAAGCTAGGTCGTTCAAAGTATTATGAACACCGAGCGCATATTTTAAGCCGATTGAACGGTAATCCTCCACCAACCATTACCCCTGAAATTGAGGAAAAGGTTAGAGCGATGTTTCAGGAAATCCAAGCACCATTTTTGTTGTATTGTCCGAACGACCGAACGAACTTTCTGTCGTATTCCTACATTTTGTATAAGTTCTTTGAGTTGCTGGACTTAGATGAATACAAAGTGTTCTTTCCATTGCTGAAATCAAGAGACCGATTAATTGCTCACGATCAGATTTGGAAGAAGATTTGCGATTATCTCAACTGGGAATTTATTCAGAGCGTTTAAGTAAATGCCTAGCTTGGAAAAGCAGATTAAGACAGCAGAGAAGAAACTTGAGGCAGCAAAGGAGAAGCTTAAAAAACTCTTTCCAGGCAAGTCAGATAGAGACATTAAAAATCTTATGGAATTCAAGGATGAGAGAGAAGACCCTAAAAAAGCAAGTGCCAATAAAACGGTGAAAGACCTTGAATCAAAAATCAGGTTCTTAAAACAGAATGGCGGAACTCGTCGTGCAAAGCGAGGTTCCAAGAAAACTCGTCGTCATTAATCTCGGTCGCTCGGTAAACTCATAAGACCGTACAGAACACCGAAAAAGACTATTGAATGAAGAATGAATCCAAACGCTGTAGGGCATCCATTGATTGCAACACCTGGAATCAATGAATTCACAAACTTGAATGTAATTGGGTTTGCTACAAGGAAAAAGGCGAGAGTGGAATACAATGAATACTTAAACTTCAATCCTTCAGATTTGACTCCCATTTATGTTTCCACAACAAATTTCACTTCGGATACTTTATACACTAGTATTAATGGAGTTTCCAGAGACGCTGGTTCTATCGATAACTCTTCATGGACTAATGTCGGTTGAAAATGGAGAAGTACCAACATTTATAGTCCCAGAAGGTATGCGGATTATAAAGGTAAGTGCAGTAACGCCAGGGGTTTGTAATGTAACTACAGGAGAGGAGATGAAAATAGCGAATGACTCCATTCATAAAGTATTTGGTAGTCCAAAACTAAAATACGAAGAGATAGGTCCTAAACTTACACCCCTTGTTCAGTCTTTAAAAAAGATAGAATCCAACACGATACCTACTATCCGAAGTCAATTGAAAAAAGAAGAAGACCCGGATATGCGCAACATGCTTCGTTACACCGATAAAGGGTTTAAAGTCGTACACTATGAATCTGGGAAGCCTATCATTAATAAAGAGTTTGGTAGATCTGATGGTGAAGGAATGCAAAGTGTTGAAGACTATAAGATCATTGCAATCAATGCGGTGGGACAACCAGATCTTCATTCATTGATTGTATCGGAACGATCTGGAGCAACTATGACTAGAGGTTCTACAAAGAGTGAAGGAGAGTTTTTACTTCGTTTATCCACAATTGTCACATTTTTACGGGGAAAGGGTGTAAAGAATATTTTACTCTTTGACTTTTCGTGTTCGGAAATGACAGAGGGTAGTGAAAGAGATAAAAGACTTTTACGACGAAACTTAAAAGGATTAAACGGTGGTCTCAAACGTCGCAGAAGAACTAAACGTGGTGGAAAAAAGAGGAGAACTACGCGTAAACATTAAATCTGTTTAGAATATTTCAAAAGAAGTGACCACTGCGATCTTGCCTTCTTTGCCTTCTATAGACCATGTATCCCAATTGTGAATGTGTAGAACTTCATCACCACCAATCTTGTGAAAAGCATCTTGTGTGTGTTCAGGACAGCAAGTGTATACAATCCATGGTCCATCTTCTTCAATGTACGGAAGTTCATTGAGAATATCAAGTGACCAATGGTTTCCAACTTCAGTAACTGTTCCCGACTCTGTATACCTAAACTTACGCGAACAGGTTACATATCCAAGAACTTCATCAGTAGGATTATCAAGTAGTTCATCTTGGAGTGAGTTTTTATCACCCTCAGTATAGGGTAAAATCGTAAACCCAATATCACTGCCTCTGCAAATTAGTTTAGCCATGTTGTATATTTAGTATACCATTGCCTGTCTGTAATCTGTTTATCATTCAAAATGAATGTACACTCTATAATAGCTAAGATAATACATATGGATACCGACTTTAATTCAAAGACTCACGCTGAACTGAAGGAGATTTGTAAACAGCAAAAAATCAAGGGAGTTTCTAACAAATCAAAAGCAGAACTTGTTAAGCTGTTACAACCTAAACAAACAATTGATCTAACCGATATGATCAATAAAGTATCTTATGGCGAATGTGTTTCAATGATGAAGGCAATTCCAGCAAACTCAATTGATATGGTTTGTACAGATCCACCTTACTTTCTAGATGGTCTGGGTAATGACTGGAACAAGGAAAGCATTGATACTAAAGGTTCTTCTTCAGTAGTTGGAAATCTTCCAAAAGGAATGAAGTTTGACAGAAACCAGTCAAAAAGGTTTAATGAGTTCTATAAATCAGTATCAGAAGAGGTATTTAGAGTTCTGAAACCAGGTGGTGCTTTCATTTCATTCAGTAGTCCAAGACTTTATCATTCAATGGCGATGGCAATTGAAGATGCAGGGTTTGAGATTCGTGATATGCTTGGGTGGATTTATACACAATCACAAGTAAAAGCATTCTCTCAAGATCACATTATTGACAAGGATAAAGTCATGACTCCTGATGAGAAAACTAAACTAAAAGAACTTTGTACAAACTGGAAAACACCACAACTGAAACCTGCAATTGAACCCATGTGTCTTGCAGTAAAACCTATTGAAGGACGATATATAGACAACTTCAATAAATATGGAACTGGACTCATGAATACATCCGATGAGACAAAAACAGGTGAAGGGTTCTTTCCATCCAATATTGTTACAACGGATGAAATTGAAGAAAGTATGGATCGTGTCTTTCTTGTAGCAAAGCCAAACAAGGTAGAAAAAGGAGACTACAATACACACCTGTCTGTAAAGCCTGTGAATCTGATTTCACATCTTGTGAAACTATTCACAAAGGAAAATGCGGTTGTACTTGATCCATTTATGGGTAGTGGAACTACTGCAGTAGCCTGTGTCCAATCAAAAAGAAATTACATTGGATTTGACATCAACAAGGAATACATTGAAATCACAGAGAGACGACTAAAATCAATTAGTTAAATCCATTCTGATTGAACTCAATCACAAATCCTCTTCTGTTGAAAACAGCCTTATTTTTGTATTGCTGATTACATATTGCACACTGCGGAATGGTGTTTGCCAATGTAAGATCAAGACGAGGATCCATATGTCCTTGTTGTAGAACTGTCTTCATATTTTGATTCCATCTTAGTGGTTCACCTTCTTTAGATCCACAATTTACACACATGTTTCCGTATTCTTCTTTAAGATTTTCCCAATCCTCATCTGTCATCACGACATTTCTCCTTTCTGGTATAAATGATGGATGTTTATCCGTAAGGTTGATAAGAAGGAAGTGTGATCTTTTAATTTTTAGACCCGTAAGTGTATTTATCTCTCTACCCTTTAGCATATTATAACCAAATTGTAAACCAAGATGTCTTACTTGACATGAATCACCTCCAGATAGAACAACACCATGTTCAACTACATATCTTCTAATTTGTTCAATACTAATAGGGTTACCTATATTTTCATAAAGACAGCAAAGTGCCTGTCCAAGCCCTGAATTTTCACTCAAAAGCTTTACTCCCTTTTCTCTAAGATGTTGATTGTACTCTGCTAAAACACGACTATAAGTTGAAGCCATTTTTCTCATATACCTTGATAATTTTGAAAGATTTAAGATCCATTTTAGACGAAAAAATGGATCTACTTTAACTCATTATCCCTAATCTTAGGTCAAAATGAGTTACAACGATAAAATTGAGTTAGTTGCTGATGAAATGGTTAAGTTTGCTAAAAGGAAGATTGTAATGGAGTTTGATGGCACTCTTAGAAGACAAAGACATCAACTTGAGTGTACTGAAGCGTATTACGAAATCTACAAAAAGCACTTTGGAGATCTAATTGATCATAGAATCTCCGACAAAATCAGTGTCTTAGGAGGATGTCTTGGTTGTCTATTTAAATCAATCTGCGAATCCGCTATGGAGATTGATGAGATGAATAGTGTTATAGAAAAATACATAAGACTTCAAGTGAAGACTATGAATCTGTGGAGTTGTTAAACCTTATTTAATATTACTTTTGATGTCCATGTAGGGACTTATAAGATTATAAATAGTATTAAATGTTTCAAATATTTTTGTTGTAGATATGCTACAATTATCATATAAAGACAAAATAATATTCTGTTTTGTTTTTATATTAATACATAAATCATTAATGTTATGCCTTCTAATTTCAATACAAAGATCAATTCTAGTCACATCTTTAACATCTTCAATAATAAATTCACATCCTTCTTCTCCAGTATTTATATAAAACTCTCTATCATTTATACCAAATTTAAATGAAGGAGTCAAACACATAGTAAGTGATGTCATCTTTTCATTAAAAAAAGAGAACTATTTTACTTCCATTTTAAACCAACTCCTTAGCATCTAATACACGACTCCATGCAAAGAGCCATAATCCTGATCGTTCACATTTTTCAATGATTTTTGGAGTCAACTTCTTGCGATCACGAGTGGACATTTGAGTATTAAGACGCATTAATCGAGTCCAGAACTCAGATGGACTGAGTTTGTTCTCTTTCATCACCCTAAGAAACTCGTTCATAACCATATCTGAATTGAAGTTAGGAGAATTTGGACGACCTGTAGTTACTTTGAGTAGTTTGTAGGTCTCGCAGAATGTATCTCTCATTTTGATGAGTTCCGTTGGATCTACGGATGTCTCTTCTGATACGTAGAGTTCAGGAACAGAGACTGCTTTGTTCAGTCTTAGAAACTCAGTCTTCACACTCTCGTCAGTTGCGTCCCACAAGATATCAACGAGAATGGGATTCATGCCTTCAATTCCAATCAAGGCTTCACGACGATGATTGGATTCATAGCAGACTAGTTCTTTGTTAATGCATGCAAGGTAGAGCATACCGTCCATGCGTTTGGATTCATTCATGAAGTCATGTATTTCAGCGATACGATCTTGATCTGGAGGTCGGTTGTGCTTCCATCGTTTGATTGGAAGATCATTGTAAATAGATTGAGGAATCCAATAAGTATAGTGATTGTTTTGAACTGTTCCTGAACAGTTTTCAGCAAGATGTTTTTGTAGAAGTTGTGCCATTTTAGAGTGAAAAAGATTGAGTTGATTGATATTGGATTCATTTTATATGGTTCGTATTGTGACTTCATTCATCACTTCTCAAGTGACCTATACAAATGAGTGGTGTGATGAACTTCAAGGTGATTAATTTAACTAATAGACTTGAAGAAACTTAGAAGTTTAGGGTCTGTAGGTTGTGGATTTCTTATTCTATCTAAATGTGATGCATCATCTTCATTCTTTGATTGAATTGATTTTTTGATTTCATCAATCGAATAGTGATTTCCAGTTACATTTTGAGTTTCAAGAACCCATCGACCTATAAGAATCTTATGATACTTAACCCATGCATCACGTACTTCAGGAAGACAAGCCCATACACACAATGGTTCTCCATCATGAAGGATAAGATTCTCAACTGCATAGTCTAATGTTGCAAGTGTTTCTTCAGGGGTATGAGGTCCATAGAATCCTCCTCCATTAAAGTCTATCCTATGTGCTTTATTTCCATCAACACTTTCTCCCCATAAGAACTTGATAACAATATTGAAGAGACGATGGTGATGATGAATATGCGACATTTTTATGTATTATGTTAAGTTATTGGTTTAATGATCCGTTTTGGGTCTCCTCTAACTTTTCAACTCGTTCAAGTAAGTTTTTAAGAACAACCAGTACAGGTTCAATCATCAAGATCTTCTCTTGGTCATACTTTCGGGCTAGTGGAAGATTATTGGAGTAGCTGTTTCGTTCAACACATTGTTTCTTGATTTGTACAAAGTTCTCAAGAACCATGATAGGATTGTTTCGTCTTTCGTCTTCACGCCTCTTCTTCTCTTCCAACTCTTCAATCTTCGCATGTAAGATCATTAACTGATTGTCAATGCTGTTCATGGTTTATGTTAAAAAGGTTGGATTCGTTAAGATTCCTTTTTAGCTTGTAACTTGGCTTCTAGTTGTTGTATCTTCTTCTGTGTTTCAACTGATTTTTTGAGTAAGTCTTTCTCTTTCGCAAGATCATGAACACCTTCTTCTCGTCCATAGAAGATGTCCCAGTTCAGACTTTTAAGTGCTTCGTATTCTGCTTTGAGTGTTTCATATTCCTTCTTGGCTTTTCTAAGTTTGGATTCTAAGGTCTTCATCTTACTATCATCTACTTTGAAAAAATTGATTCATTTTAGATCGTTTCAGCACAATGTCGGCAGTATCCATTGTCTTGGACAAGATCATTACCAAAACCTTTACAGCATTTACACTTGATAGGTTCATTAGGAATCTGTTTAGGAGTGAGTTCTTCAACCTTGCGATTGAGTTCAGTAATGGCTTCAAACATAGCTTTGAAGAGTCTTCGGTCGATGGTTTTAGTATTATTGCCATGTTCTGCATGTCCATTATACGATCTATGTATCTGATGATCGTAGTTAGTAAGATCACATTTATGAAGTTCCATATTTAGAAACGTCATAAGCTCTGTGAGTTCTTCAACTTTATTGATATTAGCTTTTTTAAGTTCGAGTTCCTTGATTTTGGCAAGGTTGATGGGGAGTTCTGAATACTTCTGCTTCTGCACAAGTATTACATTCTGGGCATGGAGGGCATCGATTTCATTGTTAATACGAATAGTTTGGGAGTTCATTTTGTTCACGGGTGTATCTTCCGTTTGTTTTGAAAAAATTGATTCATTTTAGACAGAGAGTGATCGTTCACGGACTTCAGAATCTATAAAGTCAGAATTCATCCATAAACTAGATGCATACCCGCTGAATCGAGTTACGTTTGTGCGATGGATCGCATCGGCTAGACTTCCATATTCATATGTGTCATTTATTATAGTTCCATATCGGAACAAGCGTTCCAATGCCCAAGCAGTGAGCATATCGTCTGTAGGTTCCATTGGATTTCGTGGTTGAGGTGGAGTGCTTGGAATATACCGATGACTATCACGAGCCATAAGTATGGCTTCATCTACATTTCCAGCACTATCACGAAGTTCATGAATTGCTCGATTTCGGGTCACACCCGCTTCTTGAATTACTTGTGTAATACGTTCTTCAGTTGTGAAAGTATACGGTGCAATACTAAACCATCTAACTTCTGAGCGTACAATTTCTTGCTTCGGGGGAGGATCTGGACGATTGAGTTCAATGTCGGTCAGAGCATGACGACACATTGGGCAGGTGGACGCATCAGAAGTCCATTTAGTTAAACATTTAATATGGAAGGAGTGAGAACAACTTAGAACACAGCAACCTGTGGTTTGATTAATACTTTCGTAGCAAATTGGGCAGTCTGTCATTTTGGGCACCTTCTATTGTTTTAGACAGAACTGGATCCATTTTAAGCCATTTGGAGAATATAAGTATGGACTCATTTCAGAGAAATATTAACTTGCTTCCTCGGGAACAAAAACTTCAAAAACTAAATCAGATCATTCAATTTTTTCAAGGCAATAACTCTCCAAAACACGCAGAAGCATTTACGGAATTGAAAAATTGTTATCCTTCGTTTCCGTTCTTCAAAGATGAAGAAGCTTTCCGAGTCTATTTAGCTTGGTTCAACATCTCTCAATTACCCATTCATGCTCCCTTTTCCCATATTCTTAGGCAAGGCTAAACATGCTTGAATAAACCCTTCTTCACCAAGTCGTGCGATATTCTGCATAGTTCTCATAGTCCATCCAAATGAGAAACCAGAATGTCCATCATATTCAAGATGTCTATTAATTGCTCTGAGTTCTTCATCATCTGTAAATGTATATCCTGCTCCACCACTTGGTTCTCCTTTCATGTACTCCCACATATTCACCTTTTCAATTGCTTGGTATGCATCTTGTAACATTTCTTGTTCATCATTAGTGTATCCGAGTGAGATAAAGTCAATCATTCTGTCCTAACATCTAACTGTAAAAAGGTTTCAGATCCATTTTGTACATCATTCAAGTTCATATGGATCTGGTTCATACAAACATCCGCCAATTCCCATGTGACCTTGTTGATTCAAAACATTGAAGTAACAACCATCACATTTTGGTTCTTTGTATCCACGAGTTGATATCCTTCTCCACCACGTTTGTATTTGGATAGCTGCATTTACTTCATCATCCTCATCAACATATGAGATTGAAGAGAGATCTTCACAACCAAAGCGTTCGGTCCAACACGAAGCACAATACCCATTTGCTCTCACAACAAGTTCTTCGTCACATCCTGGACAATGATTGGATTCGTAGGACATTTTTTCATGAAACATTTCATCCCAACATGGAACACAATACCCATTTTGACTCTCTTTAACTGTTATAACACCACATCTAGCACACGAACTTTCTTCAGCACATTTTTCACAACAATATTCGGACGACATTTTACACTGAAAAATGATTATTTAGATCAAGTTGGATCCATTTTGGAGGAATCCCTACTCGTCATTGATGCCATGACGAACATCGCGGTCAGCATAGTAGCACTCAATACATTGTCCAAACATATCTGAGATACTGATTTGACCACAAGGACACTTTTTAACTTCTAAAGACTCTTTACAGTCGTAACAAAGTCCATGATCTAGATCTTCTTCTTTGAGACTATAGAGATCTCCACATGAATCGCATTGACAGGTTCTGCATGAATAGGGATACACTTTACATTCATCACATTCTGCGAAACCGCAGAAGTATCCATCGGAGATTTGTGTGTTTTTGTCAACCCAACACTTCGTACAATGTCCAAATGCCCAAACATCTTCGGATGTTCCGCATTTAGCACAGGTTTATATTTCAGGGGGAGAGCATTTGATACATAAGTCGCCTTGCTGATTGACTTCAGTTTGACACTTTCGATTTTTACAGAGATACATGACTTCAGATGATTCTTCGGGGGATTGCATTTCAGATTCACTCATTTTCTACCACCTTCTATTAGTTT
>Ga0164294_10004238_pt1 | contig 12563 bp, 10 predicted proteins | sample GEODES005metaG_FD_111479 | JGI IMG/M metagenome (GOLD analysis project Ga0164294, IMG submission 111479) | Oligotrophic lake water microbial communities from Sparkling Lake, Wisconsin, USA - GEODES005 metaG | ecosystem: Environmental > Aquatic > Freshwater > Lake | place: USA: Sparkling Lake... | reverse complement strand
GCCATGATTTCTCTGTTGAGGCGGTGTTTGCGTTCCTCGCGTTGTCGGCGATCGCGAAATTCAGTAGCGATGGTTCAATCCTTCAAAAAAAACCTGCTTCAAAATGAAACAGTGAAAATCCGTCGATACTTAGACGACAAATCATGATGTCAACCAGTGAAATCAAAGTTTGGCGGCAATGTCCGAAGCCAACTTTTCAGTAAAAGCTTCGAGTGTCATAACACCAAGGTCTACATTGCCTCGGGCGCGCACTGCGACGGTACCTGCTGCTTTCTCCTTGTCACCCATGACGAGGATATATGGCAGCTTCTGCATTGAATGCTCACGTATTTTATACGTAATCTTCTCGTTTTTAAGGTCTTGTGTGACCCTAAACCCTTGATTTTTCAGTTTTTTGACTACATCTTGCACATAATCAGACTGAGAATCGGTGATATTGAGCACCGCAACTTGCACCGGCGCCAACCAAACAGGCAGTGCGCCTGCGTGCTGTTCAACCAAAATACCGATGAAACGCTCCAAACTTCCCACAATGGCCCGGTGCAGCATGATGGGTTTGTGGCGAGCACCATCTTCACCGACATACTCCGCATTCAGTCGCTCTGGCATATTGGGGTCAACTTGTATGGTTCCGCACTGCCATTCACGGCCAATCGCGTCTTTCAGCGTGTATTCAATTTTGGGTCCGTAAAAAGCGCCCTCGCCTGGCAGGTATTGAAACTCGCAGCCAGAAGCATGCAGACCTTCAGCCAAGGCTTTCTCAGCACTGTCCCAACTTTCTTCCGAACCTATGCGTTTTTCTGGGCGAGTTGATAACTTGTAAATGATGTCGGTAAAACCAAAATCTTTATAGACTTTTTGCAGCAATGTGGTGAACGCAATAACCTCTGACTGGATTTGATTCTCCGTACAGAAGATATGCCCATCATCTTGGGTGAAGGCTCGCACGCGCATGATCCCATGCAAACCGCCCGAGGGTTCGTTGCGGTGGCACTGACCAAACTCGCCAAAACGCAGGGGTAAATCTCGGTAACTTTTGATGCCTTGGTTAAAAATAATGATGTGCCCAGGGCAGTTCATGGGCTTGAGCGCGTAATCGCGCTTTTCAGACTCTGTGACAAACATGTTGTCACGGTATTTATCCCAGTGGCCTGTTTTCTCCCACAAGCTTTGATCCAAGATTTGCGGGCCTTTAACCTCTAAGTAACCGTTGTCTTTGTAGACATTGCGCATGTATTGCTCGACTTCTTGCCACAGCGTCCAGCCCTTGGGATGCCAAAACACCGTACCAGGAGAATGCTCATCGATATGAAACAAATCAAGCTCACGTCCGAGTTTGCGGTGGTCGCGTTTTTCAGCTTCCTCTAGCATCAAGAGGTATTTCTGCAAATCATCTTTGCTAGCCCAAGCAGTACCGTAAATACGCTGGAGCATTTCATTGCGGTGGTCGCCTCGCCAGTAAGCACCTGCGACTTTCATCAATTTAAAGTGTTTTAGTTTTCCCGTGCTCGGAACATGCGGGCCGCGACACAGATCTGTAAATTCACCTTCGCTGTAAAGTGAAACATCCTCTGCGGCAGGAATGGAAGCAATGATTTCAGCTTTGTAGTGCTCGCCAAGGTTCTTGAAATATGCGACGGCTTGGTCGCGTGGCATGACTTGTCGCGTGACAAGTTCATCCTTGCTGGCCAATTCATTCATGCGCTTTTCAATCTCTTGCAAATCCTCAGGTGTGAAAGGCCTGCTGTAAGAAAAATCGTAATAAAAGCCGTTTTCAATCACCGGACCAATCGTTACTTGGGCTTGCGGGAAAAGCGACTTGACTGCGTATGCCAATAAATGGGCTGTCGAGTGACGAATGACCTCCAAGCCTTGGGCATCTTTGGCGGTCAATATAGCCAAGTGGGTGTTGTTTTTAATGAGGTAACTGGTGTCAACCACTTCGCCATTGACCTGTCCTGCTAAGGCGGCTTTTGCCAAGCCTGCCCCAATCGAGAGCGCAACCTCAGCAACAGTCAAAGGCGCGGGGTATTCGCGAACAGAGCCATCAGGCAGAGTGATTTCAAGCATGTGCGGTATCAATGGGTTCTGAAGGAAAGAAAAAGCGCGGTCAGTACCGCGCTTGCTAAAAAAGCCATTTTCCCATAAAAAACAGGCCTCTAAGGGCCTGTTGGCTGGTCTTTCAAACGAGCAAATTACTTAAATCAATGGAATTGTTCTTCTTCTGTAGAACCGGTCAAGGCTGTGACGCTGGATTGCCCGCCTTGAATCACTGTCGTGACGTCATCAAAATAACCTGTTCCCACTTCTTGCTGGTGCGAGACAAAACTGTATCCGCGGTCGCGAGCAGCAAATTCTGGTTCTTGAACTTTTTCTACATACGCAGACATGCCGCGGGCCACGTAATCTTGCGACAAGTCAAACATATTGAACCACATGGAATGGATACCTGCCAAGGTAATGAACTGGTACTTGTAACCCATAGCGCCGAGTTCTCGCTGGAATTTGGCAATGGTCGCGTCGTCCAGGTTTTTCTTCCAATTGAAAGAGGGAGAGCAGTTGTACGCCAGCATTTTTCCAGGATGAACCTTGTGAACCGCCTCGGCAAACTGACGTGCGAACTCCAAATCTGGGGTGCCGGTTTCACACCAAACCAAATCTGCATAGTGCGCGTAAGCGATAGCGCGAGATACAGCTTGCGCCATGCCTTTTTTGGTTTTGTAAAAACCTTCGGCCGTACGCTCACCTGTGATGAAGGGCTTGTCGTTGGCGTCGTAATCACTGGTCAGCAAGTCGGCAGCTTCTGCGTCGGTTCGAGCAATCACCAAAGTGGGCACGCCGCACACATCTGCAGCCATTCGGGCCGCGATTAATTTTTGAACAGCCTCTGCAGTGGGCACCAATACCTTGCCACCCATATGGCCACATTTTTTAACTGATGCCAATTGGTCTTCAAAGTGCACACCACCTGCGCCTGCACGGATCATGGCCTTCATCAATTCGAAAGCATTCAATACACCACCAAAGCCAGCTTCGGCATCTGCAACGATAGGCGCAAAGTAGTCTATGTATCCCTTGTCTGAAGGGTTGACACCTTTAGACCACTGGATTTCATCTGCACGGCGAAAGGTATTGTTGATTCGCTCAACCACGGTAGGCACAGAATCAACGGGGTAGAGAGACTGATCGGGGTACATCGAAGCATAGGAGTTGTTGTCTGCGGCAACTTGCCAACCCGACAAATAAATCGCCTTGATACCCGCCTTGACTTGTTGCATGGCTTGGCCGCCGGTCAAGGCGCCTAAACAGTTAACGTAAGGCTCGTTGTTCACCAAGTCCCAAAGTTTTTCTGCGCCACGACGCGACAAGGTGTATTCGATAGGAAATGAGCCGCGCAAACGCACTACATCAGCAGCGCTATAACCCCTTTTGATGCCTTTCCATCTTGGATTGGTGGCCCAGTCTTTTTCTAAAGCGGCGATCTGTTGTTCGCGGCTGATGTGTGCGGTGCTGTCTTGCGGCATATGTAACTCCAAGAAAAGGTTTAGGAAAATCTGTGGAATCAATTCTATATCTTATATAAGACTTGAGAAGTGTCTTATGTCTTATATATGAAATATAAATAATTGTTTATAAACAATGAATTAAAGTTAATTTTTTGTATTGTGAAATAAAAAACTGTATTGCTAAATATAGAAAGCCAGAAAAAAGCAAAAGTCTTCTAAAAACGTCTGGAAAATGTAAAAACATCATTCTCATTGGCAAAAGAAGCTTTTGAGATGGAAAAAACGGTTTTTCTCCCTTACGATAGCAATGCCGACAAAAAGCTAAAAAAGCTAGCGGCGTTTCACTCACTTCTAGAAGGAAAATGAAAATGGCAACTGCAAAAAAGGCAGCAAAAAAATCAGCTGCAAAAAAAGCTCCCGCAAAAAAAGTAGTGGCTAAAAAAGCCCCCGCTAAAAAAGCAGCAGCAAAGAAAGCTCCAGCTAAAAAAGTAGTCGCAAAAAAAGCTCCCGCGAAAAAAGCGCCAGCTAAAAAAGTGATTGCCAAAAAAGCCCCCGCTAAAAAGGCAGCAAAAAAAGTTGTTAAAAAGGCACCTGCGAAAAAACGCACGCCCAACGCAGCTTTCATGAAACCTTTGACACCCAGCGCAGCACTGGCTGCCGTGGTTGGTTCTACTCCCTTGGCACGTACGGAAGTCGTGAGCAAGTTGTGGACTTACATCAAGAAGCATGCGTTGCAAGACAAAGTCAACAAACGCAATATCAATGCAGATGACAAACTGAAGGCTGTATTTGGTAAAGGCCAAGTCACCATGTTTGAACTTGCCAGCCTGATTGGCAAGCACCTGTCGTAAGCACTTATCCCACTGAAAAGGGCCGCTTACGCGGCCCTTTTTTTTTCCTTAATACCATCAAGCTTTGGTGAACATGAATTCACCAGGTGAAAGAATGGGGTCTACATTGACCTGAATGGTGTCATGCGGCCCAAATTTACCCTCCAACAACATTTTGGATAGCGGGTTCTCGATACGCTGTTGAATGGCTCTTTTAAGCGGCCTGGCGCCAAAAATGGGATCAAACCCCACCTTGGCCAATTCTTCAAGCGCTGCAACAGAAACATTCACGCCCAAATCCATTCGAGACAAGCGATCGGACAGAATCTTCAATTGGATATCGGCAATTTTGGCGATGTCTTTGGCATCCAGTGAATGAAAGACAACAGTCTCATCGATCCTGTTTAAGAACTCTGGTCTGAAGTGATTTTTTAATTCATCCCATACCGCCTCTTTGACTTCTGCATAGTCGGACCCAGCCATTCTTTGAATCAACTGTGAGCCAATATTTGACGTCATGGCAATCACAGCATTTTTAAAATCAACTGTCCTGCCTTGACCATCAGTTAATCGTCCGTCGTCCAATACCTGCAAAAGAATATTGAACACATCGGGATGTGCCTTTTCAATCTCATCAAGCAAGATAACGCTATAGGGTTTGCGCCTCACAATTTTGGTAAGGTAGCCACCTTCATCGTAGCCCACATACCCAGGGGGTGCGCCAATGAGTTTGCTCACAGAATGCTTTTCCATGAACTCACTCATATCGATACGAACCAAGTGATCTTCACTGTCAAACAAGAAGCCTGCGAGAGCTTTACAAAGTTCGGTTTTGCCCACACCTGTGGGCCCTAAAAACAGAAAAGAACCGGTTGGCCTTGAAGGATCACTCAAACCAGCTCGGCTACGTCGAATCGCATTGGAGACGGCCACAATCGCTTCATCTTGACCAACCACCCGTGCATGAAGTCGCTCTTCCATAAGCAGTAATTTTTCGCGCTCGCCTTGCATTAATTTCGATACGGGAATACCGGTTGCACGGGCAACAACTTCAGCAATTTCTTCCGCGCCCACTTGTGTTCGAAGCAGTCGCATAGGCTTGGGTTGACCGGCCTCAGTTTCGACAGCATTCGCCGCTTTCATCCTTTTTTCCAGTTCGGGCAGTTTGCCGTACTGCAGTTCAGCCACTTTGTTGAAGTCACCCTTGCGTTTGAGTTCTTCAATTTGGAACCGTGTGCGGTCAATTTCTTCCTTGATAACCGCGCCGCCTTGTGCTTGGGCTTTTTCCGATTTCCAAACTTCCTCTAAGTCCGCATATTCCTTTTGAGCTTGAGGATTTCTTCTTCAATCAGGGACATCCGCTTTTGTGAAGCATCATCTTTTTCTTTGCGTACAGCTTCTCTTTCAATTTTCAACTGAATAAGTCTTCTCTCCAACTTATCCATGACCTCGGGTTTAGAGTCAATTTCAATTTTAATTTTGGCTGCAGCCTCATCAATCAAATCGATGGCTTTGTCTGGCAAAAACCTGTCGGTGATATAGCGATGAGAAAGTTCTGCTGCGGCCACAATGGCTGGGTCGGTAATTTCAACACCGTGATGGACTTCGTACTTTTCTTGCAGTCCACGTAATATGGCAATTGTGGCCTCTACCGTTGGCTCGCCCACAATGATTTTTTGAAATCTTCTCTCTAAGGCCGCGTCTTTTTCAATGAAGCGCCGATACTCGTCTAGGGTGGTCGCGCCGACGCAATGTAATTCGCCTCTGGCCAAGGCAGGCTTGAGCATATTGCCCGCATCCATCGCACCTTCAGCCTTACCTGCGCCCACCATGGTGTGAATTTCATCAATAAAGACAATGGTTTGACCTTCGTCCTTGGAAAGTTCATTGAGTACGATTTTAAGCCGCTCCTCAAAATCGCCTCTGAACTTGGCTCCCGCCAAAAGAGACGCCATATCCAGAGACAGCACACGCTTTCCCTTTAGTGAATCGGGCACCTCGCCAGCCACTATGCGCTGGGCCAAGCCTTCCACAATGGCGGTCTTTCCCACACCGGGTTCGCCAATCAGCACAGGGTTGTTTTTGCTGCGCCTTTGAAGGACCTGAATGGCACGTCGAATCTCATCATCACGGCCAATCACTGGGTCGAGTTTGCCCATGCGAGCGCGTTCGGTTAAATCGAGTGTGTATTTTTTTAAAGCCCCGCGCTGACTTTCCTCATCAGCAGACTTAACAGTTTGCCCACCTCTTAAAGACTCAACAGCAGCAGCAAATGTTTGCCTGCTTAAGCCATGTTTTTTTGCGATTTGTCCCATTTCAGACTTGGAATCAGAAAGCGCCAATAAAAACATTTCGCTGGCGACAAATTCGTCACCCTTTTTGAGAGACTCTTTTTCAGCAGCCTGCATCAAAGTCACAAGGTCGCGTCCAACTTGCACTTGGTGTTGCCCATGTACTTCGGGCAATTTGGCTACAGCCTCTTCGCTGTCTTTGAGAAGGCTGGCAATGTTGACCCCAGACCTAACCAGCAGCGAACGAGGACCATCATCTTGTTTAAGCATAGCCACCACCAAATGGCAAGGCTCTATATAGGCTTGGTCTTTGCTAAGAGCAAGAGTCTGCGCATCAGACAGCGCTTCTTGAAATTTCGTCGTTAATTTGTCTAGCCGCATATGTATCCCTTAAGACCTGTTCTATGTCCATCAGGTGAGGCGGTCAACAGGGAATTCAAGGCGGGTTTAGCGCCCAATCAACTCACCAAGGCGTTTCGAGAGTCGATACCCCATCTTGCCAAGGCTTGATCGTCACTGACTCTGGCATCAACCCAATGAGACCCATGAGGGCCCGTCTCTTTTTTCCAAAATGGTGCCTGTGTTTTCAAATAATCCATTAAAAATTCACAGGCCTGAAAACTCTGCCCACGGTGAGCTGATATCACGGCAACCAACACAATTTGGTCTAAAGGACCCAGTACACCCACTCGATGTATTACTTTAGAAGAAATAATATCGAAGCGCTTGTGCGCTTCAACCATCATCTGCTGAATGGACTTTTCCGTCATGCCGGGGTAGTGCTCCAACTCCAAGGTGGAAACATCGCTGCCTTCATTTCTGTCTCGGACGGTTCCCACAAAAACACAAACAGCACCCACCTGAGGCTTAGAAGAACGCAATTGAGCCACTTCATGACTAAGGTCAAAATCTTCGGTTTGAATTTTTACCTCGAAGGTCATGCTAACCACCCGTCACAGGAGGGAAAAAAGCAACTTCACAAGCTTCAGATAAAGCTTCACTGCCATCGCAAACCACTTGATTAAGCGCCATTCGAATAGCCTTTCCAGGCGCCAACACTTCTGCAAATTGAGGTTGAAAAAGCATCAGCTCAGAACGCAACTGTGACACATCCCTAGACTGTGTCTCAAACTCAAGAACACTGATACCCAGCTGTTCTCTGAGAGAAGAAAAAAATCGAATACTTATTTTCATGACATTAAATCAGTGAAGGAAAGGAAGTTCACCATGTCTCCAGGAGAAATAGTGACGCCTGGAAAATTGTCCACCAACCCATCACCCCAGACGGCGGAGGTAAGAACACCTGAACTTTGGTTTGGGAATAAATCTAAGCCGCCCTTGTCGTTGAATTTCACACGCAAAAACTCTCTGCGCTTGTCGGCCTTGGGCCATGCAAAATCCGCTCTGATTTGAATCGGTCTGACAGCCAACCCAGTACAGCCTTGAAGTGACAAAACAAAGGGTCTGACCAGCATTAAAAACGTCACCAAACTGGACACTGGATTGCCTGGCAGTCCAATGAAGTGGGCGCGTTTGCTGGGGTCCGCTTGATTATTGATAAAGCCATAGGCAAAAGGTTTACCAGGCTTGATAGACAAAGACCAAAGCTGCAACTCGCCAAGAGACTGAACGGCAGGTTTGACAAAATCAGCCTCCCCTACAGAAACACCACCACTGGTCAAAATCAAATCATGATCCAATGCCGCCTCAGAAAGCGCTTCTAAGGTTTTTACAGGATCATCAGGGACATTACCCAAATCACTTACCCGGCACCCACATCGCTCGAGTAAAGATCGCAGGAAAAATCGGTTTGAATTGAAAATAGCACCGGGCGGCAAAAGATGAGGCTCCACCTCTCCCGGCATGATCAACTCATCGCCAGTGGAAAACAAAGCCACCTTAGGAGGCGACATCACTTGCAATTGAGCTTGGCCAATACTGGCGGCTAAGCCCAAGCTCACGGGCCCAAGACGGGTGCCTTTAGAGAGCAAGACAGTATTTTTTTCAATGTCCTCGCCTTTTCGACGAATACATTGCCCAAGCGCAGGCAAATTTTTAAAACTCACATGCAAGTCATCCACCACCAAGACATCTTCTTGCATCACAACCGCATCAGCGCCCAAAGGCACAGGTGCCCCAGTGAAAATGCGGGCCACTTCACCTGGCTGCAAAGATGTGGGCGCATGTCCAGCCAAAATCCGTTGACCAATTTTCAAGACGCCTTTGTTTAAATTCAAATCGGCAATGCGAAGGGCATAGCCATCCATCGCGGAATTATCAAAAGCAGGAACTTGTAAACCCGAAACTAAATCTTGCGCCAAAACACAGCCATCAGCGTCAAACGTAGAAGCAGACATCACCCCAAGCAATGGCTTGGCTTTTTGTAAAAGCCTCTCCAAGGCCTCATCTAAGGAAAGTAAAGGTGGTGATTTCATGGTGGGAGCAAATAGGTCTGACACGCCTCAAGCAACAGCATTTGTATTCAGTGTATTGACAATAAATTCTTTCAACACTGAAACATCGGGAGGTAATTCTTGAACGTATTGCGGAAGAGATTCAAGATCAGCAAAAACTGCAGGGCAAGGTGGGGCTATGCCCGTGGCCTCAAAGATTGTTTGGGCAAACTTTATGGGCAGAGCTGTTTCTAACACCAACATAGGAATATTCGACTCATGAAGGTCCAAGGCAACTTTGACGCCGTCGGCAGTATGAGGGTCAATGAACTCACCCAATTTTTGGTAAACATTTCGAATGGTTTTAAGCCTGTCCTCATGCCTGCTCTTTCCACTCAAAAACCCAAAGTGTTGCTTGGCCTTTTGGAATGAAGAGTGCATTGCAAGTGAAAACTGACCTGTTTGGGCCAATTCTTTGGCAAATAACTGATTGACAGTGGCCGCATCTCTTCCAAGCAAATCAAAAATAAATCTCTCAAAGTTACTGGCTTTGGAGATATCCATGGAAGGACTCGAGGTTTCAAATGTGTGCTGGCTTGAGCGGGACTTGTAGACGCCTGTGCGAAAAAACTCGTCAAGCACATCATTTTCATTGGTGGCAACAACCAAGTTTTGAATCGGCAGGCCCATCATGCGAGCAACATGACCCGCACACACATTGCCAAAGTTTCCACTGGGAACCGTAAAGCTGATTTTTTGAGACGAGTTTTCTGTCGCTTGAAAATATCCGGCAAAGTAGTACACGACTTGTGCCAGTAATCGTGCCCAGTTGATAGAGTTGACTGTGCCAATATTGTGTTGCCGTTTAAAAGTTAAGTCATTCGAAACTGCCTTGACCATATCTTGGCAATCGTCAAAGACACCTTGCACAGCGATATTATGGATATTGGGGTCAGCCAAAGAAAACATTTGTGACTGCTGAAATTTGCTCATTCGCCCAAGCGGACTGGTCATGAACACATGCACCCCTTTTTTACCTCGCATGGCATATTCAGCTGCACTGCCGGTATCGCCTGAAGTTGCGCCCAAGATGTTCAAATTTTGTTGCCGTCTTTCAAGTTCAAACTCAAACAAATTACCCAGCAATTGCATTGCTATATCTTTAAAAGCCAGCGTGGGGCCATTAGACAAGGCCAAGAAAAAAATGTTTTCTTCATAAGGCCTCAGTGGCGTAATTTGAGGCGTGCCAAAAACCTTTTGCGTATAAGTTTTTTGGCATAAACGCTTTAAATCATCAAGTGCAATGTCGTCTATGTACAAAGAAAAAACCTCAAAGGCCAGCATGGCATAGCCATCGCGCTGAAAGATGGCTCTCCATTTTTCAAGCGTTTGGGAATTGACAACGGGGTAATGCTCAGGCAGGTACAAGCCGCCATCAGGCGCCAGACCCTCTAGCAAAATATCACAGAACCTTTGCTTCTCGGCGTAGCCACGCGTTGATATGTACTGCATCAGATCAGCTCTTCTTTTCTAATTCGAATGATTGGCTCAATCACTGTAGGCAAAGCTTGGATTTTTTGTAGGGCCGCGTTCATGCTGGACTCAAGACATTGGTGCGTCAGAATAATCAGCTCCGTGCGCTCTTCCTTGGAGTGCGAAGCTTGTTGAAGCATGGCATCGATGCTGATGTTGAATTCAGCTAAAAGTCCGGTGACACTGGCTAACACACCAGCTTGGTCTGCAACACCTAAACGCAAATAGTAGGCCGTGACAATTTGATCCATTGACAAGATAGAAACATCTTGGATAGCTTGTGGCTGAAAAGCCAAGTGGGGCACCCTGTTGAGCGGGTCTGCCGTATGCAAGCGTGTGATATCAACCAAATCAGCAATGATTGCGCTTGCCGTGGGCTCGCCACCGGCGCCTTTGCCATAGTAAAGCGTTGTTCCAACAGCATCAGCCTGAACCATGACGGCGTTCATCGCGCCCTCCACATTGGCAATAATTGAATTTGAAGGAACCAAGCAGGGATGAATTCTCAGCTCAATACCCTCCTTAGCCTGCTTGGCAATACCCAGTAGTTTGATGCGATAACCCAACTGCTCGGCGAATCGTATGTCTTGCGACTGCAATTGGGCAATGCCTTCTATATAAGCACCCTGAAAAGGCATACGTATGCCAAATGCAATTGCCGCCATGATCGATGCCTTGTGCGCGGCGTCAATGCCCTGAATGTCGAAAGTTGGATCCGACTCAGCATAGCCAAGGGCCTGGGCCGTTTCTAAAGCTTGTTGAAAAGACCAGTTTTTTTCTCTCATTTGAGAGAGTATGAAATTGGTCGTGCCATTGATAATCCCAGCAATCCACTCTATTCGGTTAGCCGTCAATCCTTCGCGCAATGCTTTGATGATGGGAATACCACCAGCAACGGATGCCTCAAAAGCAACCATGACGCCTTTACGGTGTGCGGCTTCAAAGATTTCTGTGCCGTGCATGGCCAATAAAGCTTTATTTGCAGTCACCACATGCTTACCCGACTCAATGGCAGACATCACCAATTCAAAAGCAATGCCGTAGCCACCAATCAACTCCACCACAATATCAATGTCTGGATGGGCAATAATTTCTTTTGCATCACTGACCACTACACAGTCCGAATGGACCAGCGATTTCGCTTTTTCAACATCCAAATCTGCAACCATCGAAATATGAATATTGCGGCCAGCTCTGCGCTCAATCTCTTCTTGATTGCGATTCAATACACGATAGGTACCTAAACCCACCGTGCCAATTCCAAGAAGACCGACTTTCATGGGCTTCATGCTGTTGGGTGCTTTCTGTATTGCTCTAGAAATTTTGCAATTCTGCCTATTGCTATTCGCAAATCATCTTCGTGAGGTAAAAAAACGATTCGGAAATGATCGGTTGTGGGCCAATTAAAACCTGTCCCTTGAACCAACAGGACTTTGGTTTCTTGCAAAAGTTCATTGATAAATTGCTGATCATCTTTGATGGGATACATCTTGGGATCGAGTCGAGGAAACATATAGAGAGCGGCTTGAGGCTTGACACAGCTCACGCCAGGAATAGCGGTGATGAGTTCGTAAGCCAAGTCTCGTTGCCGACGAAGCCTTCCACCAGGTTTGATCAAATCATTGATGGTTTGATAGCCACCCAAGGCGGTTTGTATGGCATTTTGACCAGGCACGTTGGAACACAAACGCATGGAAGACAGCATATTAAGGCCTTCGATGTAGTCTTTTGCAGGTTTCTTCTCACCAGAAACCACCAACCAACCTGCTCTGTAACCGCAAGAGCGGTAACTTTTAGATAAGGAGTTGAACGTCAGGGTCAAAACATCCCTGGACAAACTGCCAATAGCTGTGTGTTTGACGTCTTCGTATAAGACCTTGTCGTAGACCTCATCGGCAAATAGCACCAAACCAAATTCACGGGCTATTTGCACAATTTCTTTGAGCAACTCATTGGAATACAAGGCTCCAGTGGGATTGTTGGGGTTGATAACCACGATTCCCTTGGTAT
>Ga0164294_10004237_pt1 | contig 12564 bp, 7 predicted proteins | sample GEODES005metaG_FD_111479 | JGI IMG/M metagenome (GOLD analysis project Ga0164294, IMG submission 111479) | Oligotrophic lake water microbial communities from Sparkling Lake, Wisconsin, USA - GEODES005 metaG | ecosystem: Environmental > Aquatic > Freshwater > Lake | place: USA: Sparkling Lake... | reverse complement strand
TGCGCATCAATGGCGGAGCCTCCATGCCGATCCAAAAGATCAGCATCGTCAAGAAGGAGGAGCTCAAAGACTCCCTCATGCCTCCCGGTCTAGCCGGAGCGATTGGCCCGCAAGGTTTGGTGGATCTTGTGGCTTATTTGCAGACCTTGAAGTGATTCTAGAGGCTTAAGTCAAAATGACGCTGTCCAGTCTCGCCCATCTCGATGACGCCAGATAGATCTACTGAAACGTCTTTGCCGCTGGTGGCTTAATTCGCCGAAATGAAGTAGCCAAGGATCATGACAGCCAGCAGGATGGCGGCGACGAGACGCCAGAAATGTTCTTTGGTCAGACTGGCTTTGGAGCCTTCGCTTTGGCCAAACTCGCGTTGGATGAAGTCGTCGTAATCAAAGTCATCATCGGGTAGGTCCAGACCGTCATAGGTATGCGAGTCGGACTTCCAACCTGATTTATGACAGGCTCCGCAATCGTCACAGGCAGCAGCCCCGCGCGGCACCCACTCGCCACAGGCAGGACACTGACCGGGGGGCTTGAAGGCGGACATAGCGGATTTAAATCATGCCGAGCTTCATTTTACCTTCGACGGAGATCATGCCCTGATTCCAGGCGGGTTCCCAGACGAGTTCGACGGCGGCGTCGTCCATGTCTTCGATGGTCATGATGCGGCTCTGGGCATCGGCAGCGATGGTTGGGCCCATGCCGCAACCTGGAGCGGTGAGAGTCATCTTGACCACCGCACGGCTTTTACCCCCATCGGTCTTCTCGACCTTGCAATCATAGACCAGGCCGAGGTCGACGATATTGACAGGGATTTCGGGGTCATAGACGTTCTTGAGTTGATTCCAAACCTGAGCTTCGAGGTCACTGGCGTCTTCGGGAATGTTGGAGGATTCGGACTCCTGCTCTTTTTTATGAGCTTCAGGGTCGATACCAAGAGCATCTACGTCCTTTGTACTGATGCGGGCAAGGCCAAAGTCGGTCGCTACCGTGTAAGTGCCGCCGAGGGATTGGGTGATGATGACTTTCAGGCCAAGTGGCAGCTTAATTGCGTCGCCACTTGGAATTTGGACGGCTTCGACTTCGCGTTTGAGTTCAATGGAGGAATGCATGAGGGGGATGAAAAAGATGGAACGAGGCAGCAGCCGTGGCGGATGCGAGAATGGACCTGCCAGCGGGGGTGTCAACCTCGGGACAGTATGGAATGCGTGTTAAGACCTAAAGCAGGTTGTGTTGGCGAGTTCTCAATGAATCGCGAGCCTACCTCTAGGCTTTGCCAATCCTGCTTTAGTTTTCGGTGAACTTGCCGAGGGCGCGGAATTTCTGGTATCGCTGCTCCAGGAGTTCGGCGGTGGGGAGCTTTTCCAATTCGGTGATGGCGGCGACAACGGCGTCTTTGAGTGAGGCTGCAGCTGTCTCGTGGTCGTTGTGGGCGCCGCCGAGGGGCTCGGGGACGATGCCGTCGATGATGCCGAGCTTGGATAAATCCTGGGCACTGAGTTTCAGAGCAGCGGCAGCTTCTGGGGCGTGCTCGCGGTGTTTCCAAAGGATGGCGGCGCAGCCTTCAGGGCTGATCACGCTGTAATAGGCATTTTCCATCATGAGTACACGGTCGGCGATGCCGATGCCGAGAGCACCACCGGAACCGCCTTCGCCAATGACGACGGCCACGACGGGGGTGCGCAGGGTCATCATTTCACGCAGATTAAAGGCAATGGCTTCAGCGATGTTACGCTCTTCGGCACCGATGCCTGGGAAGGCTCCAGGAGTATCAATGAGGGTGACGATCGGGAGGCTGAATTTCTCAGCCAGGCGCATCAGGCGTAGTGCTTTGCGGTAGCCTTCAGGGTGGGCGCTGCCGAAGTTGCGCAGCAGGTTCTCTTTGGTGTCACGACCTTTTTGATGGCCAATGACGACGACCTTTTTGCCTCCCCATGTGGCGAAGCCGGCAGGCATGGCGTGGTCGTCTCCAATATGGCGGTCGCCGTGCAGCTCGATGAAGTCTTCACAGCAGTGCTTCACGTAATCCAGCATGAAGGGGCGACTGGTGTGCCGTGAGATCTGCACACGCTGCCAAGGATTCAGATTCAAATGAATGTCAGTCATCAGCGCATTTGCTTTTTTTTCTAGCTCGGCAATCTGCGCGGCCAGCTTGTCATTGGGTTTGGCTGCGAGTTTCTTTTTGGCTTCTTCGATTTCTTCGCGGAGTTTAAGAACAGGTTTTTCGAATTCGAGGGCTTGTTTCATGATGGAAAGTTGGGTGAGCTGTGGAGGCTAACGGACGAAGTAGAGTTTTGAGCCATTGCGGACAAGCGCAAACAATTCTTCTAAATCTGAGCTGTCTAAAAAGACGCCGGATTCAGCAGAGGGAACGCTTGATGGCAATGCAGAGGCCGGTTGGGCAGCTGGGAGCGTTTTAGCCAAGGGTGGTGTGCGTAAGACGACACCATTGCGGCTGGTGGGTAGCCATTTTTCAGCAGCGACATATTTTGGGTCGGTAGATAGAACGACTTTACCCTCGGAGATTGCCGATTTGCCTTTGATTTCCATTTCAGCAGGGATCTTGATGTTGTTCGGGAGTCGTATGTCAGAGGCGTGGTATTCTTTGAAGAAGTATTCTTTTTCCCCAGTTTTCCGGCGCAAGGTGAGGGACTTTGCTGAGAGATCCACGACGATAGAAAATTCGAGCGGGATGATGGTCAGATGATCGCCAGGTTGCAGGGTGGTGCCCATGAGTCCGTTGAGGCGAACGATCATGTCCATGCTGCTGCCTTGCTTGCTGGCGATGAGCGCCAAGGAGTCGCCGGGCTGAACGATGTAGTCTTTTTTGTTGATCTTGCTTTCAGGAGAGAAGAGCTCATCAAAATTCATTTCGCCAATGATGCGCTTGGCCTCTGGACAGGTGGAAGAGTCCGGGAACTGCTGTAGCATCTTGTAGAGCAACTCGCGGCCCTCAGTGTATTTGCCTGCACGAATCTGAGTGGCAGCGATTTCGAATCTTTTGGCTCCTGGATCAATCTTTGGCAGTTCGCCTTTCTTCATGTTTTTCATCTCTGTCTGGATGAGCCTCTCAGGTCGCAGGATCTTATCATAGATGTAAAAAGCGGTAGCCATGCATCCGAGAGTGATCCCGAGGACGATGAGAAAGAGAAGAAGCTTTAACTGAGTCTTGGCCATTTCAGAAAGAATAAATGACGAAGGGTAAATGAATAGGGGATGCCATGATTCGACGAGCTAAATCGAAGCGAGACTGGATTGAATTCGTCATTCGGATTTAGTCATTCGTCATTTCGGCTCTAGCCCAGCAGGCCACGGCGTTTGAAGTCGAACATGTTGATCTTTTGGGATTTTTCGATCATCTCGACGGTGAACTTGAGAAGGCTGATTTCCCAGGTGTCGTCGACGCCTTTGATGATGGCGCGCATGGGGTTGCCTGAGATGCGAATGGCCTCCAGCAGTTTGTCGCAGACTTGATCCATGGGTTCATGGAGAACTTCTTCCTGCATGTCGCCGACTTTGAATCGGAAGCCATATTTGAGAATGGCCAGCTTATGCAGGTTCTCACGCAGAAAATCGCCGAAGGCTTCTCCTTGAGGACCAAAACCTTCAAAGTCGAAGTCGGCCATGGCCTCTGGGTTAGGGCGCAGAATGAGGGGTTTTTCGGCAGTGATCTGGCCGACACGGATGCGTGTGGTGTTCACATGATCCATGGGTTCAGTCACGAGCTGAAATTCAAACTGGGTGCTGCCAAAGGTGTCGATGCGGCGATCCGGTTCGTGGATCACCTCCGTGTTTTCCACGGCGTACTGGATATCAAATTCACTGGGCATGTTTATGTACGAAAGCCTAGGCGGGACAGCGGCGGTAGCCAGTAGTTTTTCAAAGGCTTTGTCAGTGTAGGTTCTCTATTCGACGATCCGGGCTTTCCATTCGTCGGAGTTGCCTTTCAGGTCGGGGGCATACATGGCCTCGATCTTGGTCGGTAGGGCGCTGAAGCGGCCGGGGATCTCGGCTTTGACGCGGTAGCTCAGGTTATGGGTGCCCCGGGGGAGGCGCTCGGCAAAGAAGGCGACTTTTTCATCGCGGAATTCTTGGTAGCTGGCTAGGCCTTCATAGCTCCAACCGCTCTGAACTTCGATGGGCTCAAATCCGGCAGGTTTCATGTCTTCGATGAGCACGTATTCGTAGTCGTTCTTGCTGTCGATGCTGAGTTCCACCTCGATCAGGTCGCCGCTCTTGATGGGGGCATCGCTGGCGATCTCTTCTCTGCGGTATTTCAGGCCGCGTTGAGTCACGACTTGGCCGCGTGAGCCTGCCACTTGCTGGTCGGGTTTCTCTTCGATGAGCTTGTAGAATTTCCGTCGAGCTTTCACCTCTAGACCCGCAGCAGGGATCTGGTCCTCTTGAGAAAAGACGGTGAGGTAAGCGCTGGCATAGAGCGGCGATTCCCCCAGTTTGCGCAGTTCGATGCTGTGCTCGCCAGTGGTTAAGGCGTTGCCTTCGAGGATGAAGCTGCCATTGAAGGTGAAGAGGTTCTCTTTCGTGATCTCCACCTTTGTTTGGGATTGGCCATCGACGAGTAATTCCACGGTTTGCTTGGGCGAAGATTCGCCACTGGCTTTCATGAATTCTGCCAGTGCTTCAATCACGGCGGCGGTGTCCTTCGTGCTGTTCCAGTAGGTGCCGTTGCGACGATGGTTGATGAGGTATTTGGCGATGCGTGCGGCGGTCTCGCCCTTGGCCTCAGCGGTCACGAGCAAGCGCAGGAAGGCTGCCTGCGTCTCGATAGCGTCATCCCACCAATACCACCAGCCGCTTTGAGGGAGCTCCAGCCAAGCAGTTTGGTTTTCTTCATCCTGCTTCAAGAACTGCCGAACATTGCGCAGGCACATGTCACGCCGGTCTTTTTCGCCAACGGTGTGGCAGGCGAGTCCGAGCTGGCAGAGGCTGTAGTGCGAGAGGTTGCTTCGTTTTTCATAAAGCAGGTCGCGCATGGCTTTGTCGTCATCGGTGAAATCCACGAGCACGCAGTAAATGAGTGCGTCGAGGTTATCGGGGCTGCTCTTGTGGTCCTTGTCCTTTGCCGGCAGCTTCAATCGGCGCAGCTGCTCGGCTTCGTGGCGTTTCAGGAAGTCGATGCCGCCACGGAGGATGCCATCATTGAGATCAAAGCCTGCTTTTTCGGCGGCTCTTAGCCCATGCATCACCAGCGCGGTGATGTGCGGAGAAGACTCGCGTCCGCCGGGGAACCAACCCCATCCGCCGTCGGAGTTGCGCATGGCTTCGAGTTTTTTGAGTCCGGCCTTGGCCATCTTCAGGACTTCAGCTTCATCAAAGACGGGCTGCTTCTTCACAGGTGGACCTTTTTTGTCCTGCATCTGCACTCTGACAGCCTTCAAATCCACGCCGAGGTCTTTGAGCACGTTCAGCGTGATCACCGTCGGCACAAAGCGGTTCAGCGTTTGCTCGGTGCAGCCATAAGGATAGTCGGTGAGGTAGGGCAGGGCATCCACCAGCGCCGTGGCCAGGGTCGGTGAGAAGCGCACCTCCAAGCGCGACTGCAGCGGCTTCCGTTCAGCGGGAACTTTAATCGTGATCTTACCGCTGGCCTGATCGGGGCGCAGCGCGAGACTCCATGAATCTGTCTTGAGCATGCCATGTGTGTAGGCGGGAAAGGTCATCTCCATGGCGTCACTGTCTTTTTGCGCCAGGGCTTTGACGCGGATTTTGGCTTCGCCTTCGCCGGTGACTTTGACCCGCCAATCGAAGCGGTGCTCGGAGTGGGCTGGCACAGATCGGACGGATGGGACTGATCCGTCTGATGCTTTGATGAAAGCCAGAACGCCACCCTCAAGCTCGAGCACGGCTTTTACTTCCTGGGCCACGTCCATTTCATTGTGGACGTTCGCAGAGATCACGACTTCGTCCTTCTCCACAAAGAAGCGCGGGGCTTGCAGGCGGACCATGAGGTTCTTCCGCGTGATGACTTCCACGGCAGCCTCGCCGACCTGGGTCTGTGGTCCCATGACCCAGGAGCGCAGCTTCCAGGTGGTGAGGTTCTCTGGCAGGGTGAAATTCACTTCGCCTTCGCCTGCTGCATCTGTGGTGAAGTCCGCTACCCAAACCGCGCTGTCGGCGAGGTTGGTGCGGATCATGGGTATAGGGCTTTCAGTTTCTTCTCCGCCAATCTCGGCGACTGACATCATGACTGGAGCGGGAGCCGCGGCGGCTACGAGCACTCCGGATTTGGATAGGGTATCCAATGGCATCCCTCCATAAGCCATTGCGGCGGTTGATCGGCTCCTTGGGGCTGCTCTGCCACCGCCAGGTAAGAAAGCAACGTCTTCACGCAGAGTTGTGGGAACATCTCCTCCAAGCATTCCCAGCACATCCATCCCTGTCTCGCCCTCACGCTGCAGTCCGGTCTGCACCTCTCGCAGCGAGTCCTGCACTTGTGGATAATGACTGCGTTTCCAGCCCCAGAAGAAAGGCCGTATGTCTTCCTGATTGCTACCGCCAGAGATGTATTCGAGGGCCTTATCGTACGCCGTGAACACGACTTGTCCGACGAAGGGTTTTCCATCTGCATCTTTAACGCGCACTTGAACTTTAGAGCTTTGGCCTGGCAGATAGGTTTCGGCGTCTGGCATCAATTCCACGGTAGCGATTCGCTTCTTCGGTGGCACAATGATTTGGCGCGTGATTTGATGCACCTTGGCCTCACTGACGGTGTAGGCGTCGATGAATACATTGGGCTGATCCGCCTCCGTGATTTTGAAGCGGTGGATGGTGCTCTTGTCTTCCAGCTTCAGCCAGATAGGCTCTGGATAAGTGCCGTTCTGCGTGCGCAAAAACAGCGCGACGGTGCTGCCTGTGCGATTGGTGTTGAGGGTGATTTCCACTTCCTCGCCTGGGGCATACTCGTCCTTTTGAGTGATGAGTTCGAGGTCATCAAAACGGAAATCCTTCCCCTCATCGAAGCCCTCGCCACGCACGGTGAAGAAGGTGGTGCCTTCGATCTCGTGCCCAGCTTCGTCTTTGAGTTTGGCAGAGATGCGGTATTGGCCACCTTTGCTAAAAGTGGTCCGCACAGTCTCTTTGCGGCCATCGTCGTAACTCAGCGCCAGCTTCTCCGTGAAAACAGCCTCTTCGCTAGGTGTCCCATCTTTGCCATAAGTCAGCCGATACAACACGAGCTCTCCCGTGGCTTTGATTGCGCGTCCATCCAGCGTGCGGGCGTTGATTCTGACTTCACCGCTATCTCCGGCGTTGTAGTAGCCGCGATCCAGCGAGACATAGACTTCAAAGGCGCGTCTTGCCGCAAGCACGCTGCCTTTGCCAAAGATCGTGCGGCGGGAGGCATCGGTGACTTCGGCCTCGATCTCGTAACGATGGTCTTCGTTGCCGTGCAGTTCCTTGGCTAAGGTGGTGTCGATCTTCACGCTGAAGGTGCCGTCTTCTTTGAGCGCGGCTTCACCTTCGGCGACGAGTTCAGGCGGATCACTGTGCCAGCGAATCCATGGATAACGCGGAATGCAGGAGCACCAGTCTCGTGAGCCGGGATACCAGTCGTAGTAGCTGGCCCGCCAGCTGTAGCCGCTGCCAAAGAGCCAGTCCCAGCGCCCCATCGGAAACCAGCGGTCGGTGTGCGTGCTGCGCTGCACTTTGTATTTCACTTTCCCCTGCTTCACAGGTCCGCCGAAGTAGTAATCGGCCTTCACCTTCACCTCGAAGCTATCGCCCAGCGCGACTGGTTTATCAGGAGCCTCCACCTTCACTTCAAACTCGGGTTTCTTGTACTCCTCGACACGGAACGTGTGATGTCCCAGATGATCTTCTTCTCGGATGGCACGCTTCCTGACAAAGGAGATGCCGTATTCTCCGAGCGTGGCTTCATCGCCAAGCATCAGCACATCATGGATCGCGCCCGAATCATCAGCCTTGTAGGTTTTCTTCAGCAACTCTTCGCCCTTGGGATCGCTAATCGTCACCTCGATGGTACTGCCTTTAAACTTGTTCGTGTTCAGCTTGGGATCATAGCTGACAGCGCGTGCCCAGGCCTTCCACTTTACCTCTTGGTTTGGCCGATACACTGGTCGATCTGTGATGGAGTAGAGACGAGTCTGTTCGCTGGAGCGCTCATTGCTGCTATTGAAATGGAGGTTTTCAAAACCAAGAAATGCCAAGCGACCATCGGCTGTGCTGGCTTGGATCAGCCACTGATATTCGTCCAGATTAAAAACCTTGGCGTTGAGAACGCCATGCTCATCACTGGTGGCTTGAAGGTCTTTGAATTGATAGATCCGTTTTTGAGGATTGAGCAGTCCTGGTTTGCCCCAATCTTGTTTGTATCCAAAGAATTTCACCTTAGCTCCTACCACCGGTGCTCCTGTCACGGCATCTGCCAGGAAATAGTGAGCTGCCTTGGCCTGCGCAGTTTTCATCAGCACCAGTCCCTCTAACCACAAGAGCACCCGGGTCTTGCTTCCGCCTTCGAAACTGCCTTCCACAAGATAGGCCCCAGCTTCTTTCAGCGGTGTCGGAACCTCCACGCGTTTGTCCCAGTGATTGGCCCGAGGCTCCAGTTCCTGCGTCCACACAACCGGCTCCTGCGAGAGATATTTGGCCCCATCTTTATCCAGCAGTCGCTGACCAATGGCGCTGATATTCAAACGCTGCCAATCCTGATCCTGCGGCTCGCTACGTAAATAAGCTTCCGTGTCAGCTAGAAGCTTTGTCACATCTACCTTCCGCGCTGTGAGGCCGATCTTCTTGGCATTGCGAAAGACGAGTTGGAGCTTGGCTTCTGAGCCCGCAGGCAGGGCACCTTGAGGTTCAAATCGGCCCCAGTTGCCGGTGATTTGGTTCAGCTGGGCTTGCAGTGACTTTTTCTGATCAAGATCCGTTTGTAGATCAATAGCCTTGCTAAGCGCATCGGCAGCACGCGCATACTGGCGGCGGTCTTTGAGTTCGTCGGAGATCTCCTGCCATGCTTCCAGGCGCATCGCAGTAGGCGCTTTGGTATCGTCTGCTAGCGCTTGAAAGAGGCGGAGAAAATCAGCCCCCTCTGGCAGGGTGAAGCGCTTTGGACCCGTGGCGAGCTTGGCCACGGTTTCGTCGTCCTTCAACGTATTCAGCGTGGCGATGCCGTTCTTTGTGGCACCTTCATCTTCGCTTGCATCAAAGCGGAATCCATAATCAGCCAGAGTCTGCACAGAGAACCAAGTCTTTGCCAGAAGAGCCAACGCAGCGCGTGCTTCGCGATCTTGCTCAGGACCTAGCTTGGTTTGCGTTTGGAAGATCCAGAGCAGGCGCTCGCCATCATTCTTGGCACTCTCCCAGCTTTCAGCAGCTCTGAAGAAGATAGGCTTGCCCTCCGTATCCACGGGGTAGCCGCGGGCAGGTTCATCGAGACCGCTTTCATCATCGAAGTCAGGCAGTGTGGTCAGGTCCGTGAGGTGCAGCAGGCTCCAGGCACTGGCGAAATCATCCTCATGAAAGTTCAGGGCTTCCGCCAGAGCCAAGAGAACGCTTTGGCGCAAAGCTTTGTCGGCCTCTGCTGGCAGTGACTTCCAGGCAGCTTCGATGAGTTGTGCGGAACGCACGCGGTCTTTCAGTTCCGTGCTTTTGCGATTGTTATAGTCAGAAGTCCGACCGCGGACGAAGACTCCATCCACCAGGGTGCCCGTATGCTGGAGAGAAAGATAAGCTTTCCCCGCCGCGAGCAGCATCTCTGGCTTCTTCGCATGAACCAGCACCGCCGCCTCAATGACCTCCCCCTGCTCTTGGTCCGCCGCGCCGAGTTGGCGCAGAGACTGCAGCGTCGCATCCAGCAGTTCCCCGGTCGCAGCTGGCTTCTTGAGCGCTGCTTTGCCCAGATCCGCAGCCTCTCGGTGATTCCCTTGTTGGCTGAGTGCCTGAATGGCATCGGCTGTCTGGGCTCTCGATTGAGTTGGCATGAAGATAAAAAGAAGAATGGAGAACCAAAAAGAGTGTTTCATAGCCATGAGCTGGATTAATCGAAGGACGGTTGGCAGACAAGGCTGGTGTCCTTTGTGTTCGTAGATTTACCCCGGAAAATCCCAGCCACTGGAAAGTGCTGGTAAATAAATCGAAAAAAGAAACTTTTTTGAAACTCTGGGAATGGCACTGCGTTTCAGGATTCGCACAGGGATTTGGATTCTGCCAAAACCCCAAGCTTAAACCAAACTAGATACCTACCGAAACTATCATGAAAGCGATCACCACGATCCTCTCCGTCCTGGCCCTGGCCAGCTTCGTCAACGCTGCTGAAGGCGACGCCAAAAAAGATAAGCCAAAGATGGACCCAGCTAAGGCCTTCGCCAAGATGGACGCCAACAGCGACGGCTCTGTCAGCAAGGAAGAATTCATGGCCACCCCACAGGCCAAGAAAGACGCTGCCAAGGCTGAAAAAGGCTTTGCTGGTAAAGACAAAGACGGTGACGGCAAAATCACCAAGGAAGAATTCACCGCTCCTGGCAAAAAGAAGAAAAAGGACGCCTAATTTCTTCTTGTGAGAAGGCGACCCAACCCGCCGACTCAGAAACGCGAGCCGCATCTGGTAACAGGTGCGGCTTTTTTATGACCACGACACGGTGGTGTTTCATTATGCTCCCGACTAACTTGCCGTAGAGTTACGCGATGTTTCGCCCGCCATGGATGATATGAGACTGTTCGTGATTCGAGTTTCTAATCACAGGATTAACAGGAAAACAGGATTAACAGAAATGGGTTCTGACCTGTAAATCATGTCTTTCTGTTTTCCTGTAAAATGGAGTCTCCAGTTGCTTTGTTGCTTCCGACTCATACGGCCAAAGTTACTCTTCGTTCCACATCCCAACACCGTGGATTGTGTGCTAAAAACAGGAATGGCTGACCGCCGATTTGCATCCGTCATTGATTCCACAAGGCTTCTTCGCCTCTCGGGAGGTGTCACCCAAGACACAGCCGCTTCGAGTCGAAGAAGCCTTGTGAAACCAAGTACTAGCGTAACGCAACGATCTTCCATTCCGGTCTCTGGGATTATCACACCCGTTCACTCAGTTGGCTTAGCGAGGCTGCTTTAAGTAAGCAATCAAATCCGCCAGTGACTGTGGTGTCATGGCTGCTTCGAGGCCTTCGGGCATCAAGGATGTGCCCGCGCTCTTTAGGGATTCCACATCGCTTCGCAGCACTGATTTCGTCAGGTTTCCCGCCATCTTCAGAGTCAAACTTGCGCTCGTTTCGGTGGCGATGACGCCGTAGAGCTGCTCCCCGCTCTTCAGGGTGCAGTGGTAGGCCATGAAGCCGGGCTCGATGATCGCGCTCGGGTCGAGGATGGAGTTTAGGAGCTTTTCCGCGTCGTGCTGCGCCACGCTGCGCAGGTCCGGGCCGAGTTCGAGGCCCACGCCATCGAGTTTGTGGCAACTGATGCACACACTCGCGAAGACGGTCTTCCCGCGTGCTGCATCGCCTGGCAGCTTCAGCACAGGTTTAAACTTCTCCACCACCGCCGCCCGTGTGGCGCTCGTGGAGTCCGCGAAGACCTTCTCCGCCAAGTTGACGATGTCCTTCTTCGGATGCTTCATCAACCGCGCCCGCATCGCCGCATCACAAGACTTCGCTTCAGGCCGTTTCAGCAGCGCCAGCGTCCAGGCGTCGTTCGAGAGCAGCGTTTCGAGGATCTGCACGCGAAGCGCCGGGGTGCGCTGGTCCCAGCCTTCGAGCAAAAACTCCACGCCGCCCTGCGGTTGCAGCTTCGCGACGAGCCGCAGCACTTCCTTAGTCGTCCGGCTTTGCGTGACCAGACTGCGGGAGTTCGGCGTGTTCGCGGTGCCGTCCGGCCGCACTTTGGCAAGTACGCTTACCTCGACGCTCTTCGCCCAAAGCTCCGGCAGCAGCGCTTTCACCCGTTCCCGATGTTCGCGATCCGAGGCCAGCAAGGCCAGCGATTCCATCGTCGGAGCCGTTTGGATCGAATCCGCGGCCTGTTGCAGCCTCGCCGACATTTTTTCGACCGCTTCACGCGCCTTGGCATCCATGACCTGTTTCGCGAAAGCCGCCAGCGAGAGGTTTTTCTCATCCAAAACGGCCAGAAGCTCTTCGAAGTGCATTTTGGCTTCAACTTGTGAGAGCAGAGCCGAAATAGCCTTTTCGTTTTTTGTCGCCAAAGCACAGCGGAAGAGCATCGCGAACGATTGGGTGTCCGCACGCTTACAAACCCTCTCCAGATGCGGCAGCACCGAACTCAACGCGGCCCCTTGCATCGGCGAACCATGCTCCGCGCTGTTCAGTACCTCCGCGAGTAAATTTCCTGCCCAGTCGAACTTCAACTCACCGAGTGTGCACGCCAGTTGAAGGCGGACTTTGGCATTCTCGTCGTGCACAAGTTTCGCCAGCACCTTTTGGAGCGCGGACGCCTCGTCTGCTTTCCATTCGAGGTTTTCGGTCATTTGCAGAGCCTGTTCACGAACATGCACAGCCTCATCTTCGAGGAGCTTCATGCAGTCGGAAGTCTTCAGCTTGCCTTTGATGAGAAGCGTCCATGCTGTCTGAGCTTTGATGTTG
>Ga0164294_10004235_pt1 | contig 12571 bp, 9 predicted proteins | sample GEODES005metaG_FD_111479 | JGI IMG/M metagenome (GOLD analysis project Ga0164294, IMG submission 111479) | Oligotrophic lake water microbial communities from Sparkling Lake, Wisconsin, USA - GEODES005 metaG | ecosystem: Environmental > Aquatic > Freshwater > Lake | place: USA: Sparkling Lake... | reverse complement strand
GGTCATGCCGGCGGCCGCGGCGCGCAGATCGGGGGTGAGTTCGGCATCGAGGAACGCGCGCACTTCATCGCGGAACGCCAGATCGTCGCGGCTCCAGTTCAACTGCATGGTGTGTCTCCCTTTTGGGGGAGAATGGGCGCGGCGTTAGCAGCGTCAACCTCATCTTTGTCGTCGCCCAGGGCCAAGTCAGGGCCAACTCCCTCCCCCTTGCGGGGAGGGCGACTCGCGCCCCTTGGCGCGAGCGGGGTGGGGGTACGCCCGCGGCCACATGTGGAACCCCCACCCCGCTCGGCTGACGCCGGGTCGCCCTCCCCGCAAGGGGGAGGGCGTTTGACATTAAAACGCTGCCGGCAATTCCGCGTCGCGCAGGGTCACACCCAATTTCGCCGCCACCGCCGGCGCGATGCCGCGCATGTCGATCAGGCCCAGATCCCTGGGCGCAATCCCCGGACCGTTCGCGATCAGGCTGGTGCGCATGGCCGGCACGTCAGGGAAATAGCCATGGGTGCCTTTCGAGGCGGTCGGCTCGCCCTGGGCGCCGGACAGGCGATTGCCCATCGCCCAACCGGGCTTGCTGTTGACCCAGAAGGCCGCGTCGGCGGTTCCGCCGGCGGCGGCAATGCCGGCGCCATCCAGCACGCGATCGATGCCGGCATCCGGGTCACGCGCGGTTTCGGCCAGCACCGCTGCCACCCGGGCCTTCAGCGCCGCATCGTCGGGCCGGGCCAGCACGATCGCGGCGCTGCCGCCGGCCGGCCAGGGGATCGCATCCCAGCTGGCGATGCCATTGCCATCCGGCGTCAGGCGGATGAGACCGGCCTTGATCAGCGGCAGGAACAAGTTGGTGGTGCGGTTGATCGGCGCAAAGCCGTGGTCGGAGACAATGACCACCACCGTTTCCGGATTCACCGCGCGCGCCGTCGCCACCAGCTTGCCGACGGCGGTATCGATGCGCACCAAGATGGCGCGGGCGGCGGCGGAATCCGGGCCGGCCTCATGCTGTTCATGATCGAAGGCGGTCAGGTACACGGTGGCGAAATCCGGCTGGATGCGGCGGATCAAGGCGATGGCGTGCGCGGCGCGGGCTTCGTCGGCGGCGATGCCTTCATCGATGCCGGGCGGGTAGGGGCCGGCTTCGGCGACCAAGGCTGCGGGCAGGCCGGGGGTGGAGAGCGCGGCGATCAGCTTGTCGTCGTCGGGCGTGCCCTTGCGCCAGATCTGCGGCAGGTTTGCGGCCAGGCCCGATAGGCCGACGCTGATCGGCCAGTGGACATTCACCACGCGCTTGCCGTTGCCAACAGCAGCCTGCCAAAGGGTTTGCGCCTTGAAATCGCTGGCATACCAATACCAGCCATCATCATTGCGGCGGTATGGATCAAAGGTCAGATTGTTGCCGATGCCGTGGCGGCGCGGCACAGCGCCGGTCATCAAGGTCGCGTGGCTGGGGAAGGTGACCGTGGGCAGCACGCCCGTCACCGCAGCGCTCACCCCGCCGGCGGCGAGGCCGCGCAGGGCCGGCAGCGCCAGGCCATTGGCCTTGCCTTGCCATTCCACCGGGCGCAGGCCATCGATGGCGATCATCAGCACCGGGGCGGCAGCGGTGGGGGCGGCAAGGAAGGCGCCAAGCAGCGCGGCGGTGAGGGCGAGAATGCGGGTCATCGTGCCTGCATGGCGCAGCAAGGTTTCAGTCGCATGACTCATTCCCAATCCCGCACGCGCAAGCCCGCTTCGAACATGCCGCGGCTGCGCAGGCGGGGGCCGAGAAAGCCGTAGAAGAACCAGTCCTTCACGGCATAAGGCGTCAGCGCATAGAGCAGGCGTTCGGTGAGGTTCCAGCGCACATGACCCTTCACCGTGCGGCGCGGCGCCGGCCAGCAGACATGATCGGCCGCGTGGGTGAGTTGGCCCTGTTTCAACATGCGATGGATCAATTCGTGATCATAGAGCACGAACGGCCAATCATCATTCTTCGGCCCGCCGGCAGCGAGCAGCGGCGCGAGACGAAAACATTGCCCGAAGGTGCCGGTGTGGCCCTGGCCGGTGAGCAATGACGCGGTGATCGCCATGCGATGGCGGATGATGACGTTCTTGGGCACAGCATATTCGCCATAGATGTCGAACGCCTGGACGCCGACGATGCGCGGATCATCGCCCAGCAAGGCATCGGCGCGGCTGATATAGTGCGGCGGATAGAAGGTGTCGGCATCCCAATAGGCGATGTTCTGCGCGCCCATGTCGTGCGCGAGCGCCGTGCCCTTGCGCAGCGCAAATGTGTGGCCCTGCGCGGTTTCGCTCACCAGCATGGCGCGCGGGTGATCCTTGATGGCGTCGGCCACGATTCCGGCGCTGGCGTCGGTGGAGCCATTGTCCACACACACCAGCATGATATCGTCACGGTCCTGCGCCAGCGCGCAGGCGATGGTTGGCGCGATGAAGCGCGCCTCGTTGTAGAATGCGATGACGATTACCCATTTGGGCACCCACGGGCGGACTGCGCTGGCCATGGCGAAGGTGCTTAACGGTGGGCGGCGGGGCCGGCAAGCGTGTGGACTCACAGCGCTGGTTAACGGTTTGTTGGTGGCGGCCACCATATGGCTGCAATATGCGACCGAGCAGGGGGAACATATGACTGCGATTGCGGCCCGTGCCAGCCAGAACCTGCGACCGGTTTACATCGTCACCATCCTGACCGGGAGTTTTCTGCTGTTCCTGGTGCAGCCGCTGTTCGGGCGGGTGGTGCTCCCCATTCTGGGTGGATCGCCCAATGTGTGGAACACGGCGATGCTGTTTTACCAGGCGGCGCTGCTGGGCGGCTATATCTATGCTGATCGGTTGCAACGCTTGGCCGTGCGCCGGCAATTGCTGGTGCATCTGGGGCTGTTCGCGCTCGCTGCGCTGACCCTGCCGGTGGGGATGGCGAACTGGTTTCCGGCGGCTGATGGTGTCGATCCGCAACTGTGGTTGATCGGGCTGCTGTGCGCATCGATCGGGCCGCTGTTTTTCGTGGTGTCGGCGCAGGCGCCCCTGTTGCAGGCGTGGTTTGCGCGCACCGATGATGCGGCCGCGGCCAATCCCTATTTCCTCTATGCCGCGTCCAACCTCGGCAGCTTCGCCGCGTTGATCGCCTATCCATTGCTGGTGGAGCCGCTGGCCGGCTTGTCGGCGCAGCGCTGGGCATGGTCCGCCGGGTTTGTCCTGCTGGCGGGATTGACCGCACTGAGTGGCTACAAGGCGCAAGCTGCCGGCGCACAGCAAACCCGGGCGCGCGCGCCGGCCCCGGTGATCCCGCTGCAGCGCCGCTTGCGCTGGGCGCTGCTGGCGGCGGTGGCGTCGGCGCTGCTGCTGTCCACCACCACGCATCTGACCACCGATATCATGGCGATGCCGCTGCTGTGGGTGGTGCCGCTGGCGCTGTATCTGCTGAGTTTCGTGGCGGTGTTCTCCGCTGCCGGGCCGCGGCTGACCCGGGCGGCACAAGGCCTGTCGCCGTTGGCGCTGGTGCTGCTGGGCAGTTGGGCGTGCCTGTCGGGCGGGCCGGAGGTGGCGACCTTGTTTGCCTTGGCCGGGCTGCTGTTGTTGCTGCTGCTGTGCGTGGCGCTGCACGGCACGCTGGCCGAAGATCGGCCGGAACCGGCGGGGCTGACGACCTTCTATCTGTGGATGTCGCTGGGCGGTGCGCTGGGCGGCTTGTTCTGTGCGCTGATCGCCCCGATGGTCTTTCCCTGGCCCTGGGAACATCCGCTGTTGCTGCTGGTGGCGGCAGCGTTGTTGCCGGGGCGGGCGTGGAGCAAGCTGGCGGCAAGCCCGGCCTGGCGGGCGTTCATGTTGCTGGCCGTGGCGCTGTTGTGCTGGGCGGCGGCGACGCGGTTCGGTTTCGTCGGGCTGGATCGCAGCAACGCCTGGCCGGTGCGCAGCATCGTGGCGGTGGCGATGGCCGCCGCGCTGGCCCTGTTGCTGATCGGACGGCGCATGTCGTTCGTGGTGGCACTGGCGGCGCTGATGCTGGCGATCGGTGGCATGGTGCAGATCGAAACGGACGTTGCCGGCAAACGCCAGCGCAGCTTCTTCGGGGTCTACACCGTCGATGCGCGGCCCAAGGCCGGCTATATCGCCTTGCTGCACGGTACCACCATGCACGGTGCGCAATCGCTGCGCCCCGAACTCGTCACCGAACCGATGACCTATTATCTGCGCGAAGCCGGCATCGGTCGCGCGTTGGCCCCGATGGGCGCGGATGCCCGCATCGGGGTGGTCGGGCTCGGCACCGGCACGCTCGCCTGCCACGCCAAACCCGGCCAGCGCTGGACCGCGTGGGAGATCGATCCGCTGGTGGTCGAGATCGCCAGGCAGCGCTTCAGCTATATCGCGCGCTGCAAGCCCGACATGAAGATCGTGGTGGGCGATGCACGGCTCACCCTGGCCGATGCGCCGCCAGCCAGCCTTGATCTGCTGGCCATCGATGCCTTTTCGTCGGATGCGATCCCGCTGCACCTGATGACCGCCGAAGCCTTTGCGCTTTATGGCCGGGCGCTGGCCGAGGATGGCATCCTGATGGTGCACATCTCCAACCGGTTTCTGAATCTGGAACCGGTGCTGGCCGCAATTGCCAGCGATGGTGGCTGGCAGACGCGGGTGCTGCAACTGCCGCCACCGCCCGGCGGCCGGCCGGGCTGGGTGACGGCGGGATCGACCTGGGTGGCCTTCAGCCGCAATCGCCAGCGGATGGATGCGCTGGTCGCGGGCGGCGGCGACTGGCGGGCGTTGCAAACGCGGCCGGGCATAAGCGTGTGGCGCGATGATTTCGCCAGCGTGCTGCCGGTGCTGCGCTGGCGCAAAGATTGAGGGTCATGGAATTGGCTCAACTCCCTCCCCCTTGCGGGGAGGGCGACTCGGCGTCAGCCGAGCGGGGTGGGGGTTCCATATGTGGCCGCGGGCGGACCCCCGCCCCGCCGCGCTTCGCGCGAGCCGCCCTCCCCGCAAGGGGGAGGGCGTTGATGGGCGCGGCCTGGCACAGGGTTGCCGGCTCCGCCCGCGGGCGATAGGGATGGCGCGCATGGAACGCGCGCCCTCCCACCCCGCATTGGCAGACGGCGTTCATCCGTTTCCGCACGAACATCTGCTCGGCATCGCCCAGTTGAAGCCGTGGGAGATTGCCTTTCTGATCGATGAATCAGAACAATGGGTGGAGATGAACCGGTCGCGGGCCGCCAAGCATGACGAGCGGCTGCGCGGCCTGACGCAGATCAATGCTTTCTTCGAAAACAGCACGCGCACGTTGCTCAGCTTTGAAATCGCCGGCAAGCGGTTGGGGGCCGATGTCGTCAATCTGGGCGTGTCGGGATCGAGCCTGAAGAAGGGCGAGACGCTGCTGGATACGGCGTTGACGCTGAACGCCATGCACCCGGACATGATCGTCATCCGCCATGGCTCTTCGGGCGCGGTGCAACTGATTTCGGAAAAGGTCGATTGCCCGGTGCTCAATGCCGGCGATGGCCGGCACGAACATCCCACACAGGCGCTGCTGGATGCGCTGACCATCCGCCGCCGCAAGGGCCGCATCGCTGGCCTGAAAGTCGCGATTTGCGGCGACATCCTGCACAGCCGGGTGGCACGATCGAATTTCCAGTTGCTCGCCAGCATGGGCGCCGAAGTGCGCGCCGTTGCCCCGCCGACCCTGTTGCCCGATGGGTTGGATGGCTATGCCGTCACCAGCTTCACCGACATGGATGCGGGCTTGCGCGATGCCGATGTGGTGATGATGCTGCGCTTGCAAACCGAACGGATGGAGGGCGCCTATGTGCCGTCCCCGCGCGAATATTTCCGCTTTTATGGCCTGACCGAGGCCCGGCTGGCGCGGGCGGCGGGCGATGTGCTGGTGATGCACCCCGGCCCGATGAACCGCGGCGTGGAGATCGAAAGCGCCATCGCCGATGATATCGCCCGCAGTGCGGTGAGCGAACAGGTGGAGATGGGTGTTGCCGTGCGCATGGCCTGTCTCGATGTGCTCACCCGCCGCCGGCGTGGCGTGAAGGGCTGGGCATGACGCCTGCTGCCCCCATCGCCATCATCAATGGCCGGGTGATCTGCCCAGCCAGCGGACAGGATGGCATCGCCACCATCCTGCTGCAGGATCGCATGGTCGCCGGCATCGGGCATGCCGAGCCGCCCAGCCACGCCCAGGTGATCGATGCGCGCGGGCTGGTGGTGGCGCCGGGCCTCATCGATGTCGGCGTGTTTCGCGCCCATCCGCCGGCCTGCCATGCCGGCGGCATCACGCGGGTGGTGTTGATGCCCGATCAATCGCCGCCGCTCGATGATCCGGCGCTGGTCGCCTATGCGCAAGGATCCGGCAAGCCCGATGTGTGGGTGCATCCGCTGGCCGCCGCGACGCGGGGGTTGCAGGGCGTCGAATTGGCCGAGATCGGGCTGGCGCAGGCGGCGGGCGCGGTGGGCGTGGCGACCGGGCGGCGGGCGATTGCCGATGCCCGTGTCATGCACCGGCTGCTCGCCTATGCCCGCGCCTTTGGCTTGACCGTGGTGTCCCACGCCGAGGACGCGGCGCTCACCGCCGGCGCGGTGGCGACCAGCGGCGAATATGCGACAAGGCTGGGGCTGGCGGCGGCACCGGCCTTTGCCGAGGCGCTGGCGATTGCGCGCGATTGCCGCCTGGCCGAGGCGACGGGCGCGGCGCTGCACATCCGCCAGGTGACAACGGCCGAAGGCCTCGCGGCGTTGCTGGCGGCGCGGGCGCGGGGGGTGGATGTGACCGCGGGCATCACGCCGGCGCATCTGCTGCTCAACGACATGGCGGTATCCGGCTTCCGCAGCTTTGCCCGCCTGTCGCCGCCCTTGCGCCATGAGCGCGACCGGCTGGCGGTGATCGAAGGCGTGCGATCGGGCGCGATCGACATATTGGCATCCGGCCACGATCCGCAAAGCCAGGAAGACAAGCGCCAGCCCTTTGCCGATGCGCGGGCCGGGATGGCCGGCGCGCAAACATTGCTGGCGCTGGGATTGGGCCTGGTGCGTGACGACGTGATCGATTTGCCGCGTCTGATCGCCATGTTGAGCCTGAATCCGGCCCGGCGCTTTGGTCTGGTCGCCGGAACCTTGCAACTCGGCGCGCCAGCGGACATTGCAGTCTTTGACGAACACGCGCCATGGCGTATCGATGGAAGGATGTTCCACGGCGCAGGCAACACGCCATTTGACGGGTTGCCCACCGCGGGACGGGTTCGCATGACAATCAAGGGCGGAGAGTTGGCTTGGCAGTGTTGAAGGCGATTGGCGCATTGCTGGTGCTGGCCCTGGTGGCCGGCGACCCTGCGCTCGCCGCCCCCCGCAAGAAGAAGCGGAACCGGCGCGCCAGCCGTCCGTCGGCCTCGGCCCCGGCGCGCGCCGAACCGCCACCGCCATCGGTGCGTCAGGGCGTGGAATTGTGGCGCGCCAGCAAGTGGGACAGCGCGGTGACCATGTGGCTGCCCTTTGCCGAAAAGGGCGATCCCGATGCCATGTTCAACATGGGCCAGGCCTATAAACTCGGCCGCGGCGTGGTGCTGGACAAGGTGATTGCCCGTGATTGGTATCGCCGTGCCGCGGTGAAGGCGCATCTGCCGGCGCAGGCCAATCTGGGCATCCTGCTGTTTCAGGCGGCCGAGAAGGACGAAGCGGTGCGCTGGCTGAAGTCCGCAGCCGACCGCGGCGAGATGCGGGCGCAATATGTGCTGGGCATCGTGCATTGGAACGGCGATGGCGCTGCCAAATCCATGCCGCTGGCCTATGCCTATCTGGTGCGCGCCGCCGCCCAAGGTCTGCCCGAAGCCACCAAGGCGCTGAACGAACTTTCGCAGGTCATCCAGCCGCTCGATCGGGCCAATGGCTGGCAGATCGCCACGGCGCTGGCCAACAACAGCAGCGTGCCGGCGCAATTCCAGTCGGCGATCCTGCCGCCGCCGCTGGATGCGCCCACGGCGCCGCCGTCGCCGGTTGCCGTGGTGGCGAACGCGCCGGCCACAGTCGAGACCGGCAGCAGCACCGCCGTCCTGAACGCCGCTGCGCTGAATGCCGCCAATGCGGGCTCGACCGGCGAAACCCAGATGGGATCGGCACCGCCCGAAACCACGCCGCCGCCCGCCACGCTGGCATCCCCCGCCGAACCGCCAGCCCCGCCGCCGGTGTGGGTGGCCGAACGGACCGTGCCGAAGCCCGCCGAAAAATCGCGTCCCAAGGCGCCGCGGCCGCCGCCGGAAACCGGCTGGCGCATCCAGCTCGGCAGCTATCCCAACCAGAAAAGCGCCATGACCGCGTGGACCAGGCTGGCCGCCGCGCAAAAGCGCGATGTGAAGGGCCTGAAGCCCAAGGTCAGCAAGTTTGGCGGCATATACCGCCTGCAGGTCGGCCCTTTCCCCACCCGCAACGAAGCGATGGGCGGCTGCAAGAAGCTGGAAATCAACAACAACGGCTGTTTCGCAATCGATATCGGGGGCTGAGGGCAGGGGGTCTGCCCCCATCACGCCCGCTGCTTGCATCCATTTGCGTGTTGATTGACCCGCTCAGCCTGCGCGGGATTTCAGGAATGCATTCGCGCCTAGGCGGCCACGTGCACCCGGTTGCGACCGGCGCGTTTGGCGCGGTACATCGCCATATCGGCGGCTTGCACGGCATCGGGCAGGCTGGCGCTATGCTGGCCCGAAATGCCGATGCTGGCGGTGATCTGGATGGGGTGATTGTCGCGATCGAGGATCATGACCTGTTCGATGCCGGTCCTGATCGCTTCGGCGCACGCGGCGGCGGCCTGATCATCGGCGTCGGGCATGAACACGGCAAACTCCTCACCACCAATGCGCCCGATCAGATGGTCGTTGCGGGCACAGCGCAGCAAGGTCTGGGAGATGCCACGCAACACATCATCGCCAACAGCATGGCCATGCGTATCGTTGATCGACTTGAAATCATCGAGGTCGATGATGAGGATGCGGCCTGGCTGCTGCGCCTGCAACTGTTCCGCCGTCTCCAGAAACGTGGCGCGGTTGGCAAGGCCGGTCAGATGATCGGTTTGCGCCAGCGCCTTCATCTGCATATAGGCATAGGTCAATTCGGTATTGAGCCGCTCAATGCGCTCGGCCTTGCGGGCCATTTGCCAGGTGATGATCCCTGAAAGCACCATCGGCAACAGCGCTCCGAGCTCCCAGTAAGGCAAGGGTATATCCAGACCCTCCTGCTGCGACATCAGCGCCAGGGCCGCCAATGTGACGCTTACGGAAACGGCGGCTGCACGAATGACCTTGCCCCAAATATGCATGCTTTACTCAAAGTCGATTAAGGGATGTTCAACTTACAAAATTTGCAACGCCGTGTCAGCCTGCCACGCGCGTCGCGCAACTGCAGCCTGCCGGCGCCATTCATGACCCAAGCCGCAAGTCCAGCCGTATGCAGCCGGCCGCAGCCCCGCGCCTTCCCCCACCGCCACCGCGCACCACAACGCCAGAAAATACCATAAATACAACGTCAGATAGCGGCGCGACTGTTTGCGATCTGCATACAGAAGCGGCATGTCAGCCCGGACTTGATCCGGGGACGCAGGCCGAAACCCGTGCCATGGCGGACAAGCACATCGAAAATGGACATGCTCACAATGAGCATGCTCGGCGTGAACATAACAGTATTTACATTTTACAAGGCGAAACACCGTGGCGGCATCACCCGCCAGCCCCGAAAATCGTGGCGTTTGTGGACAAATTCGTTTCGCACGTGATTCGGCTGGTCGGTGCTGCGCTGGCGTCCCCAGCGGACGCTGCCGGCTTGGCATATCCGGATCGGCACGAACGCACGTATGGCCGGGTCATGTGCCCAAAATGGGCATCTTTGGCCCGTGCAAGGCGGCCAAGATCATGGATTAAAACACAATAGCATGACAGTCGGATGCGGCACGGTGTTCGGTGCTGCAATCGGGTGATTCATCTTGTGGCAATGGAACCTGCTGAAATCTGCCTTGGGGGCGGCGCTGGGGATCGCGGCCGGTGATGCAGCACGCCGTGTCTGGCCCGGCCGTGCCCGCGCCTGATCCGGGGCCGCCGCTGCGGGCCATCGCGCGTATCGTCGATGCCTGGTCGCTGGATATCATCTGCAACCTGCTGCGCTTTTTCGGCGGCGACACGCGGCTCACCGCAATCGGCCTGTTCATCCGGATCGCCAATACCGCGCATCTGTTCGATAGCCCGGCGCTGGCGGCGGCGTATCGCCATGGCCTGGTGGCGCCCCGGGATTGCCGCCCGGTCAAGATCGCCGCCATCGTCGCCGCACTCGGCTTTGATATGCAAACGGTGCGGCGCAAGATTGCCGATCTGCACGCCGCCGGCGGCTGCCTTGTCGATGATGACGGCGTCATCCTGTTGATTCCCGAATATGATATCGCGGCTTCTGCCGGCCATCCGGGCGGGCTGGCGGCGCAACTGGCGCTGCTGGTGGCGCAGTTGCGGGCGCTGGTGCTTGAAAATGGCTATGATCCCGCCGCCATCGCCGAACTGCGTGCCGCGCTCGATCATGATTTCGATCGGCTTGCCCAATCCGAAACGCTGGCTGGCCTGATCGTCTGCCAATATCTGGCGCGCACGATGCTGTCCGGATCGCTCATATTCGGCAGCGACCGCGAAAGTGCCGTCATCTATTTCACCATCTATGTCGAAAGCGGGCGCAGCCTGGCGCAAGATCCGCAATTGTCGCGCGCCGATGCCTGGATCGACAGCGACTTGCCGGCCGGCGGGCGGCAATCGGTGACGGTGCGCGCCATCGCGCGGCGGATCGGCCTGCCGGCGGAATCGGTGCGGCGCAAGGTCAACCGGCTGATCGATCGCGGCTTGATCGAGCGGATGGATGATGGCGTCGCCGCCGTCCGCACGCGCAATGTTGTGCCGGTGCATGCGCCGCGCGCCTATGCCAGTCTCTTGTCCACCCTGGCGACGGTGCGGCGGATCACGCGGGCCGAAACTGGCGCGCACGCTGTCGCACCGGCAGCCTAGCCGGCGGGCGGCCGCCGGTTTCGCGCCGCCACAATTGCCGGAATCCGCCTGAACAAGGGCAAGGCTTGCCGCATTGCGCAGGCCGTGCGGAGCGATTCCCGGAATCTATCCAACCAATTGATAACTATAGATATTTGTCGCGACTGCTGCCCCATTTTGATGCTTGCCCGGCCACAAAACAACCTCTTCTGGTGTGCCCGCACGCGGCCATGGGGGCAGGCGGCATATGGGGCATATATCCATGATGAGAATGATTCTGCTGGCCGGCGCTTCGGCGGCGGCGCTGGCGAGTTCGGCGGCTGAGGCCGTAACGTTCAATTATACCGGCAGTGTACAAAGCTACACGATCACCCAGACCGGCCTTTACGATCTGGCTGCTGTCGGCGCGCAAGGCGGTGGTGACCAAGGCGGACTCGGGGCGGCCGTCGGTGGTCGGCTGTCGCTGACCAGCGGGACGGTGCTCAATATCATTGTCGGCGGCAGGGGCTTTGGCGCCACCGCCGGCAGCAGCACCTATGGCGGCGGCGGCGGCGGCACGTTCATCTATACCGATCTGTCAACGCCGCTCGCGATCGCCGGCGGCGGCGGCGGCGACTATAGCGGCAACAGCGGCGGGTATGGCCGCGACAACACCGGCGGCGGTACCACCAATGGACAATATTATGGCGGCACCGGTGGCTCCGGCGGCCAAGGCGGCTCCACTGCTTATGGCGGTGGCGGTGGCGGATGGCTCTCGGACGGCGGAAGTAGAGCGGGTCGAGGCGGCCGCGGTGGCCCGAATGGCTTCAACGGCGGCAGTGGCGACGCCAAAACTGGCTACCACGGCGGCTTCGGCGGCGGCGGCGGCGGCGGCGAATACGGCGGCGGCGGCGGCGGCGGCTTCTCCGGCGGTGGCGGTAGCTACTACACCGGCGGCGGCGGTGGCGGCTCCTTCCTGGCAGCGGGTGCAACCAATTCCTTCATGTATGGGGACCATAACAGCGGCAACGGTTACGCGAAGGTCGATCTGTACACCCCTCCCGGCGGTGGCGGCGGCGGTGCCGGCGCTGTTCCCGAGCCGTCGAGCTGGGCGATGCTGATGGCCGGCTTTGGCGGCATCGGTGCGATGTTGCGCCGTCGCCGGTTGCGCACCGCCTGATCGCAGGGCGCGGTTGACACGGCCGGCGGCGTCTCATGCGGACGCCGCCGTTTGCCCAAAATGGGCACATTTGGTGCAGCCATGGCAGACGATCTTGTTGATTCAGATTTATAATATGACCAAGCAGTCCGCTCGCCACGTACGATTTCGCGGCGCTTTGGAGTTGCTTTATGTTCAGAATGATATTGCTGGCTGGCGCATCGCTGGCGGCGCTGGCGAGCACGGCGGCTGATGCTGCAAACTTTGCCTACACCGGCAGTGTGCAAAGCTATGCGGTCACCCAGACCGGCATTTACACGCTGAGCGCTGCCGGCGCGCAGGGCGGCAGAAGCAACGGGGGTCTTGGGGCGAGCGTCTCTGGCAAGCTGTCGCTGACCAGCGGGACGACGCTCAACGTCGTTGTCGGCGGCCAGGG
>Ga0164294_10004234_pt1 | contig 12574 bp, 9 predicted proteins | sample GEODES005metaG_FD_111479 | JGI IMG/M metagenome (GOLD analysis project Ga0164294, IMG submission 111479) | Oligotrophic lake water microbial communities from Sparkling Lake, Wisconsin, USA - GEODES005 metaG | ecosystem: Environmental > Aquatic > Freshwater > Lake | place: USA: Sparkling Lake... | reverse complement strand
GCGTATCCAAGAATGAAATCATGCCGCGCGGTGTTTCCACGTGATAGGCGCCAATGTGTTGGGTGATGCCACCGGCTTCTCCGGAAGCCACTTTGGCGCGGCGAATGTAGTCGAGCAGCGATGTTTTGCCGTGGTCAACGTGACCCATGACAGTCACCACCGGCGCGCGGGTGATCGACTCGCCGTGGTGCGCGGAAGCTTCATCTTCAGTGAACGCTTCAGGGTCATCCAGCGAAGCGATGACGGCTTTGTGACCCATGTCCTCAACCACGATCATGGCGGTGTCTTGGTCCAGCGGTTGGTTGATGGTGACCATCTGTCCAAGCTTCATCAACTGCTTGATCACTTCAGACGCTTTCACGGCCATTTTGTGAGCGAGTTCGGCCACGGTAATGGTCTCAGGCACATGCACTTCGATGATGCGCGCTTCCACCGGTGCGGCTTGCACCGGGGTGTCATCGCGGTCACGTTCGCGCTTGCCGCGCGGACCACCGCGCCAGCTGTTGCGGCCAACGCCGCCGCTGGCGTCGCCACGGGTTTTGATTTCTTTCTTCTTGGCCTGTTCGTCCGCCCAACTGGAAGACAGCTTGGCGCTCTTGACTTCTTTTTGGCCTTCTTTGGTGGTGTTGGAACCGGCAGGTTTGGCACCGGGTGCGGTGCTGCCAGCGGCAGGTTTGTGCAACGTGCCCTTGATGGCCTTGGGGTCCGGGGTTGCAGGTTTTTCGGCAACCACAGGTTTTTTCGCGACCAACACCTTTTTCGGGGTGCTCATCATGGTTCGAATGGCTTCGGCCTCGGCCAGGGCAGTGCGGCGACGCGAATCCAAATCTTTGGCACGCGCTGCGTCCTCCTCGGCGCTGGCTTTTGCAGCAGCTTCACGTTCTTGAGCAGCGGCTAGCGCCTTGGCGGCTTGTTCAGCGGCCTTGTCTGCATCTGTATCCACAGCGGGAGCGGCGGCAGTGGCTTGGGCTTCGCGTTCTTTGGCTTCTTGTGCTTCGCGCAAGCGGCGTTTCTCAGCCAATTCTTCCTCTTGGCGACGGATGAATTCGGCTTGACGACGGGCTTCCTCTTCTCGTCTGGCCAATTCAGCCTGATCGAGAATGGGCGCGGCTGGCGCTTGGTCTGGCGCTTGTTCTTCGGTTTCTGCGGCTTCAGATTCGTCACGCTTGACAAAGGTGCGCTTCTTACGGACCTCAACCTGAATGGTGCGGGCTTTGCCAGTGGCATCTGCCTGCTTGATTTCAGACGTGGATTTCTTCACCAGCGTGATTTTTTTACGCTCTGGCGAGTCTGTGCCGTGGCTGGCTTTGAGAAAGCCCAGCAATTTTTGCTTGTCTGCGTCTGTCAGTACGTCGTCAACAGACGACTTAGACATGCCAGCTGAGATCAGCTGTTCAAGCAGTGTGGCGGGAGATTTTTTGAGTTCCTTGGCAAACTCGGCAACCGTTGTGATGGTCATCTGTGGTGTTCCTCTTCATGACCGTTACGCTTGACCCGCGAACCAATGTTCGCGCGCCTTCAGGATCAAAGTTTTTGCTTCATCTTCAGACTGACCGGTGATATCCACCAGCTCGTCCACCGCCAAATCAGCCAAATCGTCACGGGTATTCACGCCACCCATGGCCAGCTTGGCAATCAATTCGGCATCCAGGCCTTCCAGGTCTCGCAAATCTTGAGAGACTTCCTCGACGCTTTCTTCCATGGCAATTTCCATGGTCAACAAAGCATCTTTGGCACGGGCCCGCAATTCGTTCACTGTGTCTTCGTCAAAGCTTTCAATTTCCAGCATTTCCTGCAAGGGCACATAAGCCACTTCTTCTAAGCTGGTGAAACCTTCTTCAATGAGGATGTCTGCCACTTCCAGATCCACGTCGAGTTTGGCGACAAACAAGGCGCGCAAACCTTCGGTTTCATTGGCAGATTTTTGGGCGGATTCAGCCTCGTCCATGATGTTGATTTTCCAACCGGTCAGGTCAGACGCCAAACGCACGTTTTGGCCACCGCGACCGATGGCCATGGCCAGGTTTTCGTCGTCCACCACCACATCCATGGCGTGTTTTTCTTCGTCAACCACGATAGAAGACACATTGGCGGGAGCCAGTGCGCCGATGACAAACTGTGCCGGGTCTTCGCTCCACAACACGATGTCAACCCGCTCACCGGCGAGTTCATTGGTGACCGCATTCACACGTGTGCCGCGCACGCCGACACAGGTGCCGATCGGGTCCACGCGTTTATCGTGAGAAATGACTGCGATCTTGGCGCGTGAGCCGGGGTCGCGGGCGCAAGATTTGATCTCGAGCAAGCCTTGTTCAATTTCAGGGACTTCCTGGCGGAACAACTCGATCATGAATTCGGGCGCGGAGCGCGACAAAATGATGGGCGCGCCGCGCAGGGTGGTGTCGACTTCCATGATCATGGCACGCACTCGGTCAGCATTGCGCAAATTTTCTTTGGGGATCATTTCGGTTCGACGCAAACGGCCTTCAACGCGACCGCTCTCGACAATGATGTCGCCTTTGTCCATGCGCTTGACGCTGCCGACAAAGATTTTGTCGCCGCGCGCCAAAAAGTCTGACAACAGCATTTCACGTTCGGCGTCACGGATTTTTTGCAAAATGATTTGCTTGGCAGCCATCGCTCCGATGCGACCGATGGGCAATGAAGCAATGCTTTCTTCGATGTACTCGCCAACCTCAATGTCTGCCAGCCGCTCTTTGGCGTCCATCAGCATTTCTTCGGCATCTGGGTATTGTAAACCGGACTCATCTGACACCACCATCCAACGGCGGAAGGTTTCGTATTCGCCGGAGTCACGGTCGATGGACACACGAATATCTGCGTCTTCCACCGGATTTTCTTTGTCAGCTTGCAATAATTTTTTAGTCGCTTGCGCCAGCGCGGACTCGACGGCGCCAAACACCAGATCACGCTCGACATTTTTTTCGCGGGAGATGGCATCTACCAGCATCAGCATTTCGCGATTCATGATTCTTCACTCCTGTTCTCAGCGGGCCTTCTGCCCTTGAAATTCACAATCGGCGCCAGCCGGGCGTCACGCAATTCGCTCAAGGTGAACTGCAACGCTTGCACTGGCAAGTTCTTATTGACCCGGGCTGGCCGCATACCCGGCTTGCTCGGCGGCTCTTCACACCAGGTGATTTGCCATGTCAAAGGTGTGTCTGTGTTTTCCAGCACACCCCGGAATTTCTTGCGGTTGGCGGCCACCAAGCCACCCGCCGCCGCCCCCATGGGCGCTTTCAACGTCAAGTCGATTTGTTCACCGACGAAACGCAAAAAATCGTTTTCTGAACGCAAGGGCCGGTCTATGCCCGGGGAGGAAACCTCCAAACGGCTGTAGGCAGTGCCTTCGACTTCCAGCACAAACTGCATTTGCCGCGTGACTTTTTCACAATCCTCGACCTGCACGAACTGTTCGGGCTGACCGGCTTGCCAAGGCAAATCGATAGTGATGCGCAACAAGCCGCCGGCTGAGCGTTCAACTTCTACCAACTGGTAACCCAGCCCGCTGACGGTTTGTTCAATGATGTCTTGCAATGCCACCGCTTTTCACCCGACCAAAAAAAACGGGCGGTTGGGATGTCCGCCCGTTATCGTTCATTTGCCTGCTATTGTAACCACGAATCAGCCGCTGGAGCCGGTGACTCCAAATGAAGATGCCAAAAGACTGCGTGTGTAATCGGATTTGGCAAAGCGGGTCAGTTGATCGATAGTACCGGACTCAACCACCACACCGTCTTTGAGCACCAGCACATGGTGGGCCATGGCCTGTATGACTTCAATGTCATGGGTGATCAGCAAATAACTCAAACCCAGATCGCGTTGCAGGCGTTGCAGCAAACCCAGCACCTGCTTTTGAATGGACACATCCAAGGCGCTGGTCGGTTCGTCCAGCACCAGCATGCGCGGCTGCACAATCAGCGCCCGGGCAATCGCCACACGCTGTCTTTGTCCGCCGGAGAACTCGTGCGGATAGCGCGCCAGCAGGCCGGGGAACTGATCCTCGTCCATGCCGACCTCGCGCAAAGCCGCCAATACCTTGAGCTGTCTGTCTACTGCATTCATGTCAGGGGCGTGTACCAACAGGCCCTCGCCCACGACTTCTTCCACCGTCATGCGCGGGGACAACGAGGAAAACGGGTCTTGGAACACCACTTGGATGGCGCGGCGCAAAGGCAGATCGGCCGCGGCCTTGGAGGTCCATTGCTGTTTATCAACCTGCAAGTCGCCTTGAAAAGGGATGAGACCCAAAGCAGCCAATGCCAAGGATGACTTGCCTGAGCCGGATTCACCGATGATGCCCAGCGTCTGCCCGGATTTCAAATGGAAATCAGCGCCTTGCAAAGCCACAAATTCACCACGGCCGAACCAGCCGCGCCAGCCGGAACGCGGCACCGCATACACCACCCTGAGCCCTTGGGCAAGCATGCACACCGGTGCGTCATCCGTGGGCTCGAACACATTGCGCTCAGGCTGGCTGTCCACCAACCTGCGGGTGTAGGCGTGTTGCGGGCGACTCAACACGGTGCTGACGTCGCCATGTTCAACCAAATAGCCGTTTTCCATGACCAAGACGCGGTTGGCGAAGCGTCGCACCATGTTCAGGTCGTGCGTGATCAGCAAAATCGCCATGCCGTGCTTTTTTTGCAGGCTGTCGAGCAAATCCATGATTTGTCCGCGCAAGGACACATCCAGCGCGGTGGTTGGCTCGTCTGCCAGCAGCAGTTTGGGTTCGCCCGCCAAAGCCATGGCAATCATGGCGCGCTGGCGTTGCCCGCCGGAGAGTTGGTGCGGGTAGCTGTTGACGCGTCGCTCAGGTTCGGGGATGCCGGTGTCTGTCAACAATTCGATAGCGCGAGCCCAAGCTTGTTGGCGCGTCATGCCTTTTTTGAGTTGCAGCACCTCGGAAATTTGATCGCCGATGGTGAACAAGGGGTTCAAGGCGGTCATGGGTTCTTGAAACACCATGGCAATGTCGCTGCCGCGCACGCCCAGCCATTCGTGCTCTTGCAGTTGCAGCAAATCGCGTCCTTCAAAACGGATTTCGCCGCGCACCCAAGCGCCGCGAGCCAGTCCGAGCAGGCTGAGCGCCGTCACTGTTTTGCCAGAGCCAGATTCGCCTACGAGCGCCAATTTCTCACCGGCTTGAATTTCAAACGTCACACCGTGCACGACTTCGCGCCCTTGGAACGACATATGCAGGTTGTGAACCCTGAGCATGGGCTTCATGGCGCGGTCTCCTGCTGCAATTTGCGTGGATCCAGTGCGTCACGCAAAGCGTCGCCCATGAAAGTCAGGAGCAAAAGCGTCAACACCAGCACGCCGAAAGTGGAGATGGAAATCCACCACGCATCGATATTGGTTTTGCCCTGCGACAAGAGTTCGCCCAGACTCGGTGTGCCGGGCGGCACACCCAAGCCTAAAAAGTCCAGACTGGTTAAGGCCAAGATGGCTGCACTCATGCGAAACGGCAAAAAAGTGACCACCGGTGTCATGCTGTTGGGCAACACGTGTCGCCAAATAATAGCCCAGTTGGACAAGCCTAAAGCGCGGGCAGCGCGCACATAGTCCAACTGACGGTTGCGCAAAAATTCGGCGCGCACATAGTCTGACAAACCCATCCAACCAAACAGGCTGAGCAAGATCAACAGCAGGCTGACGCTGGGCTCGAACACCGCTGAAAAGATGATGAGCAAATACAACTCCGGCATGGCGCCCCATATTTCAATGAAGCGCTGCATGGCCAAGTCTGTTTTACCAACAAAAAATCCTTGTATCGCGCCGGTGACCACACCCAGGATGGTGCCGGTGAAGGTGAGCGCCAGCGCAAACAGCACCGACACCCGAAAACCGTAAAGCAGACGCGCCAGCAAATCTCGACCGCGGTCGTCTGTGCCCATCCAGTTGTCAGCCGAGGGCGGCGCCGGGTTAGGCTCTTTGGCAAAGTAATTCAAGGTGCCGTGGTGGTAGGGATTGATCGGGTAAATCGCCCAGTTGCCAGGCTGTTTGAACTGCTGGCGTATGAACGGATCGAAATAGTCGGTCGGGGTTTCAAAATCGCCGCCGAAAACCGTTTCGGGCGGGTTTTTGACTATCGGGAAATACAGCTTTCCTTGGTAACTGGCAATCAATGGCTTGTCGTTGCTGACCAACTCTGCCGCTAGGCTGACGACAACCAAAATTGCAAAAAGAATCAGACTGACGAAGCCCAAGCGGTTGCGCTTGAATCGTCGCCACGCCAACTGGGAAGGGGAAAGGGAAACAGTCGCCATGCGGGTCAATCAAATTTCACGCGCGGGTCCACCCACACGTAACACAGGTCACTGATCAACTTGGTCACCAAACCAATCAGGGTGAATAAATACAAAGTGCCCAGCACCACCGGGTAGTCACGCCGCATCACGCTTTCATAGCTGAGCAAACCCAAACCATCCAAAGAAAACAAGGTCTCAATCAGCAAAGAGCCAGCGAAAAAAGCGCCTATGAACGCCGCCGGAAAACCGGTCACCAACGGAATCAGTGCATTGCGCATCACATGCTTCCACAGCACCTTGCGCTCAGACAAACCCTTGGCGCGCGCGGTCAATACATATTGCTTGCCAATCTCTTCCAAAAACGCGTTTTTGGTCAGCATGGTGGTGACGGCAAATGCGCCCAGCACGCTGGCCGTGACGGGCATGGCGATGTGCCATAAATAGTCTGTGATTTTTGCGCCCCAGCTTAGTGATTCCCAATTGCTGGAAGTCAGTCCGCGCAAAGGAAACCATTGCAACTGCCCGCCAAACACCACCAGCAGAGCCACACCCAGCACAAAGCCGGGTATCGCGTAGCCAACCAACACCACCAGACTGGTCAAGGTGTCAAACCGTGTGCCTGCGCGCACCGCTTTGGCAATGCCCAAAGGCACAGACACCAGATAGCTCAAAAAGAAAGTCCACAAACCCAAACTGATGGAAACTGGCAACTTCTCTTTCACCAATTGCCACACATCTTTGGGATAGAAAAAACTTTTGCCCAAATCGAATCGCGCAAATTGCCCCAGCATTTGCATGAACCGCTCAAGCGGCGGTTTGTCAAAACCATAAAGCGCCTTGATTTCGGCAATACGCTCGGCATCCACGCCTTGTCTGCCACGGTAACCGGCGCCGCTGACCGCAGCGCCCTCGCCGCCCGAGTCACGGCCTTGCAATTGCGCCACCATTTGCTCAACCGGGCCGCCGGGCACAAACTGAATCACCACAAAGGTCAGCAACAAAATGCCAAACAGCGTGGGAATCATCAGCAGCAAGCGTTTGAGTATGTAGCTCAACATGTCATTTTTCTCCCACCAGGTTGGCTGTGCTGCCCCACCAGGTTGATGTGACCCAGAATTCAGGCTGGTAATAACGCGGCGTGAGGTCTGGTTGCTCGAAGCGACCGGCGCGCCAAGCCACCCTGTGAACACTGCCATACCAATGCGGTACCGCGTAATGACCGTGGCGCAACACCCGGTCTAGCGCCTTCAAAGCCGCCACCAATTGCGGGCGAGTTTGAGCGGCAACCACTTTGTCCAACAAGGCGTCAATCGCCGGATCTTTCACGCCGATGACGTTGCTCGATCCTTCGGTGTCAGCGGCTTTGGAGCCAAAACGCTCGAGCAAATCGGTGCCCGGGGCTTCGCTGCCGCCAATGCGGTTGCTGATGATCTCAAAATCAAACACATCCAAGCGCTTTTGCAGCACCGCAAAGTCAATCACTTTGTAGTTCACTTTGAAGCCGAGTTTTTCCAAGTTCTTTGCGAAAGGGGTGACCACCCGCCCCATGGATCCGGAGTTGTCCAAAAACTCCAAGGTGAAAGCCTCGCCTTGGGCATTGCGCAAAGCGCCGTCCTTGTATGTCCAACCCGCTTGCGCCAGCAGGTCACGCGCCAAACGCAAATGGTCGCGCAAGGTTTGACCGGAGGCCGGGTCCAAGCTGGTTTGTGGCGGCAACGGTGCGGCTTGGGTGAAAACTTCTGGTGCAAGCTTTCCGCGCAAGGGTTCGAGCAAAGCCAGTTCATCTGCCTCGGGCAGCGGTTTAGCTTCAAAGTCGCTGCCCACAAAATACCCTCGCACCCGTGTGTAAGCCATGTAGAACAACTGACGGTTCATCCATTCGTAGTCCATGGCCAAGGTAATCGCTTGACGCACCCGCTTGTCTTGAAATTTGGGCAAACGCGTGTTGAACATGAAGCCTTGAAAGTCCCCGGCGTTGCCGTGCTTGAGTTCTTTTTTAATCAGCGTGCCGTTGTCAAACAACTTACCCTTGTAGCCCCGCGCCCATTCGCGCGCCACAAAGGCTTGTATGTAATCGAACTCGCCCGCCTTAAAGCCTTCAAATTGCGCGGTCGTGTCCTTGTACATCTTGTAAGTGATGCGATCGAAATTGAACATGCCTTTGCGCACACCCAAGTCTCGCGCCCAGTAGTTGGGGTCACGCACATATTCAATGTCTTTGCCGAAATCGACTTTGCCGATGGTGTAGGGACCAGAGCCGATGGGCATGTCTGTCACCACCTGGTCAAGTGGCTTGTCCGCCCCCCATTTCTGGCTAAAAACCGGCATGCCGCCAACGATAAGTGGCAATTCCGCATTGGCGCGTTTGAAATCAAACCTGACCTCGCGTTCACCGATGACGTTCAAGGCCTTGACTTCGCTGAAATAAGTGCGGAACTGCGGCGCGGCCTGTTTGCTGGTGAGCCGCTCAAAAGAAAACTTCACATCCGTTGCCAGCACCGGGTCGCCATTGTGAAAACGCGCCAACGGGTTGAGCTTGAAGGTGACCGAGAGTTTGTCTGCGGCCACGGTCACGTCCTCGGCCAGCAAACCGTAAGCGGTAGTCGGTTCGTCAAAGTTGCCGACCAGCAATGTCTCCAGCATCAAACTGTTGATCGCCGGGGGTGCCGTGCCTTTGAGCGTGAACGGGTTGTATTTGTCAAAACTGGAGGCGCGAGATGGCGACACCATGGCGATGCTGCCGCCCTTGGGCGCGACCGGGTTGACATAGGAGAAATGCTTGAAGTCGGGCGGGTATTGGATGTCGCCAAATTGGGCATAGGCGTGGCCTGCCCGGGCCGGGGAGATCAGCAAGCAAAGAACAAAAGTCAAAAATATTCGCATGCGACAATTCTGCAAGATTTTTCAGGAGCTTCCACGTGCAATCAAAATCAGGGTTTTTAGCGGGTAAAAGATTATTAATCACCGGCGTTTTGTCCAACCGCTCTATTGCTTACGGCATTGCCCGCGCTTGCCATGCACAAGGCGCAGAGCTGGCATTCAGCTACCAAGGCGAGCGATTCAAAGAGCGCATCACCGAATTCGCCGCTGATTTCGGATCGAGTCTGGTGTTTGACTGCGATGTCTCTAGCGACGAACAAATCGCCGCGCTGGTGGCTGGTTTGACCGCCGTCTGGCCGAAGTTTGACGGCTTTGTACACGCCATCGGTTTTGCACCGAGAGAAGCGATTGCCGGTGATTTTTTGGACGGCCTAAGCCGCGAAGCCTTTGCCATCGCCCACGACATCAGCGCCTACAGTTTCCCCGGCATGGCCAAAGCGTTTTTGCCGTATTTGAATGACAACGCGGCGCTGTTGACGCTTACCTATTTGGGCGCCTTGCGCAACGTGCCCAACTACAACACCATGGGTTTGGCTAAGGCCTCTTTGGAAGCATCCGTGCGCTATTTGGCCGAATCGCTTGGCAGCCACAAACGCGGCATGCGGGTCAATGGCATCAGCGCCGGGCCGATCAAAACATTGGCAGCCTCAGGCATCAAAGGCTTTGGCAAGATTTTGGATGTCGTGGCTTCTCAGTCGCCCATCCGGCGTAACGTCACCATCGAAGATGTGGGCAACGTGGCGGCGTTTTTGCTGTCAGATTTGGCCGCCGGTGTGTCCGCTGAAATCACCTATGTGGACGGCGGTTTCAGCCAAGTGGTACCGGGTATCGCGGAATAAACAGCACACGCACCAGTTACCCATCCGCTGAGTTTTCACGATTCAGCGATGGTTTCTTTGTGCGAGCGCCACCCCGGGCAAGATGAGCAAAGCACCCATCAAATGGTGCCAACCTAAAGGCTCGTTCAAAACGCCCCAAGACACCAAAGCGCCCCATAAGGGACTCAAATACAAAGCCAAACCTACCTTGCTCGCGCCCAAATGGCGCTGTGCCCAAGCGTAAATTGCATACGCACCAATGCCTGGAAAAACACCGGCTGCCAGCACCAAACCTGTTGCCTGCCAATGCCAAACAGGGCGGCTTGGATCGCTCCACTCCCACATAACAAACGGACTCAACACCACACAGCCCGCCAAAGAAATCACGGCCAATCGTGCGAATGCGCTCAATGGCGTAGGCCAGTGTTTTTGCAACAAAGCAAAAAAGGCCCAACTGACGGCGGCCAGCAAAACCAGCATGTCCCCAATCACCCATTGCACGCTAGACACAGACAGCCACTGACCTTTGAGCACCACATGTAAGACGCCAGTGATTGCCAGCATAAAGCCGATCAACTGAGGTGCTCGCAATCGTTCACGCAACCACAAAGCCGCACCCAAGGTGATCATGACCGGTGAGGATGTGTAGATCAACGCAATATTCATCGCTGGTGAGGTCAAGGCGGCTACATACACCCAGGCGCCGCAAAACAACATGCCCATGACACCCAGCGCAAGGTATTGGCGCCATTGGCCAAAGATGTGATCACGGTGCTGCCAGAGTTCTTGTCGGCAGATCCAGCCCAGCACCAAACCGACAATGAAAAATCGTCCCATGGCCAAGGTGTGCGGCTGCACAATCCCTGGTGCGACACGGGCAATCAAATAGTTAATCGCCCAAAAGGCGGGAATCACCCAAATGCCCAACAATGCCCAACGCCTAACCGAGGACTCCTGCACGCTTCAGGCTACCTTTTCTTCAAACCCAGGGCTTGAATGGCTGGCAGTTTTCAAAGAATCCATGGCCAATTTGGCCACCTCAGCAACGGGCAAGTGCTTGAGCTTGTGATCGCTCCAAATTTGACGCCATCTGCGTGCACCCGCCTGCGCATGCCTCAAACCCAGCATGTGGCGGGACACCGCAAACCATGGAATGCCTTTTTCGGCTTGCATTTGCATGTACACCACCATTTGCGCTTCAATGTCGTCCCGGCTGAAGTGCATCTGCTCAAACCCCATGAGAGCATCCCAATCGCTGAGTGACCATGGGTTGTGGTAGGCCTCCCGTCCGACCATCACACCATCGAGTTGCTGCAAGTGGGTTTGAATTTGTTCCCTGCTTGTGATGCCGCCGTTGATCACAAAAGCCAGCGTCGGAAAATCCTGTTTTAAGCGCACAACCCAGTCAGGCTTGAGAGGCGGCAAATCGCGGTTCTCTTTGGGCGATATGCCTTGCAACCAAGCGTTGCGCGCATGCACGATGAATGTGGAGCATCCGGCGTCAGCGACCGTACCGACAAAATCACGGACAAATTCATAACTTTCAATCCTGTCAATCCCAATGCGGTGCTTAACCGTGACCGGCACGGACACCACGTCCACCATGGCCTTGACACCGTCTGCCACCAACTGCGGTTCCGCCATCAAGCAGGCGCCGAACGCACCGCGCTGCACCCGCTCGGACGGGCAACCGCAGTTCAGGTTGATTTCGTCATAACCCCATTGCTCGCCCAATTTCGCAGCTTGCGCCAAATCGGCGGGTTCACTGCCGCCTAGTTGCAAGGCGACCGGGTGTTCTTCCACATTGAAATCAAGGTGGCGCGGTTGGTCCCCGTGAATGAGTGCACCGGTGGTGACCATTTCCGTATAGAGCAAGGCGTGACGGGAAAGCAAGCGATGAAAGTAACGACAGTGTCTGTCGGTCCAATCCATCATGGGGGCTACGCTCAATCGCCTGTTTAGCTGCGGTATTTGGGATTGTGTTTTCAAGGTTTGGGGTGATGCAAAAAGCGGCAATGGTCTTATCCATGACAAAAAATACGACGTCCGATGAAACCCAGCGCCTCGCAGCGTGTGCGAAGCACCTGCCTGTGCTTAATGTGTGGTGTTGATCACCACATTGCCAATGAGTTTGCCTGACTCGACGGCTTCGTGGGCTTGAACCACCTGTGCCAAGCCGTATTCAGCGGCTATGGTGTGGGTCAATTCCTTGTGCTTCAACATCTGGGTTAACCCGTCAAGGCATGCCGTGCGATCCTCAGGTGTCAACTCATACACCAAGAAAAAACTGAGCGTGAATGAATTGAAAAGCATAGGGCGAAAGCTGACAGAAATATCTGCTGGCGGGTTCGAGCCGTAACACACCAAGTGACCGTGCGGGCGCATCACGCCTTGCGCCATCCATTGAATGGTGGTGGAGAAGTCCATGTCGATGATGGCATCCACACCTTTGCCGCCAGTCAATGCCTTGACGCGGGCGACCACATCTTCGGTTTTGTAAAACAAGCAATGATCGGCACCGGCAGCTTTGGCATGCGCTGCCTTGGCCTCAGAACCTACCGTGCCAATGACGGTTGCGCCGAGTCGCTTGAGCATTTGCGT
>Ga0164294_10004233_pt1 | contig 12574 bp, 11 predicted proteins | sample GEODES005metaG_FD_111479 | JGI IMG/M metagenome (GOLD analysis project Ga0164294, IMG submission 111479) | Oligotrophic lake water microbial communities from Sparkling Lake, Wisconsin, USA - GEODES005 metaG | ecosystem: Environmental > Aquatic > Freshwater > Lake | place: USA: Sparkling Lake... | reverse complement strand
GCCAGCATCCGCGACGTTATTTTGTTCCCCGCCCTGCGCCGCGAGGTGTGACGCCCCTGCCCTACCTGCAGGCCTACCCGGAAGCCACCCGCGCGCAGGTACAAGCGCTGCTAGACCAGGGCCGTGTGGCGCAGTGGCTGACCCACAAGTACCCGCAAGGCCACGGCCTGCGCACCGACCGCGCCTTGTACGACTACGTACAAGACGCCAAAAACAGCTATTTGCGCGGCGCCGAGCCCTTGAGCAAGGTGGCGTTTGACAGCAAATTGCATGTGGTGCAAAACGCTCTGGGCACGCACACCACCATAGCGCGGGTGCAGGGTTCGCGCCTAAAAACCAAGCACGAGATCCGCATCGCCAGCCTGTTCAAAGACGCACCGCCTGAGTTTTTGCGCATGATCGTGGTGCATGAGCTGGCCCACTTGCGCGAACGGGCGCACGACAAGGCCTTTTACAAGCTCTGCACGCACATGGAACCCGAATACCACCAACTGGAGTTTGAAGTGCGCGTCTACCTCACGCACCTGGAGGCCTCGGGCCAGCGTCTTTGGGCTAAGCCCTAAGCTGCACCAAGGCCTGGGCGATGTCGGCCTGCAAGTCGGCCACCGCTTCCAGGCCCACCGAAAAGCGCACCAAAGTGCCTTTTGCAATCTCTTTGGGCCAGGCGCTACGCATGGTGCGCAGCTCATAGGGCACAACCAAGCTGATCGGCCCCGCCCAGCTGTACCCCAGGCGGAACAGCTTCAGCGCATCGCAAAAGGCATCTACTTGCGCCTGCGCGTACTGCGGCGCGATTACCACGCTGAACAAGCACGCCGAACCGCCGTCGGGGCGGTCGCAAAGTGCTTGCCAAAAATCATGGCCCGGCGAACCCACCAAGGCGGGGTGCAGCACCTGCACAAACTGCGGCTGCGTTTGGCACCAGGTGGCCAGGGCGCGAGTGGCTTCATCGTGCGCGCGGTAACGCAAGGCGATGCTGGGCAAGGAGCGCAGCACCAGCTCGGCATCATTGCCCCCCACGCCCAGTCCCAGGCGCATATGACACAGCTTGATCTGCATGTGCAAGGCGGGGTCGCGGGTGATGACGCTGCCCATCAGTACGTCACCGCCGCCGCTGGGGTATTTGGTGAGCGCGTGGGTAGAAATGTCCACCGCCAAAGCCTCGGGCGCGCCGGGCACCAGGTCAAAGGGCTTGAAGGCAATGCCTGCGCCCCAGGTGTTGTCCAGCGCCACCAGGGCGCCATGCTGCTTGCTGATGCGCACCAAGGTGGTCAGGTCTGGAAACTCCAGGGTGACAGAGCCCGCCGCCTCCACCCACACCAAGCGGGTGGCGGGCGACAGCTTGGCGGCCAGGTCCTGCGGATCCATAGCGTCGTAGTAGCGGTGGCTGATGCCCCAGGAACGCAATTCGCCCTCCACCAGGGCTTTATTCGGACCGTAGGCGTTGTCTGGCAGCAGCACTTCGTCGCCGGTTTTCAGAAGTGCCAGTGCCACTAAAGCCAAGGCTGCCAGACCGCTGGGCACCAGCACGCACTGCAAGCCGCCCTCCAGGGTGCACAGGCGCTCTTCTAGCGCATAGGTGGTGGGCGTGCCGTGCAGGCCGTAGGTGTAGGCAGACTTGTCCTTCCAGTCCCGGCTGCGCATGGCGGCAACCGTGGGAAAGAACACGGTGGACGCCTTGTGCACCGCATGCTGGGGCGCAGCAAACCCATCCGGAGCCTCGTAGGCATGGTGAATCAGCGAAGTGCTGAGTTGCGGCATAGCAGGTCTGGGCGCCTCAGACGCTCCACTTTTGGATCAACTGCTGGGGGCGCAAGGCGTCGTAGCTCTCAAAGGGCTGGTGTATCCAGGGGTTGCTGGGCAAAAACTCCACCGAATAGTCGGGCGTGAAGGTGGACAGCGCCTTGGTCCAGATGACGGCGCTGCGCAGCTCGGTAATCGGCGTGTAGTTGTTGCGCAACTGGTGCATGACGGCGTTGAGCGTGTGGCCCGAGTCGGCCAGGTCATCTACAAGCAGCACTTTGCCTGCAATCTCGCCCTTGGGCGTGGTGATGAAGCGGGCAATGTCCAGATTGCCCTGCACCGTGCCAGCATCCGAGCGGTAAGAGCTGGTGGACATGATGGCCAAGGGCTTGTCGAACACCCGTGAGAGGATGTCGCCCGGGCGCATCCCGCCGCGCGCCAGACACAAAATGGTGTCGAACTCCCAGCCCGACTGGAACACCTTGATGGCCAGTTTTTCGATCAGGTTATGGTATTCATCGTAGCTTACGTAAAGGTGTTTTCCGTCTTCGGTCAGCATACAAAATTCCTCAAGGGGTGGGCAATTCAGGGCGCCAGGTAAGGGTGGCGCATCATGATGGTGTGGTCGCGGTCGGGGCTCGTTGACACCATGTGGATGGGCACGCCGGTGACCTGGGCGATGCGCTCCAGGTAGCGCCGTGCGGCCTCTGGCAGGTCGTCGTACACGGTCACGCCCACGGTGCTGTCGCTCCAGCCGGGCATGGATTCATAAATCGGCTTGCAGCGCGCAATATCGTCGGCGCCCATGGGCAGGATGTCGGTGGTTTCACCGTCGAGCTCATAGCCGGTGCACAACAGCAGTTCGCTCAGGCCGTCGAGCACGTCAAGCTTGGTTATACACAGACCGCTTAGACCGTTGACCTGGGCCGAGCGTTTGAGTAGCGCCGCGTCAAACCAGCCGCAGCGCCGAGAGCGCCCGGTGGTCACGCCTTTCTCAAAGCCCACGGTGCTCATGTGGTAGCCCGGTGTCCCCGGCTTTTCCCAGTCCAGCTCGGTGGGAAAAGGGCCGCTGCCCACGCGGGTGCAATAGGCCTTGGTGATGCCCAGAATGTAGTGCAACATGGCAGGCCCCACACCGGCGCCGGCTGCTGCGTTTCCCGCCACGCAATTGCTGGAGGTCACAAAGGGGTAGGTGCCGTGGTCCACGTCGAGCAAAGTGCCCTGCGCGCCCTCAAATAGCAGGTTAGCTCCAGCATGGTGGGCGTCGTTCAACTCGCGCGACACGTCAGCCATCATCGGTTTGAGAAGTTCGGCATGGCGCATGGCTTCGGAGTGCACCGGCTCAAACAACACCTTGCCGTCGGCCATATAGGGCGCCAAAGTCGGGCCAAAATCAAACGATGCAGAACCCAGATAGGTGGTCAGCACATGGTTGTGCAGGTCCAGCAGCTCTCGCAGCTTGGCGGCAAAGCGCTCAGGGTATTTCAGGTCCTGCACGCGCAAGGCACGACGGGCGATCTTGTCTTCGTAGGCCGGGCCAATACCGCGGCCGGTAGTTCCGATTTTGACATTGCCGCCCTTTTCAAGAGCGGCTTCGCGCGCTACGTCCAGCGCGGCATGAAAGGGCAAAATCAGCGGGCAGGCTTCGCTGATGCGCAGGCGCGAGCGCAGTTCAACGCCCACTTTTTCCAGACCCTCGATCTCCTCAAACAATTTGGCCGCCGACAGCACCACGCCGTTACCGATGTAGCACTTCACCCCCGGACGCATAATGCCGCTCGGGATCAGGTGCAAAGCGGTCTTCACCCCATTGATGACCAGCGTGTGGCCAGCGTTGTGCCCCCCTTGGAAGCGCACAACACCTTGGGCGCTCTCGGTAAGCCAGTCAACCAGCTTCCCCTTGCCCTCATCACCCCATTGGGTGCCTACAACCACTACATTTCGACCGGCTTGTTTGTGCATTAACGTGTTTCTTTAAATGGCAGTAACGCGCCAGGCAGCATCAAGCTGCACTAGCTCACGGTCACATTGGAATTCATCGACTTCGCTTTCGTGGCCGGGCAAGACGCACACCACGGTTTCACCCGCAGCGCGTAACTCGGCAATCGCTTCGCGCAAGGCCTGGCCTTCACCCCAGGGCGCACGGATCGCAGCCCGCAACCCGGCGGGACGCGCTACGGCAACCAAGGCCTTGATGTCCAAGCTAAAGCCCACAGCAGGACGCTTGCGTCCAAACACCGATCCCACTGCGTCGTACCGGCCACCACGCACCACGGCATCCGGTGCACCAGCGGCATAGACTGCAAAGCGTGTACCGCTGTAATACGCATATCCCCGCAAATCGGCCAAATCAAAAGACACGCTGGCACCTTCCAGGTGGCTGGCCAGCCATTGGAGTTGGTCTAAAGCGGCGTGGATCGCAGGCAAGGGCGGCAGGACGCGACGCGCTTCCTCCAGGATGGTGACGTCGCCATAAAGTTGCGTGAGTTGCTGAAGCGCCCGGGCAATGTCTGTTGGCTCGTTAGCGGTTAGTTGAGCCAAGGCACTGGCGTCCTTGGTGGCCAGCGCAGCGTGCACCTCGGCAGTTTGCTCGGGAGCAAGCGCGGCCTGGGCCAGCAAGGCATTCACGATACGCACATCGCCCAAGTCCACGGTGAGTTCACCCACGTGCGCCGCGCGCAAACTGTCGAGCGCGAGCTCCAAGATTTCCAGATCGGCTTCTAAGCCAGCGTGGCCGTATATTTCTGCGCCCAACTGCAAGGGCTCGCGGCTGGCGTGCGGTGCAGCCGGGCGGGTGTGTAACACCGGGCCGCAGTACGACAGGCGAGCGACGCCCGTGCGGTTCAGCAAATGGGCATCAATGCGTGCCACCTGCGGCGTGCTGTCAGCGCGCAGCCCCATCATGCGGCCGGAGATTTGGTCCACCAGTTTGAAGGTTTGCAGTCCCAGCGCCTCGCCGGTGCCCGTCAGCAGCGACTCCAGATGCTCAAGCAAGGGCGGCATGACGAGTTCGTAGCCATAGCAGCGCGCCATGTCCAGCAAACGGCGACGGATTTCTTCGATGCGACGCGCCTCGGACGGCAGCACATCGGCAATATGATCCGGCAGGACCCAAGCGGACATGGAATGAGGAGCTTTAATAAAACATCGATCTTACCGGTCTAGCCACCGGAAAAAGGCAGGCGCGCCCGAGAAATCAGGCACCATTGCATAACGCCTCACCTACTTGCGCCGCCCACGGTTGCACCGCCGCCTCGGAATGCCTTGAAAAATTCGCTGGATGACGGATCAACCACCATTACGTCGCTCTTGTTACCAAAACTGCTTTTGTACGCCTCCAGGCTGCGGTAGAACTGGGCGAACTGCGGGTCACGGTTGAACGCATCAGCGTAAATGCGCGCCGCCTCGGCATCGCCCTCGCCTTTTATCTTCTGCGCGTCTCGGTAGGCATTGGCAATCGTCACCTCGCGCTGCCGGTCAGCATCGGCACGGATTTTTTCACCCTCGGCAGCACCCGTGGAACGCAGCTCATTGGCCACACGCTTGCGCTCGGCCTCCATACGACGGTAAACCGACTCGGTAATCGCTTCCACATAGTCCACGCGGGTGATGCGCACGTCCACCACGTCCACACCCCAGGGTTTTGCACCGCGCACCTTGGCCAACACTTCGGTTTTGACGTCCGCCATCAGCGCGTCGCGCTTCAGGGACAACAATTCCTTAACGGTACGCTTGTTGATCGCTTCTTGGAAGGCGTTGCGCACCACCCGGTTGAGTTGGCTGGCGCCTGCACTCTCATTCAGGCCCACATTGCGGATGTAGTCCGATGGTTCAGAAATACGCCAGCGCACATACCAGTCGATCACCACGCGCTGCTTCTCGGCGGTAAGCATGGGTTCGGCATCGGTGCTGTCCAGCGTAAGCAGGCGTTTGTCGATGTAGGAGACGTTTTGAAACGGTGGCGGAAGTTTCCAGTTCAGGCCCGGCTCAGTGATGACTTCCTTAATTTGCCCCAGTGCATAGACCACGCCAAACTGGCGCTGGTCGACCACAAACAGCGTGGAACTGGCCAGTGCCAAAAGCACTAACAGCGATGAAAAAACCAATGCGATACGGTTCATAGTGATCTCCTAACGCACATCGCGTTCACGGGTGCGGGCCGCATCACGGCTGCGCGGGTCTGCGCTGGCGGGTGCGGGAGCAATGGGGGCCGGTGCCGCCGGTGTCAACGCAGGTGAGCCAGAAGCAGTCTCACCCGGAACGCCGAGTTGCAAAATCTTCTCCAGCGGCAAGTTCAGCAAGGTAGCGCCTTGGCGCGAGTCCACCAGCACCTTGGTCACGTTGGCAAAAATTTGTTGCATGGTGTCGAGGTACATCCGGTCGCGCGTGACCTGAGGCGCTTTTTGGTACTCGTTGTAAACCGACCGAAAGCGCTGCGCATCGCCCTGGGCCTGGGCCACCACACGCGCTTTGTACGCATCGGCCTCCTCTTTCAGTCGCGAGGCGGAGCCCACGGCGCGCGGGATCACATCATTGGCATAGGCCTGAGCCTCATTTTTCGCTCGCTCCCGCTCCTGACCAGCCTTGAGCACATCGTCAAAGGAAGCCTGCACCTGCTCGGGCGGACGCACGCCGCCTTGTTGCAAGTTGATACCGACCACTTCAACACCGACCTTGTAGCGATCCAAAATCTCTTGCATCATGGCACGCACCTTGGGGCCAATCTGATCGCGGTCTTCCGACAAAGCGGCGTCCATGTTCATTTTGCCCAACACCTCGCGAACCGAGGTTTCAGCCGCCTGCACCACCGCATCAGCAGGGTTTTTGCTCTCAAACAAAAACGCCCGTGCGTCGTTCAAGCGGTACTGGACAGCAAACTTGATGTCCAAAATGTTCTCGTCCTGCGTCAGCATGGCCGATTCACGCAACCCAGTGGCCTTGAGCACGTTGTCGCGGCCCACGTCGACTGATCGAATCTGGGTCACAAACACAAGCTCGTGACGCTGAATAGGATACGGAAAGCGCCAATTAAATCCCGCGCTAACGCTGGATTTGTAGCGGCCAAACTGGGTGATCACTGCTTGCTGCCCCTCTTGAACAATAAAAAAACCACTCCCAAGCCAGACTAACACCACCACCGCAGCAATGACGCCACCGCCAATACCGGCGTTCTTGAAGTCCGGCTGAAAACCGCCGCCGCCCGCGCCGGGCCCCCTGCCACCGGGCGGCCCTTTTGCACCTCCGATCCAGCCATTGAGTTTGCGATTGAAATCGCGCCACAACTCGTCCAAATCCGGCGGGCCCGATGCCGCACCGGGGCGCCGGGGGCTGCGTGGCCGTTCTTCCGGTGGCGGTGTTTCGGGCGGCGGATTGGCAGGAGGCTCGTTCTTGGAGCCCGCCCCAGGGTCGGTCTTGGCGTCGTCCGAGCGCCCCCAACGGCTGTCGTTGAGGTTAAAAACCCCATAGAAACGCCGCAGCAGACCACCAAAACTCACCAGAGGATTAGAAGATTTCATTGATATACCTTGCGATAAGCACTTGCCGATTGTCCACAATTACGAGTCAGCCTCAAAGAACTCAGGTTGATCAGGCACAAGAGTGGCGTCTGCCGGCGTCTGGGACACTAATTGTGCAAGCATCCGGCGCAGCTCAGCTATCCCGGTGGAGTCTTTGGCGCTGACAAAAATCCGAGGCGTTTGTACGCCATCAATCTCAAAGCTATCGTTCATTCTTTGGGGCCAGTTGAGGGTAGGCATGGCGTCCATTTTGTTAAACACCAGAAGCTGGGGGACGTCTTGGGCACCGATCTCACTCAAGACGCGTTGAACCTGCTCGATTTGCAAGGGGTAATCGAGGTTGGATGCATCAACGACGTGCAATAACAGGTCCGCATCCACCGCCTCTTGCAGGGTGGCCTGAAAAGCGTCGACCAAGCCGTGGGGTAGGTCGCGAATAAACCCCACTGTATCGGACAGCGAAACCGATCGCCCTGCATCACCCAGGTAGAGCGCGCGGGTAGTGGTGTCCAGCGTAGCAAACAACTGGTCTGCGGCGTAAGCACGCGCCTTGACGAGAGCATTGAATAGCGTGGACTTGCCTGCGTTGGTGTATCCGATGATCGAGATATTGAAAGCACCGCGCCGGTCGCGCTGCTTACGCTGGGTTTGGCGCTGGCGCTTGACCTTGCTGAGCTGCTCTTTGGTTCGTTTAATGGTCGTGGCGATCATTCGGCGGTCCAACTCAATCTGAGTCTCACCCGGACCACCCCGGGTGCCTATGCCGCCCCGTTGGCGTTCTAGGTGAGACCAGCGGCGCACCAATCGCGTACTCAGGTATTGCAAACGCGCCAGTTCGACCTGCAATTTGCCCTCATGGCTTCGCGCGCGCTGGGCAAAAATCTCCAGAATCAAGAACGTTCGGTCGTTCACTGGCATTTCCAGGCGCCGCTCCAAGTTGCGCTGCTGGCCGGGGCTGAGACTTTGGTCAAACAAAATTTCTTGCGCGCCGTGCTGCTGCGCCAACAGTTTGATCTCGTCGGCCTTGCCCGTGCCCACAAAAAGCGCTGCATCCGGCGCCCTGCGCTTGCAGGTAATCGATGCCACCGGCTCAAGCCCAGCCGTTTGCGCCAACAGCCCGAGTTCCTCAAGGTCTTTGTCGAAATGCGGCAAGCCCAAGTCCACCCCCACCAAAATGGTCCGTGCAGTTGAAACCGGTATCAAGGAATTTAAATCGTAAATAGGCGGGTATGCGGCCGGCGAGCACCGATCAGCGCACGAAACAAGCCTTATGCGACAGGAGCCTCATCGGCCCCGGGGCCCGAAAAATTCACGGCACGACCCGGAACAATGGTCGAGATCGCATGTTTGTAAACCATCTGCGTCACCGTGTTGCGAAGCAGCACCACATACTGGTCAAAGGATTCAATTTGTCCCTGTAATTTGATGCCGTTGACCAAGTAAACAGAGACCGGAATATGTTCACGGCGCAAGGCGTTTAAAAAGGGGTCTTGGAGGAGTTGACTTTTGTTATTCACGATATGTTCCGTGTTGGAATTGGGAAATTCTGACCATACCACATTGCAATTTGGGCATTCTCAAACGAAGGCCATTCGGCTGGCGCCCAGAGCTTGCAAGTAAAACTAATCCCTATCGGAATAGGGGTTGGCAGACGATTTCATTTGGATCAACAAGGGCGTTCCGACCAGGTCAAACTCCTTGCGAAAACGACCCTCTAAAAATCGCTTGTAAGCGTCGGTCACATGCTCTAGTGAGTTACCGTGGATGATGATGATGGGGGGATTCATGCCGCCTTGGTGCGCATAGCGCAGCTTGGGCCGGTACATGCCGGTTTTCTTGGGTGTTTGGAATTGCACCGCTTCGAGCAACAGACGTGTGAGCACGGGCGTCGGCATTTTGCGGTTGGCAGAGCGATGCGCTTGAGCAATCGAGTCCCACACCGGGCCGAGCCCTTGGCGTTTGGTCGCCGATATCAGGTGCAAGGCGGCAAATTTGAAAAACCCCAATCGGGTTTCCAAAGACCGTTTGACCAACTCGCGCTGGTACTCATCAACGGCGTCCCATTTATTGACTGCCACCACCACCGCGCGACCGGACTCCAGTATGTAGCCGGCAATGTGCGCATCCTGGTCCGTGACGCCTTGTATCGCGTCGATGAGAAGCAATACCACGTTGGCCGACTCAATGGCCTGCAGGGTCTTTACGACCGAAAACTTTTCAATCGCTTCGAATACCTTGCCTTTGCGCCGCAGTCCGGCCGTATCGATAAGCTCAAACTTTTGACCGCCGCGCTCAAAAGGTACCGTAATCGCATCGCGCGTAGTACCTGGCAGGTCGAATGCGACCAATCGTTCCTCACCGAGCCAGGTGTTGATCAGCGTGGACTTGCCCACATTGGGCCGCCCTGCAACCGCCAATTTAATCGTTCCCGGAGCGGTTTCTTCTTCGGTCGCTCCCATGGTCAATGCCAGTGGCGAGAGCACCTGGTCGATCAAGGGCTTTATGCCTTGTCCGTGGGCTGCAGAAATAGGAATTACCGCACCCAAACCGAGCTCGAAAAATTCGCTGAAGTGCACGCCGTCAGTGAGACCCTCGGCCTTATTGGCCACCACAAAGGCCGATTTACCCAAACGGCGCAGGTATTTGGCAATTTCGTGATCCTGCGCCGACACTCCGCCGCGTGCGTCCACCACGAACAACACGACGTCGGCCTCAGCCACGGCCTGTCGGGTTTGCTTGGCCATTTCTTTGTAAATACCATCGACGGCATCGGGCTCAAAACCACCGGTATCGACCACGATGAACTCGCTTTTTCCGTGTTTTGCGTTGCCATAGTGGCGGTCACGTGTAAGGCCGGCGTAGTCAGCGACGATAGCGTCACGCGTTTTGGTCAAACGATTAAACAGGGTAGATTTGCCCACATTGGGTCTACCGACCAGGGCGATAACAGGCTTCATGGATTGAGAAAAGTGCCTATCTATACAGGCCGAAACCCAATCACCGCACCACGTTGCGTAACCACAACCCAGGTGTTTGCGACCCAAACCGGGCTACCCATAATGGGTGAGCCGTCGGTTGCCAAGCGCGCGAGAAGCGAACCATCTTGTAATGACAGGAAGTGAACAAAACCCTCGGCATCACCCAGGACGAGCGCTGCGTTTGCCGCAAGCGGGGTGCTGAGCCCGCGAAAACGCAAGCGCTCATTGACCCAAAGACGATCACCGTCCGAGCGCCGCCAAGCCACCACCTTGCCGTCGCTCTCAGTCCCAAAAACAGCAGCCGCAGTGCCACCCAAGCCAGTTGCGCCAGACGCTGACTTGGTCCAGCGGGTTTTGCCAGTCGCGGTGTCCACACACGCCACGGCGGTTTGAAAAGCCCGCAGGCACAGATCGTCTTCCATGCGGCTGGTTCCAGCGACCAGGTCCACCAGGCGTTCCACCTCGTTCACGCCACGCCCAACCGCGACGGAGACATCCCAGCGAACGGAGCCATTTTGCGGGCTCAACCCGACCAAGCGACCGCTCTGGCTGGTTACCAGCGTATCGCCCATAGCCATCAAAATGCCCGCCTGCCCCAAGAGCAAAGATTCACCGGGCCGCTGCTGGGTCCACAGCTTGCGCCCTGTACTGGCATCAAAAGCCAGTACGGTGCGGTCCGCTGAGACTAGAAACACGCGGGCTCCAGCCACCAGGGGTGCGGTTAAGGTGACAGAGGCGAGCTTTTGACGCCAAATTTCTTTGGCTTCGCGCAACACCACCAGGTAGTTGTCTCGGGTCACCACGGCTACATGCTCGCCATCCGTCCCAACACCCGCGCTGAGGGCTACTCCCAATGCAGCGCGCCATGTCACTTGGCCCGATGCCACATCAACGGCCGTAATGTCACCCTGGGACGACGCGGTAATCACACGATCACCAACCACACGCATCGCTAGTGGGGCGGAACTAGGACCGGACATGACACGCCAGACCTCTTTTGCGCGCAGGGTGTTTGGGTTGGCTTCCAAGGCAGTAGGTTTAGGCTTTTCAGTCCCCGCACAGGCCAAAAGTCCCAAAGCTATCAACAAACAAGCAGCCATCCGCACTAGCGCAGGCTTAGGAGAACAAAAAAACATCAGGGCTTGCCTTTCGAGCCAGCTTTGCTTTCAAGCCCCACATCGAGTTGGGGGTCAACGCCTATGGCGTTGAGTTTGACAAGAAGCAAACGCTGGTAAGGCACATCAGCTGGTAGCTTTTTGTAGGCCCGCAAATAGGCCTCCTTGGCCTCGGCTTTTTTGTCCTGAAGCATCAATACATCGCCCAATCGATCTGCGACCAAGGCGGCGAAGGCCTCGTTTTTCACCCCATCTAAGGCCTTAATTGCCTCGGGGTAGGATTTGGTGTCCAAATACACATTGGCCAAGCGCAACCGGGCTATTGCTGCGTAACCTTCATCGCCGGTCTTGTCTGCGACCCATTGCAAGGCGGCTTTGGCTGCGTCGGGGTTTGCCGCATCAGCTGCCATTTTTGCCAGCGCCAAGCCGGCTTGGTGGGTGTATGTGGAGCCGGCGTAGCGCTCTTGCATGTCCGCAAAAGTCCGTTGCGCCTTGACCAAATCTCCGCCCGTCAAGGACTTGTCCATTTCATCAAACATGGCAGCGGCCTGCGAAGCCTGACTACGCTGCCAGTAGTGGTATCCGTTCCACGCAGCCACTGATGCCAAGGCTACCACCAAGACCCAAGTGATCAGGTTGCCATATTGGTTCCAAAAATGCTTGATTTGGTCGAGCTGTTCTTGTTCTTCGAGGTCGAGTTGATTTGCCATGGCAGTATCCGGTTTAAGCGCGGGATTGTAGGCTCTTGCCCCAACCGGCCCATTGGTCCAGTGCCAACGTGCGCTGGGGTTGCGCCGGGTCGCGCAGGGCTTTGACGGTGACACAACCCAACGCCAGTTCATCGGCGCCGAACACCAGCGCGTAACGTGCGCCGGAAGCGTCAGCTTTCTTAAACTGCGACTTCATGCTGGCCATCCCGGACTCGCCACTGGCGTGCATAAGCACCGACACCCCAGCGCCACGCAAATGTTGCAGGCAGGCAGCGGCCTTTGGAAAGGCCGACATATCGGGGATGACCGCATAGACGTCGAGCACTGGCATAGCAAGCGACTCCTCTTGCGCGCGCAATAACTCCAACACCCGCTCGATGCCCATGGCCCATCCCACGGCGGGCGCAGGCTTGCCACCAATTTGTTCGATCAGATAGTCGTAGCGCCCGCCGCCGCAAATAGTGCCTTGGGAGCCTAACTGGGTGGTCACAAATTCAAAAACCGTGAGGTTG
>Ga0164294_10004232_pt1 | contig 12575 bp, 12 predicted proteins | sample GEODES005metaG_FD_111479 | JGI IMG/M metagenome (GOLD analysis project Ga0164294, IMG submission 111479) | Oligotrophic lake water microbial communities from Sparkling Lake, Wisconsin, USA - GEODES005 metaG | ecosystem: Environmental > Aquatic > Freshwater > Lake | place: USA: Sparkling Lake... | reverse complement strand
GCGGAAGCAGGCGTCGGAGCTGCGGAGACTGAGGGAGGACAATGCATCGATCCAAGGTCGCTTGGCAGGGTTGATTCAATCACTACAGGTAGCTCAGGCTGAGAGTGACTCGCTTCGAGCTAGCAATCTTAAGGCTGTGCGTGATGATCAAGAACACAATGGAGCCTATCAGCAAGCCATGCAACGTATCTTGACTCTTGATAGTGAAGTAGCCAAATATAAAGCTGAGTGTTTTATATTGCGCAAAGATAGAGAAGAACAAGCATTAGAGTTACGCAAGCTCCAGAGTAATGCATCATTCACTGGAGATAGACTGAGTATCACCGAGTCAGAGGCGCGTCGACTGAAGTCCCAGCTGCATGTGAGAGCATTCTTCTACTTCATAGTTATCTGCTTTAAGATTGAGTTTGTTGATGATGGTGATGATGATGATGGTGATAGTGAAGATAGTGATGGTGATGATGATAGTGAAGGTGGTGATGTATGTTATGATTCATGTAATCTACGTACAATATAGGCAGATAATGCTCGATTGCTGTCTCGGGTAACAGAACTGGATGCATTGAACAATGTACTGCGAGAGCAACTAGATAGAGCCTCGAGCAATGAGAGCAATGCTGTGAGAGAGGTTCAGAGGCAGCTAGACCAGGCCGAGGGTGAGGTCAGTCGATGGAGGGATAGGATTGCTGATATGGAGGTGAAGGAAGAGAGCATCAACATGAGGATCAAGGCACAGGAGAGAGAGATAGTGCGGGTACAGGAACTAGTGTTCAAGAAGGACCGACAGATCAGGGAGGAACAGATGAAGACTGAGAGTATACAGCATCAGATCGAGACGATTCGAAGCTCCTATGAAGGTCAGCTCGATGAACAGAAAGCACTACAAGCTAAGCTCAAGTCGACGATGACTCAGTCTTCCCTCCAGCATCAACAAGAGATTGAGAAGATCGAACAAGAGGTAGCCGAGAAACTGCCGTCTATGATTGCTGTGGCAGTCTCAAAGGCAGAACAGCAGTGGAAGCTGAAGTTCTCCAAGGAACTGTCTGATGTTCGCCGATCCTACGAGGCGAATATAGAGCGATTGACACAGCAACATGCACACCAACAGTCTCAGTATGCGGAGCAGGAAGCCCTCAAGAGGCTACAATCCACTGAAGAGCGAGTGGAGCTCGATAAGTTACGTACCAGTCATCGTCAGCTGAAGAGAGAGAACCAGCTGCTCGATGACCAGGTGGTGCAGCTGCGTAGGGAACTCAATGCATCACAGACCTCCATGCCTGTACCACCATCATCATCATCGTCCACCATGTCCAGGCAACAGTCCTTCTACAATGACCGATCAATTATATCTCGTCAGCGCCAGCAACCAGTCGCTCCTCTTGATCTGAGCAGATCGATGGATATGAGCAATATGGGGGGAGCCGATGACTACATAGATGTGTCTGAAGACCCTCTGTTGGCACAGACCATGTCTTACATACACTCCCAGTTGGCTCAGATGAAGTCTCAGCTCTCCATCACACTCAATACCTCTCCAAAGTCGATTCCCTCTATATCTCATCAGCTTACATCCGTAGGTATAGGCACAGGAACATCTGTAAGCCAACCAACGATTTATAGCACCAGTCTTATTGATGATGACCTTGGTTACAATCAAGAGTTGAACACTTTATCCAGTAGCACTATTATTCATCCCACTATCACTAATGGCAGCCACTTGCTGCAACCCACAAGCACGGCGTCGAGTAATAAATCAATCAATAAACCTTCCGTGAAATTTTCCGCTGAGGCTCTTTTCAATAGTCCTGAACATAAGACCCGATTGGGTCAGAGTCAGTCCGGTCACAGTGAAGCAATTGAGACGTTAGATGACTTTAGTAAGGGCAGAGATGCTACAAACAGCTCTGTAGATATCATGAATGGCAATAGCTACAATTCACATGCATCGATGATGGGTATGGATGGTAGTAGTAGTAGTAGTAGTAGCGACTGGTTGAATAGATCTCAGCAGCCATCATTCATCAGCATGAAGAGTGAGACCTTCAACAGTAGCAGTGGGAGTAGTATGAATGCCACCGATGAATTCAAAGCGATCCTAGATGGAGGCTACTATGAAGGATACTGGAGAGCCAAGTACATGAGGAGGAGCAATCGATAGAGATCGTCTGCATGGACATACAGAGAATGTCCTTTGTGTCAGTCAGTCACTAGAGCATTCTTTAATACGAAACACCACGTATCGATGGCTGAAAGACACGAAGAGACAGACATGACGAATGGTAGATAGGTAGGAGCAATTCGATACTATACTATGCAGCAGCAGCATGATGATGATAATGCTTTGAACAGAGCAGTAGTACTACAGTGCTTGTGGCATGAAGCGCTTTCCATACAGCACAGCCACTTGCACATCCTCTGTGAAAGGATCATCATCCCGTCCTTCACTGTTGCCTGCAGTACTGCTGCTGCTGCTGCTAGTAGTAGCTGCCGCTGCTGTTATTATTGTATCGCAGGAGGAGCCAGAGCTACTATTACTACTACTACTACTACTACTATGTGCTCTCTTCCCCCTGACTAGCACGGGTAGTAGTACGCCTATGACGACATGCGCGCGGACTAGTTGGGTGGCCTTCATCGGCTGAGTGTGTTGTCTCTTCTTCTTGTTGCTGTTGCTATCATCATCATGATCATGCAAGCACTCAGTATCACTGCGATTGCTGTTAACGATGTTGTTGTTATTGTTGTTGTTGTGTGTATTGTTGTTGCTGCCTACGATGCTTGAAGGATTACCAGCATCAGCGACTTTGATGTCACAACTCGCTGTGTCCACTTTCCTTTTATGTAACTTTATCGCAGTAACAGCAGAATAATTGTCTTCTTTTTTTTCATCGTCTTCCTTCTTTTGATCAATAATACCATCCAATGCAACGTAGAAGCAGTTCAAGGAGCAAGCAGTTATGATGCCGCTGCTTCCGATCAACTGCTTCACTATAGCGTCAAGGATAGTGATACGCGCTCCCACGAGCTCCATCACATGGACCCTGTCGTAAGTTAAGCATAGGATGGATGGGTAGATGAGATGGATAGGTCTATGACTATAGTATAGTGAAGGCTTTCATGATGATGATAATAATACCTAGCTTGCAGCTGCGCCTCACTTTGGCTATTGAACACTACTTGTTTCGCATAGCTCCACCAGTGTTGGTGCATCTCTTGAATGAACTCTGGTGGAGGCAGTTGCATTGGGTCACAACGATGCAACTTCTTCATCTGAGTGTTGGAGAGTATGTTCCTTCGCTTGTGGATGTTCTTGTGCTTATGCTTATACTGTGACGCCTTCAACTGCATGGCGGTGTTCTGTAGTATCAAAGCCTTGCCACGTATCGCATCCTTATAGAACTGCTTCATTCGCATGTATTCAGTGCTACTTCTATGGTTAAAATTGTTGTTGTTGCGTGGTGTGGTGGTACCACAACTATCATCGTCGAATATGGAAGCTATCATGGCATCGACGATGTTATTCAGAATGGTCCTGCTATCATTACTGCTATTAGTACTAGTTTTTATTGCCCTACTACTACTGATACCGTCAATACTCAACAGTCCTTGAATGTCATCGACAACAACAGCTGAAGCACTGGTTTGGTTGGATACCGATGCAATCGCAGTTAAAGCTGTAGAGTCTTGAGGATCACTTCGTTTGATATTCACTTGGCTACTAGAGGCAACAACGACAGTACTACCGGCAGTGTAGCTGGTCGATATGGACTTGACCTTCTTGTAGGTCTGCTGCAGGGACTCGAGGATAGCAGCCCTAGACTGAGCCCTTTGCTGGGCACAGTTGAATTCTTCTTCGTCCATGTTTAACTTTAATTTTAATTTATCAATGGCTTTTTCTATGCGTATTTGTCTTACTACTTTACTACTTTCGATGCTTTCTTACGTCGTCTATTGTGCTTTTTTCTAGCCATAACGTTGTGTCATATTATTATTATAATCATCATACTTAAATAGCTATAATATTTAATTATCAATCAATGATGATGATGATGACGATGATGGTGATGATTATCAGTTCTGTTTTGCATCAAGTTTTGTTTTACGTAAAGTTAAGTTAAGTTACGCGTAACTTAACTTAATCTTAACCGTAACTTTGATCGTCCTTCTTCAGCGGCAATTAATATGAGAAACACAGATCAAATCCATTATAATATGCGCTGTTTCGAAGAATGTGTTGGAATCAAAGTCAACAACTGACTGTGAGTTAAGCTTTGGCAGAAAGTTTTAATATGTCAAAAGGGGTCACATTCTGGAAGCAAGCCGGGCTAAGCTATCTGCAGTTCCTAACTATCTCTACACGGGCTGTTCGATCAGGCTTGAAGGTAGACGTTGATTATATTGATGATGGTGGACTGAACTCTTGCCAGTCACTTAATTAATTGACCGTGATGAAATATAACGTACAATATATTGTGGATGTCCAAAAATCAAATCAATTACTAATTATACTGCTTGTTCTTGTAATATAAGGAGCCCCTTCGCGTATCAGCTCGCTCTCGTGAAGCAGTGTCTTACAATAAGAGAGGTTTAGATGATATCAAAGGTGACGATAGATACATACATACATACATACAAAATGATTCCATGATACAGAAACGTCATTGTTACTCTTGACAGTCACATCGATGCTTACAATTACTCTTCTTCCTTTTCATGCCTACAGTTTCAGTGAAGTCGTCGTTACCGTAATTCCATCCTCAGGGTCTAGTTTGTGTGGTAGGTAGGTAGTGCTATAGATGGCAACAGATAAATGATCACTATGAAGATAGCTGCTGCAGTGTCTGACTTAGTTCATGCACTTATAATGTTTTCTACGGTAATTGTAACTAAATGATTTCGTAGTTCATAGTCATTGTTATTCAACGAACCATGAGCAGTGTAGTAAGGTGAAGTAGTATGAATTTCACCAGATGCTAGTTCGCTCCACCCGAAGGGTCAGGTTGATTCAGTTGTGTGTCGCTATAATTAACAAAGGTACAACATCAGATGCGAGTATGTTGTTTCTCACACTCGTGGATGAGCTGAGAAATTATCCAGTGCGTAATGGGATGGAGTTAGGATGAGAGGTGTAGACCACAGGACTGCCAATCGCACCATATGCAAGTTGATGAAGAAGGTGTGCTAGAAGCGTAGCAAAGACGATATGATATAGCAAAGTAAAGTACTGTTCAGAGGGACATAAACAACAACAGCTATCCCCGACCACCAGTCACGACTATCTCGGAATTGCTCTCTACTCCCAGCTCATCGAAGGTCTTATCTCCATGCAGTACGGTCCTGCCACATTTGAACTTAAGTCCAACGCGTCCCCACAGACTCGATACGTCGTCAATCAAGTATCTACACGACTGGTCAGAGGGAACAAGTACACGAACTTTTCGCACTGGGACATTATCACTCTCAAATATTCGAGTGGTGCAGATAAGGTCCAATATCTCTGTATTAGAGTCTTCGTCATTATCTTCCCCATCGGCACTGGAATTTCTTTTATTGTTGCGTTGAATTTTCCTTCGTTTGCGACCTGGTGATGAGTAATGCACAGCGAATGGCTATGAATACAGAACAGATACGCACCGAAGAAATGCCACAATCGGGGGTACGGGTGTAATGAAAGAATAATAGATGACTATCAAGGCACCTGATTCCAAATATATTTTCTCGCTATCCCCTAGTCCAAGCTCTTTAAGGCTAAGGCTCGTATCCATGGCGATCTCTTTACTACCTTCACAGATGTAGTAGTACTTGTCGTTTTCGTTCAATTGTAAAATCTTTTTAATTTGATTGTGCATGTTAGATAATAATGCGTTATCGTGTATTCTAATATCCAATATAGTTTCATGCTTAGGATTCAACTTATCTAGTCCCTCTGAGACAGCTATGGTGAGTTTCATTACACGGTAGTGAACTTACTTCCAAATATTAACAATAGTTGCGCTTTTAATCTTCAAATGAATTGCTGGTGCTCTTGTAAAATTTTATTCCATCATCAGCTTCACTCGCTGTCTGTCACATTGAGTAACGTTAGACATCAACAGAAAAAGAAGATGAATAATTGATATTTGATATAACGTTATATGGGATAGAAAGTTGCACCATTTCAATACTCCAAAAAGTCATAACCCAAAAATATCATCTTCCGACTGCTTTAAAACCCATCCATTTCCATTTCACCCATGTTGTAAGTGCATACGTACTGTAAGTAACTGCTACTGTATAAGGACTTAATCAAAAACAGCAAGCACAGATGAGTGTACGCATGAGTTTTTGCGTAGAGTCTTTATCTCACAAGATCAACATTCCATGTAATGCATACGGAAGATAAGACAGATGTTTAGGCATTTGTCCGTATCTCATTATATCGAGTACACGATTGGAGTGCTTGAGGATAACTTCAATATTCTTGATGAGAATATCCGCTATCCGAAAGACGTGATGATGATCATAGATATTATAGAGTATATCAACACCTATAGCGTCAGTAATCTTAACGACAAGAGTTTGTACGATCTGTTCAATGAGTTGGTCGAGATCAAAGGTCTTATAATCAACAAGATCAATAAACTCACTCGTAATGAGAACCAGTATCGGAACATTATCGATCGTATCAAAGGTCTCTCATATGATGATCTGTTCATCCTCTCTGACTTGTGTTACAATCACCTGTACGAGATCATGGAGGGCTTCAAAGACACAGAGACGGATGACTGGAACATTACAGAGAACATGTCACCCAATCTCCTCAGTCTATTCAATAAGACCCCCAGTGTCAGTAATGATACTGCAACAGTTACCAGCGATTGGAGTACACCTGCTTACCATGGACTCGAAAACAGTTTACCCATCATATTTGTTAATCAGGGGAACAAAAATTATAATGTTTTCAACTATAACAATAACATTGGTGGTGATGCTGACGACGATGATGATGATGATGATGATGATGACGATGATACAGCATCGTATGACATCGATATCAGTGACGACGAGTTCAATAACAACGACGACTCATATGTCTTGCGTTCAAACATCTCGGAATCCCTCAATGCACTCTTCATTAACAATACCAGTGGCACCAGTGGAACATCAGATGTATCCTCAAAGGTTACTGCTGATAATATCATCAGCACCTCGAATATTAATGTAACGTGGAAGCCGCCGACTTCATTCGGATTGCAGAACAGTGCTCGTAAGTTAAGAATCCATCACATTATTATTCACTCATTCATCCCTATCTATCATCTATGCCATCTGTAATCTTCATTGTATCGCATCTTTTAATAATCACTACTATAGCCATCTTGACAGCCAAGAGTTCCGCTATGAGTCAGCTGAGTTATTCCGCAGCGACTATGTTGACTCCGAAAGCAGATTCTCTCTCTCCGGGATCCTCACTGGCTACTGCTGCTGCTGCCGACTACCCCTCTGTTGAAGAGAAGCGTGACCACCTGAATAGCAGTAACAGTAACAGCTTCAGTTATCCTGCGATGTGGCAAGGGAGCTATGGTGGTATCAGTACAAGCATGAGTGCAAGCTATGGTGTTAACAGTGCAACGAACTATGATATCCCTCATGATGAGGAGGAGGAAGACGAGGAAGAAGACGAGGAAGAAGACTATGATGATGACGAAGACTATGACAATGAGTTCGATGGGAATGATTATGGACAAGATGAGATGCCACCCGCTGCCGCCATGTCCGAGTCCCTCATGATCGCTCTAGGAATGGATGTGACGAATAGACCCAAAGTAGAGTCTGACTGGGTACCACCTTCTAATTTCGGATTGGACTACAGTGCACGTAAGTTATACATGCTCCAGATGAATGTGGGTGTGAGACATTCCTTTTTATTCGATAACTATATACTCATCATCAATTTACACATCATCAACATCATGTGTTCACAGCAATTATTCCAACCAAATTCAACGGCAGCTCCATCCGCTGAGTCTAAACAACACTCAAGTCAACTTAGGATGTCGTCTACTTCGAGCTCGCTCCATGACTGTAATTGGTCGATATTCTGAGATATCAATTCGTACCCATCATCCATGCATTCATCTATCTATCCTTCCACACTGGAGAACCATACGTTTTTTGTAATATGTACATGCAAGATCAAATCCATATTCACATGGCCATATCCATAGTTACACATGTACATACATACACATGACCATATATATAGATGCTTACAGTTACACTTGACCAAATATGTACATACATACACATGACCGTATATATAATGCTTACAGTTACACTTGACCATATATATGAATGTTTATAGTTACACATGACCATGTATAAAGATGCTTACAGTTACACATGACCATAGATATGGATGTTTATAGTTACACATAACCATGTATAAAGATGTTCATAGTTACACATGACCATATATATATATATGTACATGTTCATATCCATTTACGAATTGAAATATCCATAGTTTACGTGTGCATATATACAATGTATTGTCTAAATGATCAATCATACACATACCGCGTTCTGAATTTTCTTTCACGAAAATTGTTAATCCTCCCTACAAAAGCGATTGCTTGTAGTGTGTATGTGAGAAAAAAATATTGAGGATAGACAGCTGAGTGGAAGGAATAGTAGTTGAAACCAGTACTGTAAGTTAATGTGAGGGGCATTGTTGACTTACGTAAAGTTACGCAATACTGTGTACGTACGGTACTTGCAGTTACAGAGTAGGTTGAGTTGTAAAAAAAGTTGGTTGTAACTTGCAGTGCTGTAAACTTAGGATATATGTATTATCATCTCTGACTTAATGACGATGGAGTCATCCTGTCGTTTATCAGTGCCACACTTCATCCAGCATACTATAGATATTCTGGAGGATAACTTCAACATCCTGGATCTGAGTGTACGCTATCCCCTGGACAAGGCGACCATCATCCATGTGATTGAGTACATCCGGATGTATGATGGTGATGATAATGATACTTTAAGCTTGGGTCATGATAGGGTTCTTTTCCAAGATCTACGAAGCATGATGGATTTGATAAGGAGCAAGATCAATCTACTGACAAGGAAACCAAATCAAGCTACCACTATAGAAAATGATACCACAGGTATTGTTGAGATGCTTATTAATCTGAAACAAGAAGATTTCTTCCACATCTCAGACCTGTGCTACAACCACTTATATAAGATTAATGATGCATACAACGACATCGATACCGACGACTGGAGCGTCACTGACAATCTATCCCCTAATCTGTTGAGCCTGTTCGACAAGCCCAGTACGAGCGACTCTAAAGCTACCGTTAATTATAACAACTGGATCCAACCGGCCTATCATGGTCTAGAAAATAGCTTACCGATTATCATTGTGAACAAATCCGATGATAATCCAACTGATCTTGGCGAAGATGACGACGATGACGATGGTGACTCCTCGGTGTCTTATGACATCGAGAGCAGCGACGATGGGGAGATAGATCCCGACTCGTATGTCATGCACTCGAAGCTATCGAATTCTCTCAGTTCACTGTTCAACACTGTTAGTGGAGACACCAAGACCACCAACACTCCTGTAAATAACTCTTACAGTGGACCGCCAACTAGGCCCATAGCTGCTGGCATCAAGTGGCAAGCACCATCTGTACCCGGCCTGAGCAACAGCAATCGTAAGGAGATGATCGGTGGATGATGATTGTAATGATTGTGATGATGATAATTGTGATGATAATGATGATGATGATGATGACGCGATCTTCGCTACGTACTGATACCATGCACTGATAGGCATAGTTGAAACTGTTGCGAAGGAACCTATGAAGAGTCTCGTGGTGAAGGACAACAACACTACTACTGCACTGGTAGAGAAGCCTAACTACTATGAGCAGCTGCGGCAACAGATGATCATCGATGGAGACAAGACAAGAATGACTGAAGTGGCTGAAGTAATCTCTGCTAGTGTGAATGAGGAGGAGGGCAGCGATGATGAATGCGATGATGATGATGATGATGATGATGATGATGATGATGATTATGAGTTCGACTACGACGTTGATGTTGACTACGATGGGATGCCACCCGCTGGTGAAATGTCCGAGTCCCTCATGATCGCCCTAGGAATGGACGTGACGAATAGACCGAAAGTAGAGTCTGACTGGATACCACCGACTGTCAGCGGCCTTGAATACAGTGCACGTAAGTACCCTCTCTATCTATTCATACGCAACTAACACCACTTCTCACTATGTATCCATTCACATCTCTTCATTTGTCTTCACAGCGATCATAAAAAAGAATTTCAACTCCTTTAGTTGATGAGTTGCTTGCAGTGGTACCGCAGGAGTAGGTAGCAGTAGATACCACACTGCTCGGTAACATAACTTCCATCTCATCTCGCACCATCACTTCTTTTGACTGTACTGTATCCACACAGTATATTGAGTCAATTATCGACTACCGTTACATAAAAGGTTAAGTTACAAATCGTGAGAAGTTACGTAGATATTTGCGTTGTTATCGATTTATATGCTAACTTTGACGCTTCACAAAATGAAACAATTCCATGTTGAAGGGTCTTAACTGTAATACTACGTACTTAACGTGAGTTACACTGTATATAATAGGTGTACCGCTAAGTTAAGTGATTGTGAGTGAGAAAGGAAGGGAATACTGTAGGAATAGGAATAAAATCAAACCACTCACGACTACCGTGCTGTAGATGTTTCTGCATTTATCGGTACCTCACTTCGTTGAGTATGTGATTGATGAGTTGGACAATAACTTTAATATACTTGATAGCAACGAACGATATCCAAAAGATGTGGTAACTATCTCCGACATCATCAACTACATCAACCTGTACGACATCAACAGGATCAACGATGAGAACCACTTCAAGGTGTATAACGAGCTGTATAAGATACTTGACGCGATACGCAATAAGATAAACAAATTGACGAAAACTAACATCACAACGACGTTGAATATAATCGAGCGAGTGCAGAAGCTGAATCAGGACAATTTGTTCAACGTGTCCGACTTCTGCTACAACTTCTTGTATGAGATAATTGAGGATTACAATGACGTGGATGCAGATGATTGGAACATCACCAACAATATGTCGCCCAATCTTCTGAGTCTGTTCGACAAGACTAATGGCAGTGTTGATTTCAATGTTCAGATAGAGAACTGGCTGAAGCCTGCCTACCACGGATTAGACAATAGTATGCCGATTATTAATGCTCGAACTGCGATTTTGCGCACTACAACTGTAGAAGAGGAGGATGAGGATGATGATGATGATGATGATGATGACTCATTATTTTCTTACGATATTGATTATGACGAAGATGAATACAAAGACGATTCAAGAATCAACAACATCGCGATGTCAGAGTCCCTGATGCTGGCGCTGGGGTTAGATGTCAGTAGTAAGCCCAAGGTCGAGACCAACTGGAAGGCTCCCTCAGTCAGTGGCCTCGAATACAGTGCACGTAAGTATAAGACAATCATACAGTATGCACTGTATTAAGATACACAGGTCTAAATATTTTGAACTCATTCTTCATATAGCTATCATCAAGAATAAAGCCGGCTTCAATGGACATTGAGCCTTTCAAGCATCATTCGTCGAAATGCAAAGCATGACAATATATTCGTGAATAAGCCTGAGACATTATCATCATCATCATCATCATAATGAGGACCCAACAGGTATCTCGAGTCTTTGTAGAAGATTGACAGACCAGATCTTGAGAAAGTGTTAGTTATTGCTGCCTGCCAACGAGACATGATTGTTGGCACCGCAGTTGCTTCACCTCATTTCGCACCGTTCATGTAATATTATATTATATTACATAAGCTTCAGTCCTTGAAGCAACACCCAATGATTTAATTAATATAACTTATATCATCACATCCTTGAGGCGCGGACGTTTTTAATCGTTTCTTTGTGAATTGATAATTACGAAGTAAGTTACTCAGTACTGTAGTCCTACAGTATCATGAGCAGCGTTCTCAACAACGCGGTCATCATCGGTGTAGTGCCATTTGTGGCATCACTCATCTATAGTCTCTACATGATTCATCGAAAGAATAGTGTGGAGAAGAAGGCACATCATAATGAAGGCTACGTCCGCATCCAGGAGCTGTATGTGTACCCCATCAAGTCATGCAAGGGGATCGCTGTGACCCAGTGCATGGTCACAGCGAGAGGCTTCCATCTCGATCGCATATTCATGGTCGTGGATAAGAGCGGGAAGTTTGTCAGCCAGAGGTCCTATCCATCTATGGCCTTGATCGAGGTGGTGATGTCAGCTGAAGAAGGTAGGGAAAGGTTATTGTGGTCAGCTATTAGGCCACTGTCTTAAGTAGCTCATAGTATTGCAGTGAGTAGAATGCCATCATGAAGTAAGAATGACATATTTCTCCTGACAACTGAACTTATATAGATAAGTTGATCGTATCTGCTCCGAACATGACCTCAGTGCGCTTTGTCCCTCTTTCCTACCCCTCTCCTGAGTCTATCCACCTGG
>Ga0164294_10004231_pt1 | contig 12578 bp, 8 predicted proteins | sample GEODES005metaG_FD_111479 | JGI IMG/M metagenome (GOLD analysis project Ga0164294, IMG submission 111479) | Oligotrophic lake water microbial communities from Sparkling Lake, Wisconsin, USA - GEODES005 metaG | ecosystem: Environmental > Aquatic > Freshwater > Lake | place: USA: Sparkling Lake... | reverse complement strand
TCATGACATATGAGAAGGCACTTATTACCCAAAGCCGAGCGGGGGAAATTCCTCCGATCGACTAATCGAAAGGAAACAAATGTCTACAAAGACACTACGCAAGCGCATCGCGCTTGTTGCAGTTGCTGCTTTGGGCTTTGGCGCTCTTTCATCTGTAACTGTAGCTAATGCTGGTGACCATACAACGTATGTGTCAAGCATCACTGTTACAACAGATAAGGCACCAGTAGCAGGAGCACTCGGAACAGCTGTTGAACACACAGTTCGTTTCTCAACTTCAACTACTGCCTCAAACACAGTACAACCAACTGTAATCTTGACTTCAAGACCAGCTGGTTCAGCAACAGCTATCAAGACATCTGCCTACACAACTGCTCTTACAGCAGGTCAATTCCAGCTTTCATCAGTAGCTACAGTTGCCGCTGCTGTGAATGCACAGGGTGTAGATCAGACAGCTGCGACAGAGACTGGTTACTCAAACCGTCAGACTGTTGTTTACCTACAGGCTTACTATGACCTACCAGGTACTTACACTTACACAATCTTCGACGATGCGACAGATAACGATATTGTTAATGGTGCAGATGTTTCAACAACATTCTCTGTAGTTGTTGGAGCTTCATCTACAACTGTTGCATATGTTGGAGCAGTTACAGTACGTAACGCATCAACAGTTACAACTGGCGCTAATGGTTCCCTCGTAAAGATCAACTTGACCGCTGCTGGAGTGGCTGCACAGCCTGACTCAGCTGGTGGTATCAAGGTAACTCTAACCGGAACAGCAAAGGTTGCGGCTGTAAACACAGTTGCAATCACAACTCCACCATCAACATATATCCTTGGTCGCAACGACTTTGATGGTCTAGGAAATGCTTACATCAACGTAACTAACCAGGCATCAGAGGTTGTTACTCTGACACTTTCAGGTTCAGGTTCAGTAACTAGCTTCACTGCTCCATCTGCTGTAACAATCACAACAGCAGCAGAAGTTGCTTCAACAGCTGCAGGTACCTATGTTTATGTAAACCAGGGTTCAGCAACCGGTTTGAAGCAGACTGCAACAGCAGTTTCGGGTACAGATGGTGCAGCAACAGCCAATAAGGCAGCTACATCAGTGACGCTTGCAACAGGTGTAACAGGAGCAACAGCTGGTCTTTACAAGGATGCAGTAACAGTTACTGATACTGATGGTGGACTATTTGGTAAAGCAGGAGCGGCATACGACATCCTAGTTTCATCAGGATTAACTACTGATACATATGCTGGAACATTCTCAGTAGCAACTGCTTTCAATACAGCAATCACAGGTCAGAGATTCAGCGCTTCAGATATGACTGGAACAAGTGATCCGATTGTTGTTACTTCAGCTACAGCTGTTGCGACAACACTATCTGTTTCATATCCAACAACTGCACTACGTGCAGTCACTGGATCAGCACAGTCACACAGAATCAAGGCTGTAGATCAGTTTGGTCTAGTAATTGGTAATGCTGCAATCACAGCAACAATCGCTGGACGTAACTCAACAGTAAATGTTGCATCATGTATCACTGTTGCAGGCTACTGCGCATTGACATACACAGATGCATCAACTTCGACAACATCGATGGTTGATACATTAACATTTGCTAATACAACTGCAACTTCAACAACAGCAACTGTTACATACTCTTCACTTGCTGGTCTTGGAGTATCAACAGTTCTAGCAACAACAACACAGACATCTGCAACAACAGGTGCTGATAACACAACGATCGTGCCATTTGCAATTGATGCAGCTTCAGATGGTGTTGAAGCTGGCAAAAAGCCAGTAACAATTACTGTCAAGGATGCTAATGGTGTAGGAATCCAGGGTGTTCCAGTAACTGTCACAGTTGCTGGCGCAGGCGCTGCGATTACTTCAACAACAAAGACAGTGTTCACAAATGCAACGGGTGTTGCAACAGCACAGGTATATGCATGGCTTGCTCCAACATATGGAACAAACTATGTAGTAACTGCAACTGCTGGTGGAGTATCAGACACAGTAAATACTTACTGGGGTCAGGCTAACGCTGCACACACACGTACCTTCACAGCAACATCTGCAGGTCGCGTTATCACTGTTGTTGCTAAGGACCGTTTCGGTAACCCTGTAAACGGTGCTTCATTGACAGCACGCATTACAAATGGCGATGGATTCTTCGGAACTGGTACAAACGTTGCAACAGGTACAACTGATGCAACAGGTACCATGAAGTTCATCACCCTTGAGTCACCAACAGATCTAACTGTTGTGGTTCAAGCTGGCGGTGCAGCTGGATACGGTCAGACATCTGCTCCAGCTGGAAATATCAGCACAGCAGATGCGGCTGACATCTTCACAGCAACAACAACTGCTGGAACCCTCTATGCAGATGAGGTATACGTCGGTGGCGGAGCAGATTACACAAAGGCTGGTATCAATTCAGTTTCTGTGTCTGTAACTGGTGCACCTTCTGCAACTGAAGCAACATCTCAGGCAGCAGTAGATGCAGCAGCAGAAGCAACTGATGCAGCAAATGCAGCAACTGATGCAGCTAACGCAGCAGCAGAGGCAGCAGATGCAGCAACAGCAGCGGCACAAGATGCAGCTGATGCAGTAGCAGCTCTATCAACATCAGTATCAGAGATGATCTCAGCTCTAAAGAAGCAGATCACTTCTCTTACTAACCTAGTAATCAAGATCCAGAAGAAGGTCAAGGCGTAAGCCTTAACTTCCAAAGGAATCTAACTCTTAGGAGTTAGCTCTAGTCTGGAACCCGGTTCTCTCGAAAGAGGGGGCCGGGTTTCGGCTTTGCTAAAGAAGAATTGAAACTAGAAGCCTGCAGCTTTACTTAATAACAAACCAACATCATCAATTTCATTATCAAGTACCTGGGTGTAGATACCCATGGTTACTCGTGGATCAGAGTGCCCAAGCAAGCGCTGTGCTGTAGTTACATGGACGCCCTGCTGCTTGAGTAAGTAGGCATATGTGTGACGCAGTGAGTGAATGTCTACGCCATAGGGTTTTAAGACCTTACGTAGGGTCTTAGGGCTCTTAGGAAACATAATGAAAGGACTTACAAGCGGCACAGATCTAATGCCTGCTTTGCTCTTAGTTTGCCCATGAACAGATTTGTTAATCCACACTCGATCATCTCTAATATCTTCATGAGAGGTCACTTTCGAAAGGTCATCGGCTTTCTTGGACACTCTTAGTACCCTTGGAGGGTGATCAGCAGAAGAATTTCTATAGGCCTCGCCCTAATAGGCTCATTTGGCTCCCTAGGGATCCTTACTTCTCTATTTGATCCGTTTTCAGCAGCTAAGACATTTTTGATTACTTGTGTGGCTTTTGGCTTGTTTGGCTATACGGCTCTACACATGTTTAAGAGTTGGACTGAACTATTTAATGGCACAAAGAAGATCTTCCTATTTGCCTCGCTAACTTTTCTTGCACTTTTCTTTGTTAGAGCCATTACCAGTGCGGATAGGAACTTAGCGTTCTTTGGAGTGGTGGGAAGAAATTCAGGATTTATAACCTATAGCGCATACGTGGTGACATTCATTTTGGCTCTTGCATATATTCGCAGCAGTGTTTTTGAAGTTCTCATTATGGGAGTTCTAGTTTCAGGTGTGATTGCTGGCTTTTATTCATTCCTTGAGAAATTTGGTCTTGAGCCATGGAAGATGAAGCAGGTCTATGAAGGGACCAGTAGCCTCTTTGGAAACCCAAATTTTTCAGGAGCATTTCTTTCTCTTTCATTTGTTGCTGCTGTGTGGAGTTTGTTTTATTCATCAAAGAAGTCAAGCAAAAGGTTTATATTGCCACTGCTGACGCTGATCATGAGTGGCTTTGGGGTGTACACGGCTCAAGCATTGCAAGGTTTTATTTCAATAGCTCTGGGTTTAATTGTCATTCTTTTGTACTGGGCCTTTACTAAAACCAAAACTCTTGGGATAGCAACACTTTCTGTTTTCTCGGTATCAGGCTTATTGGCAGTTCTTGGCACTCTCCAAATCGGTCCTCTATCTTCATTTCTTTATAAGGGCTCTGTCTCAGAGCGCGGAGATATGTGGCGAACCGCTTTTGCGATGATTAATGAAAATCCACTTTTTGGTGTGGGAATTGAGAGATACGGAATAGCTTTCCGTCAGTACCGAGATCTTGACCATGTTTTACGGACAGGATCTGACTCTTTTTCTGATAACGCACACAACGTATTGCTCCACTTAACTTCAACCGGAGGGTTGATTCTGGGTGGAGCCTATGCAGCCTTGACTCTAGGAGTAGCAGTTGTTGGCATTCGCGCGGCGATGAGAAGTTCAGGTGCAAAGAGAGCCGCCTTAGTTGGCTCACTTGCTCTTTGGATTCCCATTCAAGCTCAGAACGCTATTTCTGTGGACACCCCTGGCGTCTTCATCTGGAACTGGATCTTTGCAGGCGCGATTGTGGCATTAGCTTTTGAGAGTGATCTCATTCCGGTCGCAAAACAAAAGCCTCAAAAACCTTTTGAGTTACATCCACTCACTCCAGCGGTGGCACTGTTGTGTGGACTTCTGGCATTAGGTGTTTCAATTAAACCAATCATGGCTCAGCACTCATTCCGATTTGCATTTAATCTTGGTGTGGATCTAGCAAATGCTGAAACCGTAAAGGCAAAGGTTGATCTTTTGATGAAGGCCGAAGGAAAAGATCCAGGAAATGCGACGTGGCCTAGGTATAGCGCTAACTCCCTGTTTATAGATAAAGCATGGAAAGAGAGCATTGCAGCTGGAGAAAGAGCTGTAGCTATTGATTCTCAAGACTGGGTCTCGTGGTGGTTTATTGCCTCAGCCTATGAAGAAAGTGGAAATAGAGTTGCGGCTATTCCTGCCCGTTTAAAAACTGTTGAGTTAGATCCCTTGAATACTTCTGTGCTTCTTGAGTTAGCAAAGAACTATCGTGCTTCCGGCGATGAGATTAATTTTGAAAAGACAAAGAGTGCAATCCTTAGAATTAATCCAGCAAGTCCTGATGCCCAAGCTGTCAGCGGGCTCTAATGCTCCTGAATGACAAACTGTTTTTGGGGAAGTTGCTTTCTCTAGGTTCTCTGGCAACACTTCTCATAGTTACACCAAATACAACCCTTGACCCAATAAATGTGCCCAAATATGCAGTGCTGGTTCTCATTGCTGGCATTGCTCTGGCTGTGATTATAAGAAATTACAAAGAGGTCAGAAAGAGAGAAAACCGTCTTGTAGTTCTTGTTGGTGTGGTTTTCCTGCTTATGCTCCTCTTGGCTTTTATAGCCTCGAAGATTAATCCTTGGGCTCAACTCTTTGGTGTTACTGGCCGAAATACTGGATTGTTTACTTATTTCTCCTTACTAACCCTCTTTTCGGCTGCAGCTTTACTGACAACTAAAGGTTTTGAAGGCACATACTCAAAAACACTCTTAGTCGGTGGTGTTGCATCAACTCTTTATGGCTTGCTTCAGAGCTTTGAATTAGATCCAGCAGATTGGGTTAATTCCTATAGCCCTGTAATTGGTTTTCTAGGAAACCCTAATTTTCAATCATCTTTTATCGGTATGAGCTGTGTTGTGGCAGTTTCTCTTATGCTGCATATTGGATCGTCCAAGCGCAACCAATTGGCACTTTTGGCTTATGCATTGGTTGGACTCTTTGTGATTTCAAGAAGTGATGCCCAGCAGGGATATTTAGTTTTCTTGGCTGGTCTTGTTTCTGTTTTTGGTATTTATGTTTGGCAAAGTAATCTCAAGAAGCTTTTCATCCCTTATCTCGTTCTATCTGTCATTGGATTTATTGTTGTTGCACTTGGAACACTCAATAAGGGGTTGCTTGCTTCTGTTTTCTATAAAGATTCAGTTACTTACAGAGGAGATTATTGGCGAGCAGGTTGGAAGGTAACTCTTGAAAACCCAATCTTTGGTGTGGGCCTTGATGGCTATGGAGACTGGTATCGACGTGCTCGCACAGTTGAGGCAACGCTAAGGCGTGGCCCAGATGTAACCAGCAATGCCGCTCACAACGTTTTACTAGATCTGTCATCCAATGGTGGATTCCCATTGTTAATTGCCTATCTGGCGCTATTAGCCTTAGTAGTAGCTGCAATTGTGAAAACACTAAAGTCAGGCCAAAAATTTGATTCACATTTTGCAGCACTTGTTGGAGCGTGGATTGGATATAACGCTCAATCTATAATTAGTTTAAATCAAATTGGCCTGGCTATCTGGGGTTGGATTTTGGGCGGAGCAATAATTGGATATTCACGCTATGGCGCAGAAAAGATCAGTAAGTCACCTGCCCGCAATTCTAGAAATGTAAGTGCTGCATCAATTGCTCGAATACGGATCTCTCCTGCTTCTACTGTGGCAGTTTTCTTGGGATTGGCATTAGGTGCTGGTGCTGGAATGCCGCCATACCTAGCCTCTCAAGAGTTCAGACAAGCATTGGAATCTGGAGATGCTATTAAGGTTCAAAGCGCCGCCTATATATGGCCAGTAGATTCTTCACGAATGATTCGAGTTGCTATGACATCAAATGAGAATAAATTAGAGGCTCAAGGGTTAGTTGTTGCCCTAGATGCTGTTGAGAGGTTTCCAGATAATTACAGTGCGTGGGGGACTTTGAATTCTATGACAAAGGTGACTGAGGAGAAAAATAGAGGCTTTGAAGCAGATGAAGCGGTTAGATCCCCATGGGTTCAGGTTTTGAAGGAAATTTTCTTAAAGCGGATCTACTAGAAATTCGAGGATTCAAAACTAAGGGATAAAATCTAGGATTGAGTTTATCTGCATCCTCAAATAACGCAAAATCACTTCTTTGCCTATAAAGTGTTCCTATGGAGAAAATTGCTGTTATCGGCCAAGGATATGTAGGTCTACCTTTAGCATGTGCACTAGTTGAATCAGGTTTTGAGGTGCATGGCGTAGACAACAATGAGAAAATTGTAAATCAGATCAAGTCTGGTGTAAGTCATATAGAAGATATTTCTGATCTAAAGTTACAGGAGATCTGTAGTACATCCAGATATTCGGTGCAATCAGGCTACGAAATAGTGACTGATTGCAGCGTGATTATCATTTGTGTTCCAACACCATTAGATTGCAATCATCTTCCAGACTTACAGATGCTTAAAGATTCTGTATCCCAGATTGCGCCTCATATAAAGAAAGGCTCATTGGTCATTTTAGAATCAACATCCTATCCAGGAACTACGAGAAGCTTAGTTTATGAAGAAATAATACGGCTAAACCAGTTTGCCGAGGATGATTTTGAATGCGCCTTCTCTCCTGAAAGAGTAGATCCCTTAAATCCAACTTGGAACATTAGAAATACACCAAAATTAGTGAGTGGGGTTAATGTAAAGTCAACAAAGCGTGCTCGAAGGTTCTATGAGACATTCATAGATACTGTCATCGAGGTTAGATCCCCTGAAATTGCGGAGTTTGCGAAGTTGATTGAAAATACTTATCGATTGATCAATATTTCATTCGTCAATGAAATGATGGAATTGTGCGAAGCGGCCAGTTTGCCAATCAACGAGATACTCGATGCAGCAAGCACAAAACCCTATGGCTTTGATGCATTTCGCCCTGGGCTAGGTGCGGGAGGGCACTGCATCCCAGTGGATTCGGTATATTTGAACACTTATTCTGAAACACTTGGCTACCGACCCAAGCTGCTTATGGAGTCAATATCCATAAATCGTAGAATTCCTAGTTTTCACGCCAATAAAATATTTGAGTTGATAGGCTCTAGAACCCCAGAGAATACAAGAATCTTAATTGTAGGAGTTGCTTATAAAAGTGGCGTTTCAGATACGCGTGAGTCGCCCGCACTACAACTTGTTGAGTTGCTCAAAGGGCGTGGATTAACAGTTAATTGGATAGACTCTAAAGTAACTGAATTGGATTTAGCCGAAAAACATGAGGCAGGAAATAGGTATGACATCGTAGTAATAAATCACTTAGGCCAGATTGATGCGCTGGATTTTTTGAATCCCACTGGACAAATTTACGAGATTTAATCATTCTAAATTAAAGGAGAGAGAAAATGTCAAGAAAAAACGCTGTTCTAATCACGGGGGGTTTTGGTTTTTTAGGTACTCATCTTCTTGAAGAAATTTCCACGCAGTCACCAGGAACTAGTATCCATGTAATTGATAATTTCTCCACGAGTCCGATGTCTCTCGAAGAAACATTAGAGGATCTTCAAATCGATTTAGATCTAAGCTATGAAATTTGTGATTTATCTGGGTCCAAAATTCTGAAAGATAAAGAGTACAATTTTAGTGAAATTTATCATCTTGCTTCATATGTTGGACCGGCGGGTGTTCTTAAGCACGGCGGTAACATGGTGAGAGGCATAGTAAACGATGGTTACCAGATGATTGATTTTGCCTTAGAAAACCGCTCTAGGCTTTTATTGGCATCTTCATCTGAGGTATACGGGGGTGGAGTAAAGGGCTTATGCGCCGAAAGCACCCCAAGAGTCGTGCCTGCTGAAACTTCAATTAGGCTTGAATATGCTGTTGGAAAAATAGCGATTGAAACAGCGGTGATCAATACTTCAAAGGTGAGAAACTTGAGTTCTATAGTAATTAGACCGTTTAATGTCTCTGGGCCAAGGCAATCAGGAAAGGGAGGATTTGTGTTGCCTAGGTTTATCGCATCTGCCATGAACAATGACCCATTGACAGTATTTGGCGATGGAAATGCAAAGCGCGCATTCACACATGTACGTGATATCGCTAATGGATGCTATTTAGCGATGAAAAATGAGTCATCTGGAAAAGTTTACAATTTGGGAAATCCCTCGAACATCACAACTATTTCTGAATTTGCAAATCGGGTTATTGACGTGACGAAATCTAACTCGAAAATAGAGTTAGTAGATCCAAAAACCCTATTTGGCGCACTCTATGAAGAAGCATCCGACAAATTCCCAGACGCCACTTTAACCATTGCAGATTTAAAGTGGGAACCCAAGAGGAGTTTGGATGAAATAATCACAGAAACTTGGGAATTTATGAAGAAACTGAAAGCCTCGAGCTTTCAAAGCATAAGTGGCAAAGGCTAGAGATAATGATTTCTGTAGTAATTCCTGCCTTCAATGAGGAAGGCGGAATAGTCCCTACCGTTTCTGAATTTCTAAAGATAGATCTTGTTTCGGAAGTTATAGTAGTTGACAATAACTCAACAGATAAGACTCGAGAAAATGCGATTGCTGCAGGGGCTAAAGTAATCGCAGAACCTATTCAGGGGTATGGCGCAGCAATTCTAACTGGAATTCGAAATGCTAATCAACCTGTAATACTTTTGTGTGAAGCTGATTATTCTTTCTTCGCCTCTGACCTTAATCTACTACTTCCATATCTTGACTTTTTTGACATGGTTAAAGGCGCCCGAAGCGTCGATATCCTAATTTCCAAGGATGCAGATTATGGTTTTCTTCTACGCTGGGGCAATTATGCAGTAGCAAAATTCCAGGAAGTTCTTTATTATGGAGCAAAAATCCCAGGGAAACCAGGCTTTCGAGAAATGGGAGGAACATTTAGGGTGTTTAGTCGAGAGTCTTTTGAGATCATCCACCCACTAATTACTGAGACAAAGAGTGCATTTCTAGCAGACTTAACGAGTCTCTACCTTAGAAATGGTTTAAGTGTCCTTGAGCTGCCCATCAGATATAGGTCAAGAATTGGCACTTCAAAAATAACTGGGAATAAGGCCAAAGCAGTCAGATTAGGCATACGAATGTTTTGGATAATATCAAAAAATCGATTTTCTGCGAGCAAAGTAAGTAAATAGCATGAAGTTTGAAGTAAAACGAAATCTTCTAATCCTTCCTGGAATGACTGCACTGATTTATTATTTGATAAATTTAACAAGAATAGGGTTTACCTCCGATGATGAATCTGCGACTTATACTTCACGTTTTCTACACGAAAACTCAATTCATCAAGCCAGTGCAGCTTTAGCTCAAGGAACTGGTCGCTTTTACCAGGAGTTTTTCTTTGCATTTTCACAAATTCCTTATCTAGTACCTAAAGATCAGCTACTTTTAAGTATTGGGCTGAATAGAGTTTTACAAGTAGTTGTATTCTTGATTTCTGTTTCTTGGTTTGTGACCAAAGTTTTCGATCGTAAGGTTTTAATTCTTACATTCTCGTTGATGATTTTTACAGTAGATTTGGGAGGTTGGTACAACGCCTTAGTGAGTTATCCTTTGTGGTTATCTTACGGGTTTGCAGCCTCCTTCGTAAGCGCAGGACTTCTTTCAAACTACCTAAAAAGACCAAGGAAGAGAGTAGCTGCCCTATTTTTGATTGCTTCTCTTTTTAGTCTTTTGAGTTACGAGTCACATTTATTTGATCTGATTCTATTTATCTTTGTATTGCTAAAGCAAGCAGGTTTTCACAAACAAAGTTTTGTCGCAAATCTTAAATTATCGAAAAATTTAATAATTCCTTACTTCACCTTTCTATTTATATATCTAGTTACTTATTGGCGTTTTAAATCGATCTACAGTGGAAACTACTCCGGAAGCGAAATTGGTTCGCTTGCCCCTGACACTGTCTTCGGCACTTTGCTACGCGAATCTTTTCGTCATAGTTCTATCAAATACTTCCTAAGCACGCCCCTATATGGAATGAACATTGATCCATTTAATCAAGTCAAAAATCTATTTGGTGGATTCATCTCTCCCTTGTTGATGTTAACAATCGTTTTGATTCTGTTTAAATTAATTCCTAAAAATCGCGTAAATCGTAAATTAGATTCTAGCGTTACACGAAAGTTTACTATTGAACTTGGTTGCCTTCTAATCGTTTTTGTCTCGCCAAATATTCTGCTAGCAATATCAAAGAAGTATCAAGATTCACGAGATATATCTGCATACACAACAAGCCTTCAAAGTTTTGTTTTCTTAAACATAATTCTTGCAGTTTATTTGACTTATGGATTAAGTATTCTTTCCAATAAGAGTAAATTCTTGAGCTGGTCATTTTTTGTTTACTCAAGCGCTATATTGTTAGCGTTTGTTTTATCCTTAGCGTCTATTGTTCAGACAGACCTAAACTTCAAATATCTTCATGAACAAGTTAGAAACACTCAAGTTTGGGACCTGTTAAGGACAAATTATTCCCAGATTGAGTCAAGCCAGCAGGGTCTAGAGATACGTAGCTCTTCTATTTCTCGAATCACCCGTTCAGGTGATTACCAGTTTTGGGGGTATTTTCTTGATAATAAGGATCGCGATTTTCTATTAGAGCCTAGTGATGAAAAGTATCCTTATCGTGTTGAAGCATTTTTGAGTGATTGTGGCTACGTTCTCATTCAAACAACCAATGAAACTCTTGTGAACGTTTATACAAGTGATGATTGTCGTCCAAAAGTTTTGTTCACAAAGACAAATAGTTTTGAATTCTCGAACGAGTACTTAGGTTACTTAAAAAAAGCCTCTAAAGATAGATTCTTATTCATGTGATTTTACAAAATTGATTTATAAAGACGTATGTGTGACGAAATAAGCCTTTCAACACTAAAGCGCTCTTTCGCAATGACTTTTGCGGTATCACCAAAATGACTCATTTTTGCTTCATCAAGGAGTAATCTTTGAATAGCACCTGCAATGTGAATAGGATTTTCACAAGTAATAATCCCGCTGGATCCATCTTCAATTACCTCAGAAATAGATCCAACGTTAATAGCAACAACTGGTTTTCCCGCCAATTGGGCCTCAATAAGCGCAATTGGCATTCCTTCATTTTGGCTTGTTGAAAGGATGATCTCTGATGCACCAAAGACATCTTCAGCCTTAGCCCAACCAACAACAGAGACGTTAGATGGGGCTACGGCTTTTACCTTTTCTAGCAGGTCGCCGCCGCCGGCTAATACAAAGTGAGTGTCTGGCATTGCGTCCGCTACCTCTAACGCCAACATTGGATTTTTAACACCAGTGACTCGAGCAATCCAACCAACAATGGGTTTTCCATCATCTGGCAGATTCAAATTCAATAGCGCTTGTTCCTTGGGTGTTACGTTAAGTGCAACTACACCCGGCGGGATGCTGAGGTATTGATCTTTGGTTCCAATGCGCTGTTCTAACAATTCATCTGCCACCCTACGACCAACAGTTACAAGCTTGACTGACTTCTTTGCCAACATTCTTTCAACTTCAATGATGACTTTTGATTTAAAGCCAGAAAACTCTGGATCATCTAGTAGGTGGCCATGGAAGGTGTGGATCACTGGTACTGGTTGCTTCTTCATGCGGATTACATAGCCGGCTTTAAAGGTATGCGTATGGATGATGTCTGGCTTTACTTGGGCAATGATTTTGTCCAACTGCATGCGAGCAAGATGATCTTTGATCGGTCTAATGGATCTGCCCATTGATTTAATGCGGATCAGATCAATTGATTGAGCAGATTCATCTTCAACCTCTGCCCCTTGTACAAAACCTGTTGCTACAAAAGTTTCTATGCCGTGCCTAGGTAATTCATTAGCTAGTTGAGTTATATAACGGGCAGTGCCACCAACGTTTAATCTTGCGATGACGTGTAAGAC
>Ga0164294_10004229_pt1 | contig 12579 bp, 1 predicted proteins | sample GEODES005metaG_FD_111479 | JGI IMG/M metagenome (GOLD analysis project Ga0164294, IMG submission 111479) | Oligotrophic lake water microbial communities from Sparkling Lake, Wisconsin, USA - GEODES005 metaG | ecosystem: Environmental > Aquatic > Freshwater > Lake | place: USA: Sparkling Lake... | reverse complement strand
TTCTGTTGCACCGGGTTTTTGGCTTGGCAATTTACAGTAATTTTTCGCGAAAAAAGCCAAAAACCCAAAAAAAATCCGGGAGCCAAAAAGCTGGTGCAACAGACAATGAGACAGCACCCCACCTTTTTTTCACTTTTCCCTTTTCCCTCCACTCCGCCCGCCCCGCCCCGCCCCGTCCCGTCCCGCCCCCACCCTACCCCCACCAAGAACACATAAATTTGTGTGGGACCATCTTGATGCTGCAATGTGTTTGCGTGCATTATGTTTTTCTGTAATTGCATTGCACACAAACCAAAAACAAGGGGTGGGTGGGAAGGGGGGGGGGGTCTAGGCATCGGGGGTGAGGCGCATGACCGCGGTCGCCACAACTCTGGAGAGGGCATTTGCACTGGCGTTGATTTGGGCATGTAGCGCTAATGGTGCAAAGGTGGTGGCAACGTCCTCCTCCACTATTTTAGGTACCCCGTCAATTACACGGGAAACTTTTTGTTTGGGTCCCATAGTGAAAGGGATGGAAGGGAAGCAGGTTTGGAAGGCGAGACAGGCAGCCATGGAATACTTTAGGGTTGTTGGGTCATTACATTCACAGTCGGGGTCGTCCTTGTGCACCAAGTCGGTCATGTTTGGCACCAGAGCTTCTTCGGAGCATTCTTCAGTCCAACCTGTCGACGTGCCATCACTCTTCGCGAAGATGGAGGTGGTGAGTTGGATAGGGCGTGCACCGTGCCACGCAAGCTTCAGTCGAGGACGCGATTCTTGGGTGTCACCTCCCGCACCACCTCCCGCACCAGCACCCGCACCAGCACGGATGTTTTGGAGTGGGGACGTGATGTGGGTGATTGGAAAGAGAGAGTACCCAAGCCACCCGCCATTATCCAGGTAGCGAACGAAGCTCGTTGAGCCTGAGGTTGGGGCTGGGGCCTTGAATACGGCTACCGTGCGGTCCTTGTTGTCTTCGGATGTGGAACCCCCCTCCCTGGTGGTCACGTGACGACACTGGATGTGGAATTTGGAGGTGTCAATGTACAGGTGTTTTGCAATGCGGGGCGCGTGTGCCAACATGAAGAAGGGGTCAAAGGCAAGCGCGGTGCCCGACACCAGGACGCTACACAGGGCCTTGGCAAGACGTTTGGCGACCTTTGTGGCCAGGAAGTCCTTGCCGGCCAAGGGGTCCACCCACGCTATTTTTTGCTTGGATTTGTTACAAAAGGTGGCAAACCTCCCCAGCGTTACTACCGCCTCCACAATAGCCACGAGGGGTGGAATGACGCCCTTGCATTTCGTTGTTTCTCGAGACGCGTCTGCGACCCAGTGTGTAAGGCACAGCATGCCTGCCTGCAGCATGGATTCCACTGAGTCCTTAGCCAACTTCGTGAGGCGGTCAGTGACCACGTGGCGTTTTTCTGATTCCTGGAAGAAGGACTCGCGCACGGCTTTGTACCGTGCTTCCGAAACAGACCTCATGTTGTTTTGCCAATCAGTGGTCATGTGCTCGGGCATAAGGCCTGTAAGTGCTCTTAGCTCTTTCGTAAACATGGATTCGTCCAGGAACTTCTCCAGTGCAGTGGGACGCAGCTGCAGGAAGGACCAGGCCTGTCCCATGGTCATGCCCGTGTCCTGTTCTGCCTGGACCTGCATGGCGCCTATGAGGGCCGCCTTGTGCTCCGAGGTCAGCGTTTTGGGGTTTGGGGGCAGTGATAGGTGTGGGTATTGGGTCTGCATGCGTTCCCAGTCCTTGGTCCACTGCTGTTCACAGCCTTTGTCAAAGTTGTTCAGCATGTCCGTTTTGGACACCCCCACACTAACCTTGGCTTTGACCTGCGTGGACGCCGTCTGTCGCTTGGTCATGTCTGCGTCTTCCATCCGGCTGGTGCACATGACATCAAAGTCCGAAAAGTGGGCCTTGAGGGCGTCCACGGTGCCCTGAAACTTTGGGTTGGGCTCCGTGGACGTCGCGGACCCCGTGGACCCAGAGCTTGCAGCAAAATCCAAAGCCTTGCCCAACATGGCAAAGATAAGATTTGCCCGGGCTGGTTTGAACACGCTCAAAGTGTACGCGTACGCACTGGCGAGGTCTGTGTGTGCTTGCGGGACTTTGAGCTTTGCGGGGTTAGCTGAGGCTGAGGCTGAGGCTGGGGCGCCCACGGGGGCTTGGGCTTGTGAAGAATCACAGCCAAAAGCGTCCAATGTTTTTTGCCACAACATCAATGGCGTAATGTCTTCTCTGGGGTTGGCAGTCATGTGCTTCAACCCATTGAAGACGCCTCTCATGGTTTGGGCCCAGCAGAAGTGCACAGTGGGGCGCACCACGCCAAAGCAGTCCGACACGTGCACAGGGGCGCCCCCGGGCCACATCGTGTACTCGTAGAAGGGGCGACAGTCCTTGCCCTCCTCATCCGGAAATGCCATGGTTCTTGGGGTGCTGTAGGAAATAAACATGGGGTCGTAGTCAACCAATTCCCCCGAGGGAATCTGCAACCCCAGGCCCAGGTTGCTGGTCATAGCCAGGGCGCAGGACAGTCCTGTGTTCACGGTCTTCTGCATCCGCGTGCTGAATTCTTCATGGTTCGCGATGATGGCGGTCGGGACCAGCAGCCGCTTGGTGTTGCGAATCTCCAGTAGCTTGTCTTCTGGCGTTACGGGAACGTTGAACCTCTGTCTCAAAATCTCAACGGTGTTCAGATGGTCCTTGGTTAGAATGTCACCCGTGGACGCTTGGGGTACCTGAACGAAGTTGAATACCTTTTTCTTGCAAACAATGATAGCCGTCCTGGACAGCAGTACCGTGTCCTTGCGTTGCCCAGGGATTGGGCTAGTGTACACGTGGAGTGTTGAGCGCAGGGATTTGTCGTCGCTGCTCTTCACGATGCCATGCAGTGGGTTGGTGGACGCCAGTTGTTTTGAATCAAGTGATTTCTTCATATGCTCATACCCAAACTGACTCTTTGCGAACGCCACGTTACAGTTGCGCCGAAACCTGGCACCGCCGGCTTTCAGCGATGTCAACTTTTCGGGAACCAACGACGCCGAGCCGCGTCCATGAGGTGGGGATGATGTCTGCTGGACGAAGTTCGCCATCATTGGGACATACATGCAGTGTGTCAGATCTGGTAAGCCGGTACGGGTGCTGTCATAAAGGAGGGTCGAGGTAGCCGTGAATGGCTGTCCCCAATAGAGGGGCAGCGTGGCGTGTTTGAGGTATTGCCGAATGACAACCTCGCCACGAGGCGGCTCAGTAGTACCATTCGCAAACGTAACTTGTCTGCCGTGATTGTTTATCCACATGGGAACCCCGCAGATGCTTAGTATGCGGTTGATTTCATCCTGGTTTACTCTGGTGTCGTTGGGTTCCGTCTCCGTGTTTTCCAGTGCCTCCAGGGCGTTTGCCAGGGCCAGCAACTTGGGGAATGGAATGGCCTGCAGTGCTTTGTGGAGCTGCGTGCTGATCCCTACGTTGGTTCGCACTGCCCGGAGTGGGGACAGGCTGGAGTGGCAGGGTCCAAACGCGGGCACGGCTGCCAGTGCAGACTGTGCAATGTCCCGGGACAGCCGGTGGGTTGGGTCCTCGGAGGGCAGCGCTTTCCGAGGACTGCAAAGCTTGTCCAGAGCCTCCCAGTCGTGCCTGGTGGATGTGGACCGCAGCTCGCAGTGCAGCTTGTTGCAAGTTGTGGGGGTTGTCATGTTTTCTGCTCGGATGTGGTACCCCCCTGCGAACATTGTGTTTTCCAGAGTGGATACATCGTCTGGGGACCCCTTGGACCGCAGGAACTTGGTGGAGGTGGCCTGAAGGAGGAGCCACCAAAAGTCGGGGTGGGTGAGCAAGGTCGAGATGGCGCCTGCAAGTGGGGTGGCTCCCGTTTCGGCGGTGAAGGTTGCGCTAATACTACTGCCGGAGGTTTGGCAAAACAGGGGAAGTGGTGAAGTTTCACCACTAGAACCAGAAGCAGCACCAGCAGCGGCGGGGGTGGAGGAATGTGGTGCCAGGGTGCCCAAAACACGGTCAAAGGCCCGGGTTGGTTTGTCTCCAATGGTGTTTCCCGTGAACAACTGGAAGGTGGGTGTGAGAGGGGTGCCAAAGGCAGCACCCACTCCCCCGGTCCTCCTGCCAAACACCGTTGTGTTGTCGGTCCCGCCATTAAGGCACACAAAGAACCAATCTCCCCCGAGACCCATGACGACGTCTGCCCAGTGCCCACGTGGGTCGAACACCCGGGTGCGGGTGGCCATGGCCGGGGACTTGGACTTTGCACTGAAAGACAGGGGGGAGGACAGGGCCAAGGTTGCCACCTCGGTTCCCCAAGATATGGCATCCGTCGGGGTGGTGGCTACCGTGGGCCATGCGCGTGTCCAGGACATGGTTTGGGCACTGGCCGTGGGGGGTGCACGCCATGGGGTGGTCCATGCCGTGCGGGCCTCTGGGGAGTTCAGCACGGGGGCCCGGTGCAAAGTGTGCAACAGGGTTTCCATTTGTGTGTTGGAGGTGCCACCGCCAAAACCGCCAAAACCGCCAAAACTGCCACTGCCACTGCCACTGCCACCGCCACCACCCCCAGTGGCTTCCATGCCTTTGGGTGGGTCCACCACCAACATGGTGTGGGTGGGTGGGAAGGCCCCGGCCAAGAGCAAGCTGGGTTTCACCCATGCCGAAAAAAAGGACCGAGGCTTGCCCATCTGCACGGGGACATGTACACTGGGTCCTGGCACGCGCGCATCACCCCCCACGTCCTTGAACGTCTTCAGCCGATTGTTGAGATACCTCCACGTTGCATGTAGGTCGGAGGTGACGCCACGGATGAATTGGTCGCAGGCGGTGGATACGACATGCAGTCGTGCCATTTTCAGTAGGACCTCCAAATATGTCTCATCTGAGTCGGCAGTGGCGGCGGCGGCAGCGGCGGCAATGGCGTCGCCACCAAACACCCCAGAGACTTGCAGGTTGCACCCCGCAGCCCACATAAGGTTTGTGCGTTTGTGAGGGGTCTGGGGGTGGCACTCGGAAGTGAGTGTGAAGTCCATAAAGGTGTCGAAGACGGCGCGGAGACCTGTGGCGTACAGGGTCTGCAGGCGTTCGGGCACGTCCTCCAGTGCAGGGCTCCAGAACAAGGCAGGGGGGTCAACACCCTGGGGTGCAAACTCCCTGAGTACGGCCTGTGCCTCTGTGTGGGACAGCAAAGGGTAGGGGTGGATGGGTTGCCACTGCGGGGTTTGGGGCACTGGTGGGAGCCGCCAGGTGGTGGACCTCCCCAGTTTCGCAGGGACCCGTGCGGACCTGACACTGGCCTCCTGCACCGCCTTGCACCACGGGACCGCCGCCCTGGCTCCCGCGTGACGCCGGGTCCAGGGCACGAATTTGATGCGGAGGGGCCACAGGTGGGTGTCCACCAAGGTGGGGTGGGTGTCCGGGGTGTTTACCAGGGGCATGCCCGCGTCCAGGAAGGCCCCTACGTCATCGAGGTCGGTCATGGACACGGTGTCGTCGTTGTTTCCCAGGACCCGTAGCAGGGCGAGGTGGGCGTTGAAGGCTCGGGCGTACTTGCAACAGGTCTCGACTGTGGAGGCGTCCTCCTCCTCCACACCCCCCTCTTGCAGGAGGAGTCCTTTGGAGGCGTGGGTGAGGCACATGTTTCCCGTATCTGGGTCCAGGCCCACATTCGCCACGGTGAAGGTAGCCAGGCGCAGTGCAAAGGCTGCCATGTGATTGAGCAGGGAGTTGCGGGTGGTGGCGATGCTTTTCGGGTTTGCGCCATTCAGGGACGTCTTCACCGTGTAAAACAACATGGCGTCGGCCAACAGCGGGGTTCGCTTTGGGGTCACGACGGAGGACAGAGGCACGGTACCGGCCATGAAGCCATGCAGGTTTTCCATGGGTTTGGGGTCGTGCGTGGTGGGTGCCACAAACACGTCGAACACGGTTGGGGTGAGGGTTAGCCCCACCGGAAACATGCTGGGGTCCAGGTGCGCCAAGCTCCAGGGGGGCACACACCCAACGGCCATCAAGGCAGACACGGCACAAGATGGATCTGCGTGAAGCAGCGTTGTCAAGACCATACCCCAGTCAGAGGAACTAGTAATTGTAGACACCAAATCCCTCGTAGGCTTGTCCCTGCAACAGAAACCCACGGCGTCCGGTGTGGCACAAACAATTGCATCCACGTGGATACGGTGTTGCATGTGTGCGTAATGCATGGCGTGGTCCTGGGTTAGACACTTCGTACTCTCCTCGAAAACATGGGCTGCGTCTGGGAAGCCAGCCAGGTTAAGGCCCAAGCGGTGCAACAAGGTGACGCTGGCAGCGTATGCGGGCCATGCACTGTGGATGGCCAGCCCGGGGTTGGCCACCTGCATGGGCATGTCCACCCTAAACTTGCGCTCCACCAATTCGCAGGTGGGGGGCACTCCGATAGCGGTTCGCAGCAGTTGGGCCAAGGCCCGAAGGGGGGCAGAGCCTGGCACTGTGTCGATTGGGTGGCCCAGGTAGGCCGACAAGGTGCGCATCTTGTCGGCCTTGGATGCGGACGTGAGGTCCAGGAACGCAGCGGAAAGTTTGGGGAGGGTTTGGATGAGGTCGGGGTCTTGCCGAGCCGGGGCTCCGAAAGCCCTGACACTTCGAAAGATGGCCCATTGCCCCGGGGTGCCGTCCACAATGTCCACAAGGCCGTCCGAGGACACGAGTCTGCGGGTGGCCACGGGGTCCCTTGGGTGGATGACATCCACTTCCTGGAACAGGGACGTGTGAAAACTGAGGCGCTGTAGCAAGGAGTACGCAGCACTGTCCTCCTTGCATTGCACCGGCAAGCGGTTTGTAACCCTGGCCCGCTCCGATTTCAGTAGGACCTTAATGTCCTTGGGCATTATGCCCTCGGTTGGTATGTTCATTGCCGTCTGTGCCCTGGCCTCGTCCTGCAGGGCAGGGTCGGTCTCCAGAGTGACCACGGTGCCCGTCCTCCGCATCTTGTTGTAATTGGTAGGCACCAAAATGGTGGGGTACGATGCAGTTTTGGCGTGGTCGTAGATACCCAGTGACGGATCGTGTTCGCTGGGTGCTGTCGCCTGGGTGGCGCCCACTGGGAACCAGGAAGGTTGCGGCTCACACCAACACCTAAAGTTGGCCCCGGAGTGGGTTTTGATTGCCCCCATGGTGTCATCCTCTCCCGTGAACGTGATGTTTGTGTTGAAGGGGTTGTTTCTGATGGGCCTGTATGTGGTCTCGGGTACCTCAATTGCGCTGCGCCTGGTGCCCACGTCACTAATGATGGCAACTTGGGTAGGGCTGGCACTTGTCTGGACACAGATGAGGTATTCCAGGGAGATCCTTGTGGGGTTTCCGTTTGCTCCAACCTCAAATTCCTTGGGGTGGCTGGTGGGTGTGCAGTGCGGCAAGGTGAGAACATTCAAGGGGGTCATTTGAAAGTCGTAGTTGCCGTGCAGGGTTGCAATCCCCGCCTCAACCAACACCCGTTTGGCCATCAGCACCTGGGTGTCACGCAGGAAGACCAGGGCGGCGTACACTGGGCGATTTCTGCTGTTGCTGGTCCTTTTCATGTCCAACAATACCTCCGTTGGCAGGAAGAGGGTGGGCATGAGGCTGAATTGGGTTTCTCGGTCCATTTGCCCGGGTGCAAAGTTGGTGCGGACCGAGTGCACCTCCCCGAATTCGTGTTTGAGGGTAACGTCTTCACTGATGCACTCCAGAACTCCGTCTAAGAAGGAGTATGAGTCATGTACGGGGTCCTTCGTTGCCACAAAGATTGCATGCGAGTCGAAGTGGACCACAACACATCCACAGTCCTGGCGAAAGTAAAAGCCTTTTTCCTCGCCATTGAAAACTTGCAAAGGAATGGATAGAAGGGTTGAACGTGCATCGCCATCTTCAAACGTCGTTTTGATAGCGTGGGCCCTGTTGGGCTTTGCGAACAAGGTCCTCACCTCTCGTTGAAGGAGGGAGGTGGAAGCACGGCCTTCATCAGCAGACGTCCCCAATTCTTCAGGTATCGTATCCAGACGTAGCCACATGGCGTGGGCTGCTCGCAGCAATGGCTTGGTTGCCTCTGGCAGGTTGGCCAAGTAAATGGCCTCAAACAACTCCACGAGGTCTTCTTTGTGGGCGTGTATGTGGATGTCCTTTACGTGCTCCGGCCCCTCTGCCTCCAACTCTGTTATGCCAATTGCAGCCTTTCGTTTCACGGGGACACTGGAACCAGCCCCAGCCCCAGCCCCAGCCCCAGCCCCAGCCCCAGCCCCAGCCCCAGCCCCAGCCCCAGCCCCAGCCCCAGTGTCTCCGGGTTCGGGTGCCTTGGGCCCAGGCTTGGGTTGTGTCTTGGTTCTTTTTTGAGGGGAGCGTTTCTTGGTGTCGTACTCTGAGTCATCCGAGACCTCCGATGCAGATGTCACCGAGTGGGCGTCATCACTTTCCGAGTCTTCTTGTTGGGTTTCAGCAGTGTACTCCTCGTCTTCTTGAGTGTTGTTGGAGGCTGGGGCCACCAAAAAGTTTTGGGCAACGCTGGCATAGTACGCATCCACTGCCTTTTGCGTGAATGCAATAAATGCCCACGCCGCAGCCACAGCGCGATGTAAGTGTTCATTTGTCGTGACATTGGTGGTGTCCTTGTCCACCTGGGCCCGAATGCGCAAAATGGCGTCCTTTGCGCACTGCAGGTTTTGAACTGCTGTGGTGATGGCAGCCTTAGCTGTCGCTGTTTTCTCCAGGAGCCTCTTTCTGTTCCCCTGGAAGGTCTCCATCTTGGCAACGCTAACACCGCGCGGCAAAGGCAGGGTGTCGATGATTGGTGCCTCGGCCAAGCAAACGCATCCGTGTGCATACAGCTTGTCCAGAGCTTGAATTACGTTGTCCTCTGGCTTGGGTTGGGGGACATCGTCGGCGCCCGCGCCCTCGCCCTCGCCCTCGCCCTCGCCCTTACTCTCACTGGAGTCTGCATCCACATTTGCGCCAGTTTGTGGTTTTGTCCTTTTTCTGTCCCGTCTATAGGGTCGGACCCTGGGCTGTAGACGTGCCTCGTCTTCGTCGGTGACAAGGACTGTGCGCCTGTACGCCTCCAGGGCCACATTTTCCATTGCCACACACGCCGCAATCATGTGCGCAATGGGGGACACGCCCCCCTCGCCTCCGCGGAAGTTTTCCGTGGCAATGAACATCAAACTGTGGAACAGACTGGAGACGCGTCCGATGGTCACATCCAAGAAGGAGCACCGAAGAAACCAGGCCACGACCTTGTCCATGAAGTCGCCTCCAAACTGGCCCACGGTATGGCGTTCGGTGGACCAGTGGTTGGCGTCTGTGTGCACGATGTTCACAAGGGAAGACCGGTTGCACTCCGTCATGAAGTCCATAATGTTGAAAGGTGTCTTGTCTGCCTTCAACCTTTGTGCGTAAGTACTGCACACAAATGAGACCGCTCGGAGGTATGTCAGTGGCCCCCTTTTGCTGGCGTGTGGGTTTTGGAAACTTCGTAGGTAGGAGTCTTCCTCCCCCACGGTGTCGTATGCCAGCGCCACGTTCGTAAACACGGGAGTGTTCATTGTGGTGAACCTCTCCACGGTTCTGTTAGTGACAAGGCTGGCATCGAGGCTGACTAGGGACACTGTGGAGGTTGAGGGTGCGGCCTTGTCCAAGGCCAAGTGTGACGGTGAGGGCGAGGGTGACGTGTCACGCCTAGCGCTACCTCCACTTCCACTTCCACTTCCACTTCCACTTCCACTTGCATCGTCTTCAGCGTCGTCAGCGTAACTCTTGTTCTCGGATGCCCCATCTTCCCATTCACGATCCATGACAAAGACGGCTCTGAGTATGCATTGTGCGTTGTGTTTTGCCTAGTATAACTTTTCTGGAGACCATGAAAGGGGAAAAGATTTCGTGGCCAACAAATGGCTTCGCAATTGGTAAGTGCATACACAAAACAAAGAGAAAGAGAAAGAGAAAGAGAAAGTGAAAGAAAAGCGAGGCTGGGGACAAAGGGGGCTGGGGGCTAAGGAGGAGGGGGGGGGGGCTTGAAGTGTACCTACTGTTCACGCTTGCACAAAGGGTCTGCTTTCGCGGATCGCTGAAGACGTGACAGGCACAAAGGGTCTTGCGGAAGGTCGTGTGGGTTCCCATTCCGCGACCTGGTCCGGGTCCATGGTGTTTGTCTGTTGATAATCCCTGCGGCGTTTGACAGGGAGGAGGAGGAAGCTGCAGATGCCACCACAGCATGCTGGGTTCTGGGTGGCGGAGATGCAGACCATGACCAGGGCCAACAAGATGGCAAACACGATGAGGGGCCACATGATGGACAGGTTTGTGGTGCCCGTGTCGTCGGTGGTTTCGTGGGTCACGATGACAAAGGTGGTGTTGGTGGTGTGCACGGTGGGAATGGCGCCGGTGTCTCCGGTGCCGATGCCTGGGCCCCCGTCCCCCAACATGAGCACCACCGTGTCCCAGGAAGAGGCAGTGGTGGACAGGCGGCGTGTGGGAGCCGCACTGCCCGTCAGACGCCTACCCTCGGGTGGGGGTGCCATGTTGCACCCCGCGGCGGTGGCTGTGAGAATGAAGGCCAGGGGTCCTGGGGGCAGGGCGGCAAGGGGCACGTGCAGGGCGTCCAGGCCTGGCAGGGTGCCGTTGACACCCTGCAGGGTGGCCCACTGCCACCCAGAGCCCGGGGTGCCACTGCCACACAGGGCTGCGGATGCCAAGGTGGTGTTCACGGGGGTTCTGCCTGGACACATAAACTCCGGGGTGGACCCGGGGAGTACGGGGGGGGTGTCCCCCCCTTGCTGCAGGGCGTCCCGGGTGGACAGGCGGCACAGGTGGGCCCGGGTGACGCCTCGGGACGTGACGGGCAGGTAGGCGCGGACCAGGGGCAGGGAGCCCGTGACGGGGTTTGTGGCTGCGTCCACCTCGGGGGCGGAGGCCCAGGCGGTGGCGTTGCAGTTTTTGGAGAGGGAGGGGGAGGGGCAGGGCAGCTGTGGCTGGGCCCAGGTCCCAGGGCCGGTCCCGGGTTCCATGCCCAGGAGACACCGCAGGAAGGGGGAGTTGGGGTTGACACCGCAGGCAGTGACGGAGTGCAGGTAGAGGGACATGGAGGCGGCGGAGGAGTCGTTGGCCAGCTTTACCACCAGCACAATGTCGGCCGCCACGGTGTCGTTGGGCAGGGGAGGGACAGGGGGCCGGAGGAGCACCTGTGGGGGTGCCTCTGGGTCGTCCCCGGGCCAGGGGTAGCGCACGGGGGTGGCCAGGGCACTGATGCCCATGGGGACCTGGGTGCCCACGAGGGTGGTGGGGGCCACTTCCCCGCGCAGACTGGCCCTGACGTGCAGGGTGAGGGGGCCGACTGGTTGCGGCGGCGAGCTTGGGTTTCCCGGGCCGTGGTTCCAATCGGGGGAGGTGGTGGGGGCCCGGCCCAGGTGCACCCCTACATCGAAGCAGCTGGGGCACGCGGGGTCGGACACGAAGGCGTCTCTGGAGTTGTGGCCGGCGTGGGTGTCCCACTCACTGCGACACCCCGTGGCCACCTGCAGCTTGAACATGTTCATGAAGCCCTCAAAGGGCGCGGAGGACACACTGGAGGTGTGCAGTGTGGGGTCCACGCCGTAGGGCGCCCCAAAGGGGGGTGCAAAGAAGGGCTGGGTGTCCAGAATGCCCACGTCCCCAGCGGGGTCCTTGGGCATGACCACCACTAGCCCCAGGACGTAGCGGGCGAAGGAGGCGGAGGCGGGGCAGCCACCCCCCTCCTGGGTCACGTTCCCGCAGTCACAGGCAAAGCGGGGGGGTGCCCCCACAGGGCCCTGACTCCACCAACACTCCTCCTGGGTGCAGGGTTCCTTGGAGGCGGACACGAGGGCGGTGCTGACGTACGCGTCCACGGCGCTGGCGTCCGTCCACACGGCGGCGGCCCCGGAGACACCCAGGTCCACGGCTGCGGCCACGGTGAAGGTTCTGGCGTGGACGTCCACGATGGAGACGCCCGGGACGGCGACCTCTCCCGAGGTGTCCAGGGTGACCCCGATGCGGGTGACGACCAGGGGCACAATGGTGGAGGCCACTGCCAGGCCGCCGTAGGTGGTGACGGGTCCGGGGGAGGTGGCGGGGTTGCCGTGGGCGTCCTTGCAGGCCCCCAGGTCCGCCTGCAGGGCACTGAGGGTGAACACGGCACAGGCCTGGGTTGCCACGTCCCCGACACGGAAGGGGTCGCAGGCCACAGAGGCGTTGGTGGAGGGGGTGGCCCGTACCCAGGCGGTGCTGAACACCCCGGGTCGGCCTGGGGTGGGGACCCGGGCCTCCATCTGTCCCTGTGTCCACAGGGAGTCATTGGCTGCAGCCAAGCCCAGGAAGAGGTCCAGGGTGGTGGGAGGACCCGTCCGGGGTGTCCACCCCCCTGCCGTGGCAAGGTCCACCAAGTAGGAGGGGGGCAGGGTGGTGCACATGGCACCCAGGGCCCGTGTCGAGTCCATCCCACGACCCACCAGGGCATCCAGGTCCAGGGGACCCACAGACACGACCGTGACCACTCGAGCCCAGTCATAGGCGCCGCCTGCTGGCCCAGATCCAGATCCAGATCCAGATCCAGATCCAGATCCAGATCCAGA
>Ga0164294_10004228_pt1 | contig 12580 bp, 10 predicted proteins | sample GEODES005metaG_FD_111479 | JGI IMG/M metagenome (GOLD analysis project Ga0164294, IMG submission 111479) | Oligotrophic lake water microbial communities from Sparkling Lake, Wisconsin, USA - GEODES005 metaG | ecosystem: Environmental > Aquatic > Freshwater > Lake | place: USA: Sparkling Lake... | reverse complement strand
GCGCTCGACACTCGAAGCCTCGGTCATGAACCGTTGCTATGAATTATTTCAGCATTGGAGTCAAATGCATTTCGTGCGAATTTGCAATGAATGATTTCATGATACAATTCCGTTTCGGAAATTTGCGGAATTCAAATAGGGACGAGGAAAAACCCTCATCGAGTATGTGGCCGGGTGCATCCCTGCGACAGGAGGTCCGACGGCTCGATGGCCGTCGAGATGTCGGAGCTCCGACGACGCTTCGCGCCGCCCCACGCCCCACACCCCACGCCGTCGCCGCGGGCCCCCCGCCCAACCCCTTTGCCGTACGAGGAGCCCACACAAGTGGCTGGGTTGCCTGCCTCGAAGCATGCTCATCCTGTGGCCCACGCTATCCTGGAAGAGGACGCTGCGATTGAGACTGCATATGCCTCCGAGGTGTTTTCCGAGTCGTTTGCCGTCCACGTCGCACTCCTGTGCGCGGCAGTCGCCGTCACACCAGCAAGCTTAATGGCACGGTCGGTTTCCGTCGTAGCGATTGTTGCACGGATCGTGCTCCATCTCAGACTCGATGGTTCAATGGCGACCAGTGCCGCCGTTTGCTCAGCTCATGTGCAGACGGTTTGCGAGATCGGCGAGCCAACCCTGACAGGGCTGTTCGCGCTCCTCGTAGCACTTCAGACGCTGCCGGCCGAACAGCCGGTCGCAACTCTATCAGTAGGCGTGCGCTCCGTGTGGCTCGTCCTCGTTGGCATCTGGGCGCACACCTGGGCAAGACCCATCAGGCATCGCCAGCTGCTCTTTTTCATAGCAGCGACGTTCCATGTCGCCGCTGCCGCCGCTGCCATCGTATGGGCTGATGGGGCTCTCGAAGCCTCAGCGGCCGAGGCGCGTATCGTGTCGCTCGGGAGTATCGCCGTCGGGCTGGCGTGCGGCTCCCAGTTTGAAGCAAGTCGGCGCGCCGCTTTCACGTGGCGACAGCGCATGCGCTCGCACTCGGCGTCCGAGGCGCTCGCGGACTCGCGCCTCAACCACATCCTGCGCAACAAGACCACAGCGTTGAGCTACCTCATCGAACGTGTCCAGGGGGAGCTTCGTGTCCACACTGCCCGTCAGATTCCGAGCGGGAGCAGAGGTGCGGGTGGCGAGGGCGGCGCGGCGGAGGGTTGCGTGAGTGATGCCGTCACCGGCGCCGGCCCAGAGAGCGCAGGCAGCGGCAGCCCCGGCAGCGCGTCAAGTCAAAAGAGGGCGAGCACGGCCAGCAGTGCATTCAGCAGCTCGGGGCTCGAGGAAGGGGCACATTCAGTCGCTCCCCTTCGCGCGCCGCTCCGAGAGCCGCTCGCTGTGGGCACATCTGGAGTGGTGGCGACAGTGTCCGCATTGCCCGCGGCGAGCAGCAGCGGCAGTGGCGGCGGCGGCGGCGAGGGCGAGGGCGCTCAAGTGGTGCTTTCACACTCGATGGCCCGCTGGATGCATACGCGTCTCGAGGCTGTGAAGGGCATCGTGCGCCAGAACGCCGAGTGGATCCACATGCGCGAGCTCGTGCTGCAGCTGCAGCGGGGCACGTGCCGCTCGACGATGCTGCTCACCGATGTGCATGCGGTCCTGCAGCGGTTCAACGGACAGACCCCAATGGTTCGTCTCGAAGCGGCCTCGTTGCTGCGCTGGCTTATCGTGGACGCGAATATCCTGCAGCTGTGCCTCGAGCAGAGCTACTCGAATGCGCGCGCGCTCACCGCCAAGGGCTCAACTATCGTGCTCGTGGCCACATGCGAGCGAAAGTCTCCGGCGGCAGCTCTGGCCGCCACGCTCGCGACCAGCGCAGAGTCAGCGGCGGAGGCAACGGCTGCGTCGACCATAGAGGCCAAAGTCGGCCGCAGCGACGAGCGGCTGTATCTGCACATCTGCCTGGATAGCATCAACCGCCGCATCGACGATTCAAACTATACGACACGTTCAAACTCGTTCCAACTCACTGCGCTCCCACTGGGGCAATCTGCCGCCGAGCTGCATGCACCCGCCGTGGAGCCACTGCTTGTCTCGGAAGAGTGGTGCTCATATGGCGACGGGCTCGGGTTCGATATTACGCGTCGCGCCACGGCGGTGGCGGGCGGCAGCGCCTTCGTCACTACCTACGTGGCCGGTGAGGAGACGCACACGGTCCAGCACATCGTGCTGCCTTGCCACGCAAGGGCAGCCGACGGCGACAGCGTCGTCGCCAGCTTCTCTCCGAACGCGAGCCCCGGAAATGTCAGCAGTAGCGTGGCTGCTGACAGCGGCGACGGCCTCACCCCGGAGATGCCATTGAAGCGTCCTCTGATCTATGCGGTACGCCCTCGAACCTCCGCCCTCCACCCCTGCATGTTGGACGCCCACCTTCCGACCACATGTGCCTTCACAGGTGGACGATGACGCCCTTATCCGCGAGATGCTCCGCGAGACCATCCTATACAAGCTGCACGCGGACTCCGCCTCGTGCGTGCTCGGCGAGACAAGTAAAGATTGCCGGGCGGTGCTCGAGCTCGCGTGTGCACCCGCTTGCCAGGCGGACCTCATCATCCTCGACGAGAATCTAGACTACCCGCCGAACACATACTTGAAGGGATCATGCATCGCCAGGCAATTGCGCCAGCGAGGCTTCACCGGGGTGATCTGCGCGTTCACTGGTGGCTCACTTGAGAAGCAGCGCGAACTGGCCGAGAACCATTCCATCGACCGCGTGCTCAACAAGGGCCAGCCTCTCCAGGAGATTGTGGATTCCCTCGCGCATGCACTCAGTTGCACTCACGCGGTGCAATCACGCAGCGGCGACCTGGTCAGCACGCCAGCCGACGACCGAGTGCCGTCGTCCAACTCTCAGTCGTCCAAGCAGCTGCAGGCGCCTGCAGCTGCTTGGAGTACAGGCGACCGGCTCTCTCGGTTTGAGCACGACGCTCGGCACGGCGCTGCTGCCCACAAGCCGCCCACGAGCCCACGAGTGATACGAGCCACCGAAGGCTCAGTGGAGGTGTTGGAGCCTGCGAGAGATTCGCGAGCGCCCCATTCGCGGCGAATCCGACCGCCGATGCCGAATCTGCCCAACATGGCGCCGATTCTGCTTCCCGTGCCGCCTACGGCCAACGAGAGCGCTTCAGCCGCTGCAGTGGCATCAGCCGCGTCTTCACAGGCATCAGCGGCGGCATCAGCGTCGGTGCCAGTGTCGCCCCGAGCGGCGACACCACCAGCATCACCAGCCCCTGCACCCGCGGCGGCCCCACCAGAATCACCACCAGCATCACCAGCCCCGACATCCGCGGCGGCACCCTGGCCACGAGCTCGGCCGGATTCCTTGCTGGACATGTCGCCGCTCGATGGCCTGCCGCCCCAAAGTGTCTCGCGGCTCGTGGCTATGTTTCACGACCTACTGCCGGCAAAGCCGGGCGCCCCGCTGGTTTCGGCGACTCAGCAGTTGGATGCGATTGAGGCAAACCTGCTGAGAGGTGGGGCCATGTGGAAAGACCGGGACATTCAGTACAGGCTGCACCAACTCGCTGGCTCGTCGTTACAGGCGGGCGCGGCCGCACTAGGACGGAGCATCCGAGAGCTCAAAGAGGCCATCGCCAATGAGCAAGTGATCGACGCTGCCGAGGGGGTGCGCGTTCTGCGCGAGCTGCTGCGCGACACGCACGCCGAGTTGAAGACGCGCGGCGTGTAGAACCACGGAAGAGAGCGCGCATGCTGGACTTGCACTCTCGCATGCTGAACTTGGACGTGCACTCTCTCGCACTCGTCCTGAACTGCTTGTTGAACTTTCTCGTGAAAGTTTCTGCACGTATCGTTGCATGCTGAACCGCGCTCGCGCATGATGCTGACGGTGACTCCGCCGTCAAGTTGGTATATTAGCGGGTTCGCCACGCGGTTATCGGTTCGAGGACGCACAATACGCGCAGCATGGAGCATGCTGAAATCGATCGTGCGCGATTGGCCCAGAAGCTTGTCTGAAAACCAAATTTACCAAATAATGGGTATGTTGGTGCTTCCCCACCGCTCCGGTATTGGACCAGGCCCCCTACCCCTTTCATTGGGTCAACGAGTGACGCTTAGTTTCGACCATGTGCGGTCGAAAGATTTTCACCGAGTTTCACCGAGAGCGCGGAGAAGCGGTACTGGACCCGGACGGATTTAGCGTCCCTGGAAGCCTCGGTTGTCAAAAAACCAAACGAACCCTTCACATGAACACAGGTTCTCTGCCCGCCAGCACGCTCCCCCCATAGCCGCCAAGGCCGGCGCCTCCGCTGCGCCGCATGGCACCGACACCGTTCGAACTCGTCGTCGTGGAACCGTACAGGCGCTTGCAGTCCTCGCAGGATCAGGGCGACCTGGGCAATACTGTGCGCCGCTGCACAGCCACAGCGCACGCTGCTGCCCCGCGTGGCTGCCGCACCTTTCCCTGATTACCTAATGCTGCCTTGTGCCAAATGAACGAGACTGATGCTGACAACTGCGCGGCGCGGGGCTGCACATGTATCGCAGCTCGCAATCCTCCTCGGGCTCATCATCATGCTGACCGGCGTCTGCGCCTTCCTTGGCTGGTACTCCCGGCGACGTGGCTGATCGCCAGAGAGCGGCGGGCTGGCGTTGCGTAGGCGCTGCGTAGGCGCTGCGAAGGCCTTGCATGTGCCGTACCTGCCCGTCCCGTGTGCGCTCGGGCAACCCCTTTCCCTTCCTGCCATGAGCTTTATGTGTGCGTGAACCGTCAATAGTTACCGCCACGTGTGTGCTTTCCTCTTGGTGTCTGTGAGGCCTCTCGGAGGCTCTCACCTAGTAGCGGGGAAGCGCGACGTTGTTCTGCGAAAATACACGCCCATCGACGTTTCAAAAGGGCTTCTATTTGTCATCTATCATGGCTGCTCACGACAGTGTGGCTAGAAAACGTGTGTGCCGGACTGCGGTTGTCTTCGCTTCTTGTGTCATATCCGATCGAAACCCGGAGGCGGCGCGTGCGGTTCGTGGGGCCCGGCGCCCGCCTGCCCGCGGGGTGCCCGGCTCAGCCCTGCTCAGCCGTAGTCGCCGATAGGCGTGATAAACACCTTCTCGCAGCTCGTTGACGTGAAGGTGAGGACCTTGAAGTCGGGGTTGACTTCGGCTATCTTCCTGAGCCACTCCATGCACGCGCCACACGGGTCCAGAGGATTGAGCGCAACCTCGTCGTCGGGCGACGTGGTGCGCTCGAGAGCCTGATCGGTGACTTCATGTTTCGGGGGACTGAGGGTGACGGAGAGTACCGCAACGGCGAGCATGTCGCGCCGGTGTACCGAGTGGTCCCCTGCGAGCGCATTGCCGATGGCGTTTCGCTCAGCGCACAGCGTGCCAGTGGGCATCGAGACCTCGACGTTCATGCCTCGCCAAAAGGTGAGCTCGCCCAGCGGGCTCTTCGTCAGCAGCACGGCGAGCACGGCCTTCCCAGTCTTGCGCAGCCAGAACGTTCCGAGCTCGTGAGTGTTCGAGTCGCGCACCGCCTCGAATTGGCGCTTGTATTGGACCATCTCGTCGACCAGCCCCTTTTCTTCGGCCGACGTGAGCTGCAGCCGATGCACGGCAGGCCGCATCTCGAGCTTCTTGAACGTGTGCGGCTCTACATCTTCCTCGGAGAGCATGCCTGTATCCCAAAACGTCTTGGTACGCCACACGTGTAGGTAGTCTGGCCGGTATGAGCGCATCGCCGCGTGCAGCGCCGAGATGCGCGCAGGTGCGCCGTCCGCCAGGCACACCGTCACCTTGAGGTTCTGAGCCCACTGGTCATCGTGTGACGCGACCACCTCGGCGCGTTTGGCCTCCAGGACGGGAAGCACCTGCTCCTTGACGAAGCGCACGTTGTCATCGTACCGGAAGATGCCATACGCCGATGGGATGTGGACGACCTCGATTTCGGGGTGCACTAAACGCACAAAGCGCTCGATGATTCTGCCGGTGCCCTCGGTTGAGTTGTCGGCTGGGTTGGCCTTCTCGTCGCGCGGCTGGCCGGCGCCGCTCACAATGACGAGGACCTTGCGAGGCGCGGGCGTGCCCGCCGGCCGCTGCAGCGCACGCCGTTTGATCGCACGCACCCACTCGGGGATCACCGTAGCCAGCAGGGGTAGGTACACGCACGCGATGCGCACACTCGACACATCGGGCTCGAGAGGTTTCGGTAGGCTGGAGTCGGTCACCTTACGCCCCTTGATGTGGAAATGGCTCCACGCCGTGCCCTTGAGTATGCTGCCACGCTCGAGCAGCTCCCCACCTGCCTTTTCGAGCTCCCTCGCGTCCTCGCGCATGGCTGTGCGGAATGTGCGAAGGACCCTGCGGGCGGGCCCATGTTCACCGTCGTCGTCTGCGCTGTTGTTTGAGGTGTTCGGATGCAGCAACAGATCGGCGGAGGGTTCGCCCGTCAAGTCGAGGCCCGCAGGGTACTGCACTGTGTACTTTGACGTGACCGTTACGACTTTCGGAGCAATGCCGGCGGAATCCAACGCGTCGAGCTGCCTGAGGATGTGGTTGCTGATGGGGTTGAACGAGTTGAACTGGGGACGTGCAAGGATGGAGGGCGTTTCGCGACTGGGAGCCGTCTGCCCTGGGAGTGCCTCCTGCAGCGCGAGGATTAAGTCGGAGTGGCTGATGTTGTGAACCAACAACTCGACGCCTGGCTCTTTGGGCTTTTGGTGTGAACCGGCGACGACGGACTTGCTCTGCGCAGGTTGCTGCTTCGTCCACCAGCAGGCCGATGCCGATGCCGATGCCGCCGCTCCGGCCGCTGCTAGTGCGAGACGTCGCTGAGTTTCACGTGCGGATAGCACGGACCCGACCCGCATCTCACAAACCCGACGCCGGCGTCGGGCTTTAGACAAACCGCAGCGGCTTCATATCCGGATACCGGATAGATCCCGTGCGGACTTCGACAAGAGTTCCGGTACTACGTTCAAGTTCAAGTTTGAATCCGCCCGCACGCTCGTACAGTGTTTCTCCGTTTGTGGCCGTGTATGAAAATGAAACGGTGCGTGCCGGTACGTTTTACCGGTACGTTCGTGTACTTGTGGGTCCCTCACATCATGGTTGGCTTCGGAAGTGGCGCTGGCTTTGGCGCGGCAGTGGGCACAATGGTGAAAGAGCAGCCGAAACCAGGCGCTGGCCCTTCTTCTGCCAAGGCGTCAGCCTCCAAGGGAGGCGCCAAGGGTGCCAAGTCTAAAGGAAAATCTTCCAAAAGCAAAAGCAGTAACATCGCGAAGGCGCTGACAGGCCAAGGTGAGTTCAAGGAAGACGACGACGACGATGAGGATCTTGCTGATGCCAGCTCGGCGGCTGCTGCACCAGCTGATTCGGGAGAGGCGTCGGAGACGGCAGCTGCTGTCTCAGCAGCGTCGGCGATGGAAGCTGCTGCCCCAACACACGATGTCGCAGTGCCTGCTGCAGCGCCCGTGCCCGAGCCTGAACCTCCTGCCAACAATGGCAAGGTCAAGGTGCGGTACAATCACTACAACCGCGATTTTGATGTGGTCGGGGGCAAGCTCAACTGGGAACACGTTGATGACGAGTACGCCATAAGTTTCGTGTTCAAGGGGAACTGGACCTGCCACCTCACGCACGAGGCCACCGCTGAGAAGATTCTGCCCGATAATGGCGCGCTGCGCAAGGAGATGCGCAAGGACCCGGACGCGTTTGATCCTGACGAAGAGGAGGAGAAATGGTGTGGATTCTTCTCAGGGCTCACGATAGCCGATTCTGACGGCAAGCAGAAGCAGTACGTTCTCGTTGTCAAGGAGGATGAGGTGCTCGACGCCATGACGACGAAGACGACCTATAAGGCTCCCACGAAGGAAACCGTTCCAGGCGGCAACAAGATGGAGAGCTGTTCATGTATCGAGGGCAACCCGTGCGCGGACGCCTACTGCTGCAAGGACTGGAGGAATCGCTTCGAGGTTGCCAAGAAGCATGGCTGGAAAGGCTTTTCATGAGCACCGGCGGAAGTGCTCCTACTGCGCCACTGCCGCGACTGCCGCTCTTCTTACGCGTTCCGCACATTGTCGGATCGTCGGATCTTAAGTCGGATCGAGTGTACACCCCCGATGTTGAGAGCGTGCGCGTGTCCGCACACCACAGTGACCCGGTGGAAGCGACCGTACGCGGAACCAAACGAAAAGCTAAGGAGCAGGACGGTGTGTGAGTGTTACATGTCCACTCACGGCGCGCCGCGTCTTATTAAACTTGCACCAACTCACAGCAGCAGCAGCATTCACGGTTGAAAAGGTCGCCCAGGGTTGTGCGTTTTGGAAAGGGGGAAAAGGTCGCAATGCCAATGGCCAATGCCGACTAGGCGCAGTGAACGCGCACCGTCTGGAGCTGACTGGCTGGCGCCGGAAGCGGCCGTCGAAATTGTCATGCAGGACGAGGGTCTGGTCGGCTCGCGCTATCCAGCCATCGTTGTGTCAGTTGACCACGCCCAGAAGCAGGCTCGGGTTGAGCACGAGCAGTTCTTTGAGGATGATGCTGCAGATGGCTCGCCAGGTGCACCACTTCGCGAGAATACATCGTTTGCGCAGATCACACCACGCCCGCCACCGCCACCCGCCGACTTTGCCAAGAGCCTGTGCGTTGGCATGCCACTCGAAGTTTTCCATGAAGATGGATGGTGGGAGGTGACTCTGCACGAAATCAAGCGCGGCAGCAGTTCGCAGGTCAACTATCTGGTCCGGAACGACATGTACCGCACCGAGCGCTGGGTTGGCGACCTGAAATCGTTGCGGCCGCGATGGCGCTTCTCGAGTGGCCACTGGCAAGCTGGAAGCGTCCCTGGCCCCGACGCAGAGGGCAGAAAGGCAGCGCCGGTCGGTTCGCCAAGCAGTGGCAAGGATGAGACGAGGCCTGCTGCCTCGAGGCCTGCTGCCTCGAGGTCTGCTGCCTCGAAGCCTGCTGCCGCAAAGCCTTCTTCTGCCGGTGTCGACGCCAGTGGTAGCGCCCACCGCCCAGCCAAGCGCGCGCGACACGCTGGCCCTTGCGACGACGGAAGGGCCTTTTGGGCAAATCTGCCTATTGAGGTGCGCGTGGATAAGGTGGTCACGGCTGCGCTGGACACGAGCTTGCGCTGGCAGCCCGACGGTGTCGAGGCAGCCTACGACCGGCTTTGCGCCCTTCAGCGCCAGTGACTGCCAGAGTAACTCCGCATTAATCGCTGTCGCGATGGCCACAGGCAGCCGGGCTTTTATTGGCTAGTCGACATCGGCGAGCTTGTCGGCGACAATTGGTTGAGCGCTCAAGGGCTGGGATCTCTGCGTGTGTGGTGTACCAGAGTACGAGCTTTTACGGCGACCCGCGTCGTTCGCGTCCGGGGGGGGCGGGTAGCGTAGGGCCGTAGTACGACGTCGGGAGTCTCGGGACGGACGCGAGGACCGTGAAGAGCCGGAGGACCCGGACATGTCGAGACGGCGTCACTTGATTTTTGGCGGCCAGACGGCAGAGCCAGGGCGAGCCGGGCCGCCCTTTCGAGCGGCCGCGCGGCTGGACCGCGCGATCGAACGATTCAAATTAATAATACATCGCGAGCCGCGACCTCGGCGCGGGAGCGGGTGCGACGCAGGGTCGTGTCCCAACGCGGGCCCACGTTCGTCTCCGCGGCGCGCGCTCATATTAGCGTACTAGACGCATGCATGCAGCAAGTTAGGGCCCGCCGTCACCGCACGCCTGCCGCCACCGCCGCCGCCGCCTGCTGCTGCACGCGCTTGGCGTGCTGCTTATGTAGCCTGCGTAGGCTGCGGACGCGGTCGTCGAAGCAACCCAACTTTGTCAAGAGTGTAGACTGTTTGGTCTTCTCGCGCGGCCCACCCGCGTAGATGAGGTCAAAACCACCGATACACTCCTCCTGAGCGCCGTCAAGCTTATCCTCGACGTCGACGACAGAGAAGACGTCGTCGAGCAGCCCAAACTTGAGCTCGTAATCCTGTGGCGTGTCCGCGGTGAGTGAGGGAGACGCGTTGACCTCAATTAACCATGGCTTGAGCGTGTCGTCGATCATGATGTCGTATCCGTACATCTCGAAGCAGTGCTTGTCGTTGATCATCACCTTCTGCACGGCGAGCAGCGAGTTGATGCAAATGTCCTGAATCTCGCCAAAGAGACGATCAGTGGCTTCCATGCCATACTTGCCCATCAAGTAGAGCTTGAGGTGGCGTAGAGACCATTTGCAGCCCGCCTGCTTGTCGTACGCTGGGCCGGTCTTCTGGATCGCGGCGTTGGTCAGATGCACGTACGTGTCGGACAAGTTCTTGGCGGTCGTTTCAAAGCGGTAGAGCGAGAAGCGCGCGAAGCCCGAACGGTACAAGTACACGGTGAGAGGTGAGTACGCGGTGACGAGCACGTAGATGCGCATGTCAAACTTCTTGCCGCCCACGAGCAGTGGGTTCTCAATGTAGCGCTGCACGACGTAGATCTCGGCCTGCGGCTCGTCGCTCTTCCACTTGTGGTCCTTTTTCCAATCGTTGATTTGGCTCAGCTTGTTGAAGAGGAAGATGCCTCTTCCCTGCGCCTTACCAGCCGGCTTCATGATCCAGGTCGCGCCGCTCTGCTGCTTAAACTCCTCGACGAAGAGGCCGTAGTCGGCTGGGAGCACGAACGTGACGGGGAAGAAGTCGTACTTTTTCGCCTCCTCCTCACGGCCCTCGCGTTGCAGCTGCCGCTGCCACCGCTTGAGGTTCTTGATAAGGTTGTCCTTTTTCGTGAGCTCGTAGTGGTTACGAAAGTGATTGATGCGCTGGTGCTCGTCGAGGTGCATCGAGTCGAAATTTTCGCGCAGCCAGTCTTTATCGATCCACGCCACATCCCAGTCCGTCTCACTCTCGACCTCTTTCCAGCCACGGGCGCGGAGCACGTCATAGATCGTGTTGCGGAATGTGCACCGGAAGCGGATGGTGCCGCTGCTGCCGCCAAGACCGCTGCGCCGCTCGCGTTGCATGGGCGTTCCTGGACAGGCTCCTCTTTGTTGCGGCGCACGGTTCCATGTGCTGGAGGACAGCGATCAGCGTCGGGAACGTGTGTGAATAGGCTGGAACACCGTGAGAAAAAAAAGGACTCAGCCCAAGGACCGCTCGGTCTGCCTGGCCCGCCCGCCCCGCCCGCGGCATTCGGTGTCCTAGCGCCGCCATCGTCCTTCGTGAGTCTCGAGCCAATCAATCATCCCGCGCTCACCACGACGCAGCTGTCGGGCATGTCACTCGACAAGATCGAGCTCAAGACGGAGCGTTTGGGGGGAGCGGGCTTAAGCTCATCCTCGATCAAGATTAGCGGCTCGTTGCGCGCTGTCGAGCTCGCGGTGCCGATGGTACAGTCCATGCTCGCCACTGCGGAGGAGACGTGGTCGCGCGCAGCTCGCCGGCGGCGCACGCTCGAGTCGCTCAAGCGACGAAGACGCGGCCGACGATACTTCGTATCGGTGTGAATAGGCCGAATTCCTCCCCACCGAAGAGCTTGGGTAATTGCACGCCCTGCCCCTCACTGCGACTGCGACTCCGACGACGAGAAGAGCATCACCGCGTACTTCGTCGCCACGTCCTTGATCACATCCTTCCATGAGAGCAGCGGTTGCTTGAGGGTGGCCTCGAGGTCGAGCCGCAACACCTTGAGGGTGACGTGGCTGCCCAGTCGATCGAGCGCCCGCGTCACTTCGCGCGCGAGCAGCTCGCCATCGAGCGCCAAGGCTGGGCCAGTAGCGAGCTCTGCGAGTCCGGTTGGCGATGCCACAGCGAGTGTAGCTGGGGCAGCCGCCGCAGCAGCAGGCACGAGCAACGGTTGCGGTGGTGGCGCAGGCTCTGCTGCAGGCAGCGGCGGCGGCGGCGTGGGCTCTGCCACCTGCGCAGCCGCAGCAGCAGGCACTGTTGCCGCGTCCGCGTTCGACTTGACGGCTGCAACGTCACGCAGCGCCTCTTCCAATAAAGATGCTGCCAGCAGCAGGCCTGCGCCCGTACCGGCGCCCGCGTGAGTCTCAGCTAGCCGAGCGAGCACCCTCGCTGCCTCCGCCACGACTGCTGCCGCCTTCACCTCCTCCGCGGCTGCCTTCACCTCCGCATTCGACGCCACCGCCTCGCCTGCTGCCATCAGGACCGCCTGGACCGCATGAGCGTACTGCAGGATGGGGCCGAGTGAGCTGCGGAGGAGAGCGGTCTGGAGGCGCACGATGGAGGCGGTGCGCGCGGCGGCAGCGGCCCCATGTGCGCGCGAGGGCGGCTGCAGCCAGCCGACCAGCTGTGCAAAGCTCTGAGGCAGGCCGTCGCTGCTAGTGCCATCGGCAGCGTCTCCCTTGGACGCGCCCTTGCCGCGTGCGAGTTCGGAGGCAGAGGCCACGCCGAGCAGAGCGCCGAGCACCGCCACGTGCAGCGGCGAGTCAGCTGCAAGGCTCTCCAAGAAACGCTCCTCGAATGCCGGTGCCCCGAGCGCCTCAGTCCATGTCGCCTGCAGTGCACGCCCGAGCGACGATGCAGCGAGCGCGGCGGCAGCGGCACCATCGCAGCCCAGCACTGCGGAGCCCACTGCGAAGTCGCCCTCAGCTCTTACGCCCATCGGGCAGCCAGCCGTGGTTGCAGCGGCGGATGTGGACGCG
>Ga0164294_10004224_pt1 | contig 12583 bp, 14 predicted proteins | sample GEODES005metaG_FD_111479 | JGI IMG/M metagenome (GOLD analysis project Ga0164294, IMG submission 111479) | Oligotrophic lake water microbial communities from Sparkling Lake, Wisconsin, USA - GEODES005 metaG | ecosystem: Environmental > Aquatic > Freshwater > Lake | place: USA: Sparkling Lake... | reverse complement strand
ATCGTTTTTAGATGTTCGGCTCATGTCTCCTAGGGAGGTAGTGCCGTCATCGCCTGTCTTGGTGTAAATGCGCGTTAAATTAACCATGCCCGTAGCCTATAAGTAGACTGCGGCTATGGCATCTCACGACCGTTTCCGCGTAATTGGCGGTACCGCGCTGCGTGGTGAGGTCACAATCTCCGGGGCTAAGAACTCAGTTCTAAAACTCATGGCTGCAGCGCTTCTTGCCACTGGCAAGACCACCATCACTAATGTGCCAGACATCGCTGATGTGGACATCATGTCAGATCTTTTGACTCGTCTGGGTTGCACAGTTGTCCGCAGCCAAACGCAAGTGAGTATTGATGTGCCACAAACCCCGGGACATCGCGCCGATTATGACTTAGTGCGCAAAATGCGTGCGTCCATTAACGTGCTCGGACCTTTAGTTGCTCGCGTAGGTGAAGCAGAAGTTGCTTTGCCTGGCGGAGATGCAATTGGATCTCGCGGATTAGATTTTCATATCAAAGGACTTGAAGCCTTAGGCGCCAACGCACATATCGAACATGGGTATGTAGTTGCCCAGGCACCCAATGGATTAACAGGTGCGTTCATAGATTTAGATTTCCCAAGCGTGGGTGCCACAGAAAACATTATGACGGCAGCGGTTTTAGCTAAAGGTGTCACAACAATTGATAACGCAGCCCGTGAACCTGACCTCGTTGATCTAGGTGAGTTCTTAATTTCGATGGGTGCAAACATTCAAGGCTTAGGCACTCCAACAATTACCATCACAGGAGTGAGCAAGTTAAAACCAACAACTCATGCAACCATTCCTGATCGCATCATCACCGGAACATGGGCCTTTGCTGCAGCTATGACACGTGGCGACATAACAATTCATGGAGCTCGCGCTGAACATCTTGAATTACCACTTGAAAAGCTGGCATCAGCTGGTGCGATTGTTACAACAACTGCCGATGGAATTCGTGTGCGGATGGATGTACGACCACAGGCAATTGATGTTGCAACACTTCCCTATCCAGGTTTTCCAACTGATTTGCTGCCTATGGTTATTGCCCTTAACTCCATTGCCGATGGCCATTCATTAGTAACTGAAAATGTCTTTGAATCACGCTTTATGTTTGTGAATGAGCTCAGCCGCCTGGGTGCTCAGATTTCAGTTGATGGCCACCACGCCTCAATTGAGGGAGTTCCTGAGCTTTCAGGTGCTCCAGTTGAAGCGCACGATATCCGTGCGGGCGCTGGTTTAATTTTGGCTGCACTTGTGAGTGAAGGTGAATCAACTATTGATCAGGCTTTCCACGTTGATCGTGGATATCCTAATTTTGCCGAGCAGCTACAGGGCCTTGGCGCGAAAGTTACTCGCGAATAATGGCGATTCCAGATCGCAACTTAGCACTTGAGTTAATTCGAGTAACAGAAACTGCAGCCCTTGCTGCAGCGCCATGGGTGGGACGTGGACAAAAAGATTTAGCAGATAAGGCCGCGGTTGAAGCGATGCGAAAAATGATTAACACCGTTGATATGGCAGGTGTTGTTGTTATCGGTGAAGGCGAAAAAGATAACGCCCCCATGCTTCACAACGGTGAGAGCGTTGGAAATCAAGAAGGACCAGCATGTGATGTGGCAGTTGACCCGATCGATGGAACGTCACTGACAGCAAATGGAATGAATGGTGCGATTTCAGTTATTGCTCTAGCCCCACGTGGCTCAATGTATGACCCAAAAACTTCCTTTTATATGAACAAGATAGTGACTGGCCCAGAGGCTGCCCATGTCATAGATATCAATGCAAGCACAGCCGATAACATCAAGGCAGTTGCAAAGGCTAAGAATTTAGCAGTTGGTGATATTACTGTCGTTGTGTTAAATCGCCCGCGTCACGAACAGTTGATAGCTGAAATTCGTGCTGCTGGTGCACGTATTCGCCTCATCCAAGATGGCGATGTTGCAGCGGCAATTGAAACTGCGCGTCCTAACACTGGAATTGATTTACTTATGGGAATTGGTGGCACTCCAGAAGGTGTAATCACAGCAGCGGCAATGATCTGCTTGGGTGGTGCTATTCAAGGCCAACTGCATATCGATGGGAAAGGCTCTGGCCCGATTCTTACAACGCGGGATTTAGTGAATTCAGAGGATGTTTTCCTGGCTGCAACAGGCGTTACCGATGGAGAATTGATCAAAGGAGTTAGATACACCAGCTATGGCGCTATCAGCCAGTCAATTGTTATGCGAGGAAAATCTAAGACGGTTCGTGTAATCGAAACCGAGCACTACCTCAGGTAAGTTACTTATTAACTGTCTCTGTAAGAATCGAAACGCGATTATTTGAAACAGATACGAAGCCACCACTGACATTAAAATCAGTGGTGCTCCCATCTACAGATGTAATGCTTACGACGCCGTCGACTAGCACGCCAAATAGAGGTGTATGCCCAGTTAAGATTCCTAGGTCCCCATCTATTGTTCGTGCAGAGACAGAGGTTGCATCCCCTGACCACACGCGCTGTATTGGCGATACTAATTCGACTTTAAGCGTCATCTCTTTACTTACTTTCCAACACTAGCTGCAATTTCAGCAGCTCTTCGTTCAACGTCATCCAAGCCACCACACATAAAGAATGCTTGTTCTGGAACGTGGTCGTACTTTCCATCTGCAAGGGCTTCAAATGCTGCAATGGTTTCTGTAACAGGTACAAATGAACCGTCAAGGCCTGTGAAGACCTTTGCTACGAAGGTATTTTGTGACAAGAAGCGCTGAATACGACGAGCACGACCTACCAATATACGATCATCTTCAGAGAGCTCATCAATACCAAGAATTGCAATGATGTCTTGGAGATCCTTATAACGCTGCAGGATCTGCTTAATGCGGTTAGCAACTTGGAAATGGTGCTCACCGATATAGCGAGGATCAAGAATACGTGAGGATGAATCCAGCGGATCCACAGCTGGGTAGATACCTAGCTCTGAAATCGGACGAGACAACACTGTTGTTGCATCTAAGTGGGCGAAAGTAGTGTGTGGAGCTGGGTCAGTGATGTCATCTGCAGGAACATAAATTGCCTGCATAGATGTAATTGAGTGACCACGAGTAGAAGTAATGCGCTCCTGCAACTGACCCATTTCATCGGCCAAAGTTGGTTGGTATCCCACAGCAGATGGCATACGACCAAGCAGAGTTGAAACTTCAGAACCAGCTTGTGTAAAGCGGAAGATGTTGTCAATGAATAGAAGCACGTCCTGCTTTTGAACATCGCGGAAGTACTCAGCCATTGTTAGCGCAGATAGAGCAACGCGAAGACGCGTTCCAGGTGGTTCATCCATCTGACCGAATACTAAGGCGGTCTTATTAATAACACCAGTCTCGGTCATTTCTAGGAACAGGTCGTTACCTTCACGAGTACGCTCACCAACACCGGCGAACACAGACACACCACCGAAGTTTTCAGCTACGCGATAAATCATTTCCTGAATTAAAACTGTCTTTCCTACGCCGGCACCGCCGAATAGACCGATCTTTCCACCCTTTACATATGGTGTGAGAAGATCAATAACTTTAATTCCGGTTTCAAACATCTCAGTCTTTGATTCCAACTGATCGAATGAAGGCGCATTACGATGGATTGGCCAACGTTCTTTAATATCCAATGATGAAGTGGGAACATCCAGCGATTCTCCAAGGGTGTTGAATACGTGTCCCTTAGTTACATCTCCGACTGGCACTGAGATAGCAGCACCTGAGTCAGTAACCGGTGTTCCACGAACCATTCCATCAGTTGGTTGCATAGAGATTGCGCGAACTAAGTTGTCGCCGATGTGTAGGGCAACTTCTAAAGTTAACGTGTGTGTCTCACCGCTCATCGTCACTTCTGCTTTGAGCGCGTTGAAGATTGCGGGCATCGCATCGGCTGGGAACTCAATATCCACCACCGGTCCAATTACTCGTGCTACGCGACCCTTATTGGTTGTCTCTGTCGACATCATTCACTCCCTGCACTAGCTGAGGCCAACGCGTCTGCGCCGCCAACAATTTCACTGATCTCTTGGGTAATTTCGGCCTGACGCGCCGCGTTCGCAAGTCGTGTTAGTGACTTGATGAGCTCATCAGCATTGTCAGTTGCTGATTTCATTGCGCGACGGCGAGCAGCATGCTCGGAAGCTGCTGACTGCAACATCGCGTTAAATACTCGAGCCTCAATGTAACGCGGTAGAAGTGCATTGAGCACTTTTTCCCCACTTGGCTCGAATTCATACATTGGCAATATGCCAGTTGGTACTGGCGCATCGGATTCGATAACTTCCAAAGGCAACATACGTTTAGCTTGTGCATTTTGAGTCATCATCGATTCAAACTGAGTAAATACGATATGAATTTCATCAACTCCGGCCTTATCAGACTGAGCATCAGCTAAAAATGCTGTAATGAGAGCATCAGCAACTTCTTTAGCATTTTCATATGTTGGATTATCTGAAAAACCACTCCATTGACCGGCGATTGCACGATTGCGGAAGCGGTAGTAGTTAATTGCCTTGCGCCCAACTAGGTAAGAAGTTGTTTCCAAGCCACGTTTCTTGAGGGCTACTGCCAGTTGCTCACCCTCTTTAATCGCATTATTTGAATATGCGCCAGCCATTCCACGGTCGGCAGAGATAATTAAAATCGCTGCACGAATTGGATTCGCAGATGGTGTTGTGAGTGGGTGGTTTGTTGATGAGTATGTTGCAACTGCAGAGACGGCACGAGTCAACTCATTTGCATATGGAGTAGACGCCGTAACCCGTTGTTGCGCTTTAACGATACGAGAAGCAGAGATTAACTCCATAGCTTTCGTAATCTTTTTAGTCGCCTTAACAGATCGCATGCGTCTGCGATAAATGCGGAGTTGAGCACCCATATGTTACTTCTTCACCGCCGGAGGAACATGCTTTGTAATCTGCTCTGAATCTTCGCCAGTAAGGGCTTCAACTGGAGCATCCTTAACCGCTGCCACAACAGTTGGAACAAAGCGGGTCTTGAATGTGGCGATAGCTTCGATAATTGAAGCAACCGTGTCATCCTCTAACAGTTTAGTTTCTGCGATAACGTCAAAGATTGCTTTGCGCTCGCGAGCGATGTAATCCAAAAGTTCAGATTCAAATCGGCGAATATCAGCAACTGCAACATCATCTAAAGCACCTGATGTACCGGCGTAGATTGAAACAATCTGACGCTCGAGTGAGTAAGGTGAGTACTGACCCTGCTTCAAAAGTTCAACCATTCGAGCACCGCGCTCAAGTTGTGCCTTTGAGGCTGCATCTAAATCCGAACCAAATGCAGCGAATGCTTCAAGCTCACGGAACTGTGCAAGGTCAAGACGTAGACGTCCAGCAATCTTCTTCATCGCCTTAGTCTGAGCAGATCCACCCACGCGAGAAACCGAAACACCTACGTTAATAGCAGGACGGACACCGGCGTTAAATAGATCTGTTTCAAGGAAGCACTGACCATCTGTAATTGAAATAACGTTTGTTGGAATAAATGCAGAAACGTCATTTCCCTTAGTTTCAATGATTGGCAGACCAGTCATTGAACCGCCACCAAGTTCATCAGAGAGTTTTGCGCAACGTTCTAGTAAACGTGAGTGCAAGTAGAAAACATCGCCAGGGTAAGCCTCGCGGCCTGGTGGACGACGTAGCAAAAGCGATACTGAACGATAGGCCTCGGCCTGCTTAGATAAATCATCAAAGACGATAAGAACATGCTCGCCCTTATACATCCAGTGCTGGCCAATTGAAGAGCCTGTGTAAGGAGCTAAGTACTTGAAACCAGCTGGATCTGAAGCAGGAGAAGCAACGATAGTTGTGTATTCCATGGCGCCAGCCTCTTCTAGTGACGCCTTCACAGATGCAATGGTTGAACCCTTTTGTCCAATAGCAACATAAATACATTTAACTTGCTTCTTTGGGTCTCCTGTTTTCCAGTTTTCCTTTTGATTAATGATTGTGTCAACAGCAACTGCAGTCTTACCAGTCTGGCGATCTCCAATAATTAATTGGCGCTGTCCATGACCGATAGCAGTCATAGCATCGATGGCCTTAATTCCAGTTGCTAAAGGTTCTTTCACTGGTTGGCGCTGAACCACTGACGGTGCCTGAAGTTCAAGTGCACGACGAGCTTCTGCTTTAATCTCGCCTTTGCCATCAATTGGTCGGCCCAATGGATCAACAACACGGCCAAGGAATGCATCTCCGACTGGTACAGAGAGAATTTCTCCAGTGCGTCGCACAGATGAGCCCTCTTCAATACCTGCTGTGTCACCCAGAATAACTACGCCGATTTCGCGCACATCTAAGTTGAGTGCAAGACCAAGTGTTCCGTTCTCAAACTGCAATAACTCATTTGCCATTGTCGATGGGAGACCTTCAACACGAGCGATTCCATCGCCTGCCTGACTGACAGTGCCAACTTCATCACGAGATGCTGTGCCTGGATCGTATGACTTAACAAAAGTTGCTAAGGCATCACGGATCTCTTCGGGCCGGATTGTAAGTTCCGCCATTTTATTCTCCCTTTTCCTATTTCCTAATTAAAAACTTAAGCGCTCTTACCAGCAAGCAGGCGATCTGCTTGAGCTAACCGAGCAATTAAAGTGCCATCGATGAGTTCATCTGCAATGCGAATTGACAGACCCCCAACTACTTCCTTTTCAATACTGACATTCACTCGAATTTCATGGCCCATCATTTTCGTTAGGGCGCTAGTTAAACGAGAAGCCTGTTCTGAAGTCAGCGGATTTGCCGAAACAACATGTGCAATTAAGCGTGCTTTACGTGCGGAGATAATGTCAGCAAACTCAGCAAGTCCGCTCTCAAGATTTCGCCCACGTGGATGGTCAGCCAAGAATGAGATCAGTTCGATTGTTGCTGCAAGTGCCTTTCCAGATAGGAGTGATGACACAAGAGCGCTCTTCTTAATCTCTGAATTCGAGCGAAGCGCAAAAGTTGCACGCAGCTCTGGATTCTTTTTAACAATTTGGGAAAAGCTAAAGAGTTCAGACTCAAGTTGATCAAGCTGAGATGACTTTTCTACTGCCACAGTGGCAGCTTCCACACCTAAGAGCTCAATCACATCAGCTAAGTCTCTGGGTGATGACCAGCGCAGACCAACCATGGTTGAAAGAAGTGTGAAGGCATTACCGCTTTGAATTGAGTTGAAAACGCTCTTACTTAATTCAACTTTCGAAGCTGCATCGCGAGCGAAATCAGTCAACGCTCTACGAAGAGCGATGGATGAGTCAAGTACCGTAACAATTGCTAAAAGGTCAGTTGAGACTTTAGCAGCAGACGAAGCATCACCACTTGAGATTAATTTCTCAAGTTGAGAGCGGGTTGCAACTAATGAGAGTCTGCTGGAACCTTTTAGTGACAGTGTCATAGTTACTTTGACTTCTCCACTTCTTCTAGAAAGCGCTCAACAACTCGTGATTGTCGAGCAGCATCATCTAGAGATTCTCCGACAATTCTTGATGCAAGTTCAGTAGCAAGTGCACCCACTTCATTGAGGAGTGAATTGAAAGCAACTTGACGTTCAGCCTCGATTGATGTGCGTGCTGAAGCGGTGATGCGAGTTGCCTCTTCTTGAGCAGTAGTTCTCATCTGTTCAAGGATCACCGAGCCCTCAGCGCGAGCTTCCTCGCGCAATTTTGCGGCTTCACCACGTGCATCTGCAAGCTGTGCCTTATACATCTGCAAAGCTTCTGCTGCCTCACGTTGTGCCACTTCTGCACGCTCTAAGCCGCCTTCAATTGCTTCAGTACGATCTTTATATGCTTTTTCGAAACGCGGAACTGCACGTGCACGAATAAGCAAGAAAAGAATTCCGAAAGCAATAAAGCCGACGGCTATTTCCGCGGGTTTAGGAATGACGGGACTTGCCCCTGCCTCAGCAGATGCAAGAAATCCAAATTTACTAAACATATTTTCCCCTTGTTTCTAGCAGATTCTTACTTCAGTACGAATGCAAGAACAAGGCCGAAAAGCGCCAAAGCTTCAGCAAGTGCGAAGCCAAGGAATGCGATTGGCTGAAGGATGCTGCGAGCCTCTGGCTGACGAGCGACGCCGCTGATGTACGCAGCAAAGATCAAGCCGGTTGCAGTACCTGGTCCAATTGTCGAAAGGCCGAAGCCTACGATTGCGAGAGTGCCTGTCATTTCTCTTTCCTTTCATATTGGCCAAACGGTCGCTTGGTCAAAGTTATTGTGGTTTTAGTGCTCGTCGGCAAGTGCTCCGGCGATATATAGAGCTGTTAATAAAGTGAAGATATAAGCCTGTAGGGCTTGGATTCCAAGTTCGAAAAAGCTTAATCCGATAGCAAAGCCAAATGAGAATAAACTAAGAAACTTCAAAATCAATCCACTTGTGAATAGATACTCGCCACCAAGAGTGAAAACTAACAACAAAAGGTGACCAGCAAACATATTGGCAAATAAACGCATAGAAAGCGTTAGTGGTCGAGTAACTAAGTATGTTAGTAGCTCGACTGGAGTTAAGATTAAATAGACAGGCTTTGGAATACCTGGCATAAAACAAATGTCTTTCACATATTTACTAAAACCATGTTTTTTAATTGCAACATAGTGGTAAGTAACGTATGAAAAAATTGTCACGCCAATTGGAAAGCCAATGTGCGACATTGTTGGGAACTGTATAAGTGGAACAATACCAAAAATGTTATTCGTCAGAATAAAAATAAAGAGTGAGAATAGAAATGGTACGAATCGCATGAACTCTGGCCCAATAACATCGCGACCAAGTTCGTTGCGAATGAATGTGTATACAGATTCACCGGCAAATTGCAGTTTCGATGGAACAATGGCAGCTTTGCGGGCAGAAAGAGTAAAAAAACTTCCAGCCACAATAACTGAAAGGAAAACTAAGAGAACTGGCTTGGTAAAAAGGATGCTATCGCCAAAAATTGGCGCAAAATCGAAATCAGCACTGCTTGGCGGAACAAAGCCTTCATTGGCCTGACTCAATAAGCCGCGCACTGAAGACTCCTTCCAAAAGGGTGGTAAAAACTATTTGCCCATGGGGAGGAAGGGCACTGGCTAAACTTAGAGGCTCGGTGGCCCACATGCAAAATGGCCCATTAGCTACTCAGGCCAAGGTTCAAGGATGCAAAGTGGGGATTTAGTTCTTGAGAAAGCGCAGCCAAATCAACCAAAAACCTGAGCCGATGCCAAGAATCAATCCAGTGATAAGCAGGAAATGGGTTCCAAGAAAATGATCACCCAGGGCGCCAGCACCACCCCAGAAAACTAAACCGGAGATTAAATACGCAAGTATCGACCAGAAAGCTGCATCATCATTCATCGCCATTACTGTTCATCCATTCCTTTGCTTAGTTTGTGACTCGCATCACTAGGCAATGGTAGATGAAGTCGAAGCTTTAAGAAAGCCCTGACCTCGCCCATGAGCCAAGCAAATGTAATTGCAACAGCAACAATACCAAATGTTGTTCGATCCAGATCCTTTTCTGGAACTGCATTTACAACGATTAGGAGAAACACTCCCAGAATCAATAACTTGGTAAAGTAGGAGACCAAAACTAAAACCATTGTCATCATGGGATCAAGTTTTCGAGAATACTTTGAAATTGCTAAGTGAATTCCGAAAAAAATCAAGACAATAAATTCAGCTAAGACTCCCCCAAGGATGGCTGAATTTCCTCGAGCGATAGTCATACCTATTGTTGTGAGTATGCCAATTACACTGGCTGGAATTACAGCACCACGCCACATTTCAAACTCAGATGACTGACTCATTTTCTAACCACACTCCTCTTACTGATCAACAACGTAGCCATGAATAACATAATTGCAGTCAAAAGTGCAACCCACCATGGTTCAAAAGCCAACACTGTCACAGGAAATGCAATTGTTGCAGTCCACATATACAAAATGAATGCCGTCTTTAACTGTGAGTTGCCGGCACTGAGCAAACGGTGATGCAAGTGTTCGTTATCTGGTGCAAAGGGAGATTTACCCGCTTTTACCCGACGCCCAACTGCAAGAAGAAGATCAACCAGGGGAATAGCGAGAACTGCAAATGGAAGTAGGAGTGGGAGCAATGTTGGTCCCCGTGATTCGGCAGAGATCGCATTGGGATCAACTTGGCCAGTTAAAGTGATTGCAGCTGATGCCAGCAATAAACCAAGGAGCATTGATCCGCTATCGCCCATAAAGATTCGTGCTGGGTGGGCGTTATGTGGCAAGAAGCCAATACAGAGGCCCACTAAAACAGCGGTTGTGAGCGATGGTGCACCTGCGCGACTAAAGCCAAAATCCACGGCTAAAAGGTAGGCAAAGGCAAAGAAAGCAATTCCAGAAATAGCAACAATGCCCGCAGCCAACCCATCCATACCATCAATGAAGTTCACGGCATTAATAATGACAAGGACGATAAGTACTGTGACTAACTGGCCAATACTTGGCGGCAAAGTAATCACACCGTTGATCGGTAGCCATAAAATCTGAATTCCGTACATCAACAAAATTCCGGCAGCAAAGACCTGTCCAGTTAACTTTGTGAGCGCATCTAGTTGAAAGCGATCATCGGCCATTCCGAGCAAGACAATGGCAGTTGCGGCTAAAAAGATGCCCTGTGCTTCATGTCCAAAAGATTTGCCAACAAGAGGCAAGTGATTAACAATCATGAAGGTAATTGCCATGGCCAGCCACATTGCAACCCCGCCCCAGCGCGCTGTGGGAGTTGTGTGAATATCTCGTCCACGAATTCCAGCAACTGCGCCAAATCGAATTGCTTGGGTGCGAACGAGCGGAGTAATGAGATAACACAGCGCTGCTGAGATCAGCAACGTTACTAAGTACTCGCGCATGCGCCCTAGTTACCCTTGGTAGATAGGAAAGCGTGAAGTCAGGGCATGCACTTCACTCTTAATTGCCCCATGAGTAGGTGCATCATCAGTGGCAATTGCTCGTGCAATCAAAGTTGCAATCTGCTTCATCTCTTCAACGCCCATTCCTTGAGTCGTTGTGGAAGGAGTACCAACGCGTATACCACTTGTAATACCTGGCTTCTCAGGATCGTTTGGAATTGAGTTCTTATTCATAACAATTCCAGCTGCCCCGCATCTCTCATCAGCTACTTTTCCAGTCACTCCTGTGCTGCGAATATCCATCAGTGCTAAGTGAGTTTGGGTGCCTCCTGATACTGCCCGCATGCCTTCTGCTTCAAGGGCCTTTGCAAGTGCTTGGGCGTTAACAATTACATCCTTGGCATATTTTTGATAGGCAGGTGTTGCACACTCTGCCAAGGCAACAGCTTTACCAGCTACAGCAGACATAATCGGTCCACCCTGCATTCCTGGGAAAATTGATTTATCAATCGCTGCAGCATGTTCAGCTTTAGCCAAAATCATTCCACCGCGTGGTCCACGCAAAACTTTATGTGTTGTGAAAGAAACAACATCTGCATAAGGAACTGGGGATGGAATAGCTTTACCTGCAACTAGACCAATGAAGTGAGCGGCATCTACCCACATGATCGCCCCTACTTCATCGCAGATTGCGCGAACTTTCTCAAAATCGATGAGTGATGGATATGCGGTTGCACCTGAACAAATCATCTTTGGTCGTGATGCCAGAGCCTTATCGCGCAGTTCGTCATAATCGATTAATTCATTATCGCTACGCACACCGTATGACTCAATGTTGAACCATTTACCTGAAAAGTTAACTGGAGATCCATGCGTTAAGTGCCCACCATGTGCCAAAGACATCGCCATGACGGTATCCCCTGGCTTAGTAAACGCTTGATAGACAGCGATGTTTGCACTTGCACCTGAGTGTGGTTGCACATTTGCATGGTCTGCACCAAAGAGAGATTTAGCGCGCTCTATTGCAAGGCTTTCAGCTTTATCTACTTCTTCACAACCACCGTAGTATCGCTTGCCTGGATAACCTTCAGCGTATTTATTTGAAAGCGTTGAGCCAATTGCTGCCAACACGGCACGTGAAGTGAAGTTCTCTGAAGCAATGAGTTGCAAGTTCTTTTGCTGGCGCTCCATCTCTGAAAGAAGAACAGCAGCAATCTCTGGGTCTTGATTGCTTAGGGCGTTGAAATCTGGGCCGTAGTAAGTAGACATAATCCAACCTTATCGTGGGAGCTTAAATAAGGCGCGCGCTCGGAGCGATAGCCTGAATTTCCGCCAGTGAAATAGCCCCAACCCGCAAAACTCGCACACCTTCGGCATCGGCTTCGGCAACTGTTGTTGGCACTCCTTGGCGCAGTTTCCCGCCATTGAACTGGAAAGCTAAATCAGAGTGGAGAACAAAAATATCGCTGAGCTCTTTTGGTGCTGGCATTCCTATTCGTGAACCACTTGTGACAGCCAATGGTCCACTCTTTGCCAATAAAGCTTTAGCAAACGTACTCTTTGGAGTTCTGATACTGATGTGATCGAGCTGATTAGCATCTCCGAGATCCCAACTCAAACCTAACTGTGGTTTGAGATTTAACGAGAGCAGGCCTGGCCAAAACTTCTTCATCAAGGCAGAAATCTCTGGAGTAATTT